>AUXO013995325.1_pt1 | contig 17243 bp, 36 predicted proteins | sample 768731 | NCBI WGS metagenome assembly AUXO01 (sample SAMN02715735, study PRJNA202380) | gut metagenome | biome: sheep rumen | host: Ovis aries | place: New Zealand: Palmerston North
CAGGGGCAACGCATAGGGAGTGAAAAGATATAATCTCCCCACGAGGCCGGGACAACTAATTTTGGACAAAAGATGTAAATGGGGGATAAAGAAAATTCAAGTATAATAGAAAAAAAGAAAAAGGAGGATTTTCGTATTATGGGATTTAAACCATTTACATTAGACGATTATGAAATTACAAGAGACGGACAGGTTATAAATAAGCATACTGGTCATATTCTTGCTGGATAGCCAAATGGTAAAGGATATTTACGTGTTTCTATTGGAAAAAAATTAATGTTTATTCATAGATTAGTAGCAGAAAAATATGTTCCAAATCCAGACCATAAATCATAGGTAAATCATATAGATGGTAATAAATTAAATAATTCTGCTGATAATCTAGAATGGGTATCTAATTAGGAAAATAGAAATCATGCTGTAGAACATAACTTACAGTTAACTGGAGAACAATGTTCATGGAGTAAATTAACAGAAGAAAATGTAAAATTTATACGTTCACATCCAGAAATGTCTACTACTGAATTGGCTAACTTATTTAATGTTTCTCGCTCTTGCATTTGCGATGTAAAAGCTTATCGCACTTGGAAAAAAATTAGTTGAAAAGATATGCTGAACTTGTGTGAATAACAAATACAAGAATTATAAGATAAAAAGCTTATAAGATAACACTTTGGGATTATTCTTCTCTTCTTGTTCGCTTTCGGCGGATGGGGAAATGGTTGGGGCAACAATGGCTCTAATGGTGGAGCTATTACTGCCGATATTGGTTATAACTTTGATATGCATGATGTATCTTCTGGTGTACGTGATTTGATGGCGAATACTTCCAATGGTTTTTATAATTTAAATACAAGTTTATTAAATGGTTTTGCTGGAACTCAGTCTCAGATTTGCAATACTGGTTTTGATACTATTCAAGCTATCAATGCTCAAACCGTTAGTGGCCTACAGAATACAAATGCGCTTCAGGCTCAACTAGCGGCTCATAGTGCTGATGAACAGCTCTGCTGCTGCTAGACCCAAAATCGCATCGACTCGAACTTCGCCACTCTTAACTACAACCTTGCGACCGAAGCTTGCGCTGATCGTGCGGCTGTTACCACTGGCGTTCGCGATATTATTGACAATGCAAACACAAATACTCGTCAGATTCTTGACTTCTTGGTACAAGACCGTATCACAGCTCTTCAGAATGAAAATAATGCTCTTAAAGGTCAAATTTCTCAGAGTGAGCAGAATGCTTACCTCATTAATGCTTTACGTCCGGCTGCTGAGCCAGCTTATCTTGTAGCCAATCCTTATACTGGAGCATATGGTACTTATGGTTATAACGCCATGTTCGGTGGTCCAGTATGCAATGGTTTCATGGGCTAATTAAGGAGGTTAAGCAATGATGGAAATAACCGCTAATGCTATTCAAACAGTGGCTCCTAATTAGGCTGTTCTGTTTACAGAAACCGCTGTCCCTGGGAATATGTCTATGATTCACAGGGAAGGTAGTGGATTGGTTGGCTTGCGTGGTTTAACGAACGGACAGTGTCGCGCAAGATTCCTAGGAGAGTTTAGTGCTAACATTGCTGTGCCTACTGGAGAGACTGTTGGACCAATCTCTTTAGCTATTGCAATCAATGGTGAACCAGTATTAACCTCTCAGATGATTTCAACTCCAGCCGCAGTAGATGAATATAACAACGTAAGTTCTAGTATTTATATCAATGTACCTATTGGATGTTGCAGTCAAATAAGCATTGAAAATACTAGTACCATTCCTGTTAACGTTCAGAACGCTAACTTAATTATAGAGAGGGTGGCGTAATGGAACAATTAAAAGCAATGAAAGAACAGCTAATGTCTGTTGTTCAAACTCAAATGGGATAGTTAGATAAGGTAAATACAAAAGAATTAGGCGAAGCAATTGATATGATAAAGGATCTCGCAATGACAATGTATTATTGCTCTGTGGCTGAAGCTATGGAGGAGAACAAAGGAAAGGAAAATATGCAAACTAATTCTTATTATTATACTGAAAAATATTTACCTTATATGGAAGATTCTAGAATGTATGAATATTATTATCCTAAGTAGATGTATTATTCTGATTCATCTTCTTCTGGCTAGACAAATGGATCGCAAGGACAAATGAGAGATTATAGAGAAGGTCGTAGTGGTTAGTATAGAAAGATGTATATGGAGTCTAAGCATATGAATCAAGATTCAACAAAGAAAATTCAAGAATTAGAAAATTATATGAAAGAATTAACCACTGATATTACTGAAATGATTCAAGACGCTTCTCCAGAAGAAAAAGCTGTTCTTTAGAAGAAAGTAAATACTCTCGCTAATAAGCTTCAAAATGTTTAATATAAACGGAATAGATTGGCAGGTACTTTGGGTGCCTGCCAATCATCCTAAATTAAAGCGTGATAATAAATTTGCGCTCGGCTCATGTGATAATAATACTCATACTATTTATTTAAGTTATAAAACTCCCAGATATAAAATAAAGAAAGTATTATGTCATGAGATTACTCACGCTGCAATGTTTAGCTATAATGTTTATATGACAATAGATTAGGAAGAACTTATTGCGGATTTGCTTTCTACTTATGGAGAGGAAATTATATTTATTACTAATAAAATATTCAAAAAAATTAGGGGAAGTAGATAATTCTACTTCCCCATTTTTTTATTCCCAATTATATACAGATTGTCTTGAAGTTAGTATGTGCGCTCCGATGCAGATCGCATCACAAGCATCCTAGGTCGGCCGCACGCCATAATGTTGTTCTACCCATTGTTGAGCGTTACGTTTCTATTCGGCACGAGTTCTACCTTTGATTTCTAAAGTAGATTTCCAAGTTCCAGCTAATACAGCTGTATTTTTTATCTCTAAGTCAGTAAATAATTCATAACAAACTCCAAATACTTCAGCTAGTATTTTAAATGTTGCTACATTATTTATTTTCTGGCCATCCATATAAATATCTTCAAAAGCTACTTCATTTATATCATAATCTGCAATTAACTAAGAAATTTTATCTCTAAGAGTATTTAAACGTATTCCAATATCATCATCTTTTAAATCAATTATTCCATAAGTTTCTAATTTACTATCTATAAAAACTGCGTATCCTGTGATTCTACTGCTTTGATCTAAAGCTAATAGTCTCATTGCGTTGACCCAAAGCCACCAATGCGTTCACCGCTAGCTTTATCATCTTCAGTGATTAAGAACGGAAGAATAATCCCCTGACCGATACGATCGCCCTTCTTTAGCTGTATATCGAAAGGTGACAAGTTGATAATCTGGAAGAATATATGGCCGTCATTAGCCTTGTTCCCATAGTAGTCACTATCAATGATACCAACCCCGTTTGCTAAGATCAACCAGTTTTTGAGTGGACATGAAGATCTTACGCTTAATTGCAAAAAAGTTCCAGTAGGTAGTTTAATTTTAACTCCAGTGGGAACAAGTGTGGGTTTAGCTTTTGCGGTTTTAGTAAGATTGGCCATAGTCTCCAAATCTACTACAATATTATTTCCGTTTAAATAATTTTGATAACCAATAGGAGCATAAGCAGTAAATAAAGCATCACAGTGTTTATTATAGCTAGGAATAATTATATCTTCAGCCACAAAGAAATCATAACCAGCACTTGCGGCTGTCGAACGAACGGGAAGCAGCTCAGGGCAATCCGCATATTCTTTGATTAATTCAAATTTTGCCATCAGAAATTCGCCTCAAATTCTTTAACCGTATAGTTTATATCGACTTGTTCTCCAGGTTCCTTTTCATCAGTAAAGAGCTTTTTAGCGGTAACAAGCTGGTATTCTTCAAGTATTTCGCCTTTTGCCTTGATATATTTGGTTTTATAGCTAAAGGATGCAAGAGTAAAACTAGGGTCATCTTTTAAATCTTCGTGTAATTGTTCAACTTCAGCCACAGTTCCAACTCTATAAACAGTAGTATCACTAATCATAAATTTACTCATATTAATTTACCTCAATAATTATATTATCTTCACCATATTCTGTAATTGCAGATTGGTGTATATCATTTATTATTTTTATTAAATGTTGCGCATTACCATATAAATGAACATTATAACAATTCTAAGTCTAACATAATGTAGATATAACACTTCCAAGAGTATCTACAACAGCTAGTCCCATAATTTTTCCTTGCGGATGTTCGTCATCAATTATTTGAACTTTTTGGTTAATATCAAAGGGGTTAAATGCGCAAATAATAGTTTTATCATTCAAAATCAATTACTCCTTGATCATACTCGAACAGTAAGAAATCAAAAACTTCATCATCAATCAAAATCCAAATTTCCAATCTATCATCGTAAGTTTCAATAGTTTTTATTTCACCTAATGAACGTGCGCAATCCAATACTTCTATTGCTAATGAACGAACTGCTGCCGCATTTCTAGCAAACAAAGTAAAATATCTCTTTTCATGATTAAGCATCATAAAATAATTATTTGCGTAGTGCTTTCCAGAATATTCTTGCAGAATCTTCTCTGCGTCTTGCTCCTGGATCGAAGGGGATTGCGCAATTATTTGCTTATTCATATCATATAAGGAAACGTTTAAATTAGTATCTACATCTGGATCAACCTTTTCAAACATTCCATTTTTATATCTATAAGCGGCTTGTTCATCTTCAATAACAACTAAATCATCTTCTGATAACGAATCTCTTAAAAGTTTTGACTTCTTTAAATCTTTATAGGTACTAACATATTGAATTTTACTCATGTTCAATTTCTCCGGTTTTTAAATTAATAATTCTTTGATTGCGGCTACCGCGTTTTGCGAGTGTAATGTCACGTTCTGCATAGATAAATGGGCCATCAATTAAATAATCTGCTAAATCAAGAATCTCTTTAATGCGATCATTTGAATTCATACGAATTTTTAATTCTTCATAAGTATATCCTGACCATATATATATTCTTGCTTCTGGACATTTTTCTTTTACCTATGAAATAATCAACTATGATAAAAATAAATTTTCATCACAAAGAGGTTCCCCACCCATTAGGCTAAAATTTCTTTTTATCCCATTAGCCTTTAAAGCTGTTATTATTTCATTTAAGGTATCAATAGTAAATTCTTTACCACCATTAAAATCCCATGTTTGTGGATTGTGACAATTGGGACAGTGAATTGGACAGCCTTGCACGAAGAAGGAGACATTAACTCCTTCTCCGGCCGCTATATCATTTTTTATAATTCCAGCGTAACGCATTACTCCATCACTCCTACATGTTTTGCGCGATGGTGTACTTCGTCTTGCTTTCCGAGATTAAAGGCTGTGCGGTAATTACCAGTTAGGTAGCCGGTTACTCGACGTAACTATTGTATGTTGTTGCTCCCGCAAATAGGACACTTATCATTAATTTCACCTTGGAATCCACAATCAAGACAGGTATCACTAGGTACATTAATAGCAAAATATGGAATATCATGATCCATAGCATAATTTACAATTTGTTCAAGGGCTTTTGTGTTATGTACCGCAGAAGCATCAAGTTCTACATAAGTAATACAACCAGCATTACTATACCCAGTTAATTGAGATTCAATATCAATTTTTTCAAAAGGAGATATTTTATACCACACTGGCACGTGTATGCTATTAGTAAAAAAGTCTTTATCACTTACATTAGGAATTACGCCCCATTTTGCACGGAATTTCTTCAAGGCTGTATGACATAAATTTTCAGCAGGGGTGTAATAAACGCCAAAGTTTAAATGCAACTCTTGCTTAAACTGAGAACAACGATCTTTAAATAATTGTTCAATTTGTTTAGCTATTTTCATTCCGGGCTCTGTTGTATGATCGCAACCAATAAGAATTTGGAGGCATTCCGCAAGACCTAATTGTCCTATAACGAGTGTGCCATGACGTAATGCGCTCTCGATACCCTCTTCGGGATGATAACCCAACATTGTACCATTTTCATACATAAATTTTGCAGAAGCTGGACTTTGTGAACAAATCCATTTATATCTTTCAAGAAGCATATCTTTTGCTTCATGAATTTTTTGGTCAAGAAGTTTCATAAATACTTCAATAATATTATCATCATATTCGTTGATAAACATTTGTTTAGCTTGCATAGCTAATTCTGGAAGAATAATAGTTACCGGGCAGATATTACCTCTGCCATCCTTCGTCTAGGGATTAGTCCCCTCTTCAGCATTAATGTCTGCTCCATTCACGGTTCTACAGCCCATTGTGCTGAAGAATGTCTTGGGATCTTCAGGGTCATATCCAGCATTTCCGGTCCAATCGACATTCGCATAATTTGGATATAAACGTTTAGCAGTAGATTTTAAAGCTAATTGATAAAGATCATAATTAGGATCTCCCGGTTCTCTATTTACGCCTTTCATCATCTAAAAAATACCACAGGGGAAGATAGAAGTTTTATGAATTTTGCCAAGCCCTTCTATAGATACTTCAAGAAGCGCTTTAGTTACCATTCGGCCTTCTTCTAGGCTGCAAGTACCGTAGTTGATAGAGGTGAAGGGTAGTTGCAAAAGTTATTATCTATAGGCTTTTTATCCTATACTCTGGAAATTTCTTTCATTTTCATCGAATGGTTATTTCCATTCCAGTTTAGCATATATCTTCTCCCACAGCATTATCTGTTTGGGAGTGGACACTCTTGAAGGGATTATATTTATTCACCCTCTATGCGTTACAGTGCTAGCTAACCTTTCGTAATTTAGCTAGTTACCTCGGTGTTGCCTTGTTTTTAAAAATTATAATGAAGTTTAAATGCTTCGTATATCTCTTTCTTACGAGTTAAAAAAATAGTAGCATCTTTATACATCCATTCTCCAAAAATATACATATCATCTTTTGCTTGAATTTTTATATCACTTAAATTTTTATCCGCATAATCATATATTTTTGGTATTGTCTGTAAAGGTAATTTTTTACATTCCTAAACTATATCTTCCATTAGTTGATGTGTACCACAAAAATCAATATAATGAGCGTATCTATTTTGAATATCTGTTTGAGCAGCTCGAATACTTCCATCTCCATCAAAAATTCCACGAATTAAATGCGATTTAAATTTATCATTTATTTGCGGTAAGAAGGTTTTAAGAGTTTTTCGAGGAACTATTCCATATTGTTCTAATTCAGAAGCCATAATATTGCTTCTAACTGCAATCTATCCACATCCTCGTCCATCATGACTAATATGAGTATTACTATTTACACATTCTTTGAATTTTTCTAACATATACTCATCTTTTAAGTCCAGTGTAATAGAGATAGATGCTTGTCGACCAGTATCATCTTTAAAAACATTCCCATCAGAAATTAACAATCCTAAAAAATATGCCTTTTCTTCAGAATTTATTTCTTGAAAAAAATGTTCATTTAATTCCGGGTTATTTATTTTTGCTCTTGCATATTTTGGTACATCTTTTAAAATTTTACCAATAGTAGGTAAACTTAAATTAAATTTTTCTTTCACCTATTTTTGAGTCATTGGTTGTGAAAGATAATAGTTTATAATTTCTTGTTTTAACTCTTCAGTTATAATTTTACTGGGCATATATTTTTTCCTCCTTTTACTTATCTATATATTATTGATTTTTGTAAAAGGAAATTTAATTCTCTTTGACCAGTATTAATAAAAATTTAGGGTTCACCGATTTTGCCCATTTTTTTACTAGAACTTTCATTCTAGGGGAACCAACTTTTAATTCCCCGATCTGCTTTGCAATGTATTTAAATTATGATAAAGTCCTTCTACCGCCTAATAAACCTCACGTTCTGTCATGCTTAAAGCATAATTCCAATTTTTTATTGATTTACAATACATAGGATCAACGATACTAACATCTTCTGCTTTAGTATTTTGAAAGAAATCATCATATTCTTTATCATGATCTAAATAATATTGTCCATCTACCCAAGCCATGGCATCATCAAAATGCTTTCTAAAACTTTTTCTTACGTATGGCACCATTGTCCAATCAAGATGTGTAGCTGATACTCCGCCAAACTACTAAAGACTTTGAAGCTAAAAGATAACAGCTACTAGTTGCATTGCTGTGTTAACCGAATTAGCTGGCCGCACATCAGTTTGACGAGTATTGAAGCCCTCAGCTAGAAGCTTATCGAATGGTATACTAAGACAATTATGGTCGCCAATAGCATAGTGATCCAAATCGTGAATATAGACCATGTTCCCCTCATGATTAGCACGTGCCATTGGAGATACAAGATTATCTAATGCATATTCTTTTGTCATAAGACTTGCGGCTTCACCTATACGACCGCCAAAGGAATATTCATCAATATTCGCGTTTTGATTCTAAACGTTACGAGCCTCAAGTTTTTCGCCTATAGCATCGAAAAAATCGGCTTTTATTTGTCTTGCTACTTCTTTCTTATATCTATAGCGAATATATGCTTTTGCAACATCTAATCGTTCAGATTGCATTAAAAATTCTTCTACTAAATCTTGAATGGTTTCAACAGGAAGAGTTTCTTTATCCATTTGTGCAATTTCATTAGCTATGCTTTCCGAAGTATCAGTTTCATAAAGTTTACCATCAACTTCAATCATAGCTTTATTGATAGCATCTATAATTTTTTGTTTATTAAAATCAACATAAGTCCCATTTCTTTTTTGAACTTTCATTGAAATCCTCCTTCTATATATAATTATACGAAAATAATACGTACACTATATATAGTGTTTTATTTACAAATAATTTATTTCTTTTGTCCTAATTCTTGCTTTAATCTATTAATATACCAAATAGCTTTATCAAGATCTTGTTCTCCATTTTTATATTTCCAACGCCATAGATACTTTATGGCGTTGGCTGTACATACTGCTTCAATCCCTACTAATCCGGTCGTTGCAGCAGCGAGCGCATCTATACACTCAATATTGCCAGTTGTGTAGTGACTAGGGTGATTCACCATATCATTCATCTTCAAAGTCTCCTTTATATCTCACAGTAGTTAAAGTTAAATCATTATCTTTATCAATATCAAGTATTTTATATAGCTAGTGTCCAGAAGAAGCATATTTTTTAGAAATAAAATCGTCTCCAGAACGAATACCTTGTACAATAATCATATTTCCTCTATTAAACCAAGATTTTTCAACAATTTTCTTTGTTCCATCTTCTTGACGTTCAGAAATCTGTTTGTCAAATAAAGCAAAATGCTCTTTGCGTAGCTTCACATTAACTACTCCTTCTGGAGTCAATAAAGTTACTGTACTTTTTGCTTTATTTTTGGTAATACAAGTTCCGCAAATTTTAAACAATCTAAAGATATTTATTTCTTTATCGCCTTTTTTAAATGTTCTATCTACTATTGGTTCTGAAGGTAATTTAAAGAAATTGGTCAATCCATATTTAGGATAACTAACATGCGCTAACTCATGTTCATGATAATAAAAACACATGGTTTCCATTTCCCAAGAAGAATAATTGCCTTGTGCATATTTATCCCATTCTTGTTTAAATATTAAACCATTTAAATTATTTAAAATTTCTTCTTTATCATCATTAATCCAAACTCTAAAAACATCCATCCATGATTGATAAACTTTATCCCAAGCTTTTATATTTATAAAATCTTGAGTTTCATTAGTTTCTATAAGATTATCGTAACCAAGTTCTAAAATAAAATTCAAAGCTCTTTCATCTAATATGTAAACACCCAATGCTTTATTTAAACACACAGATTTTAAATATCTGTTAAATTCATAGATTCTACGAGCCATTATCCTATCTTCTGTATCTTCTGGAAGTAAATTAAATTTTATTAGACTAGGCATATTCTACAATGTTAATCTAGATTTCTTATCACAAGTTTCCCATAAAAACCAAGCCATACACAATTTACGCTCAATCATATTATCAAAAGCGCCACTTTTAATAAGAGAAATCATAGATTGCTTTTTTGGTTTAACCTTGTAATAAAAATCCTTTGGAGATATATATGGTCTATTAGCTATAATAGTATTTACTAAATCATCATTAACATTTAATAAAGCTTTCATACCAAAAAGAATTTGATTATTTTCTACGTCAGGTTTAAATCCAAAATCTGATTTATTAATATCAACAAGACTTATTTTAATACCAGCACTAATTGTATCACCTAAAGCTTTAGCAATTTTCTTATAATCAGTACTAATACTTTCATCTTCTTCATCAATATTTGATATGTCAATAGACCCACTATTAACTAATAAGCAAGCACAATTCCAATAAATGATTGGATATTTAAATGCGAGATTCATTTCCTATAAAGCTACTAATGAGTATGCAAGCGTGTGACTTAAATTCTTTACTACACTTAGTTTCCTAAGCTAGATTAATTATCTATTGTAGTCTGGACTATCCCATTCTCTTCTTCATTATAAAGTAAGAGATCATTATTATAGTCTCTGAACATCTTTCGGATTTTTTGATATTTTCTAGACATTCCAAAGGGTTGATTATAAACTAAAGCTATTAATTTTAGAATATTCATTGAATTAGCTGTTTCTATACGATATAAATTATCAGAGGTCATTGTTTTTCTAATATCTTGCATATATAATTTATTAGTTAAAATATCTATAAGCCAATTCGCAAAATCTTCTGATTTTGTTACAATATAAAAAGCAGGTGCACCATAAGAGGTAGCAAAGATACATCCATCTCCATCAATTATTCCTCTGATAATATATGGAATAAAATGTTCTTCTTGTGGTAATAATTGTGGTGGCTGTAAAGTATATGTTTTGTTTGGAACTATACCAAATCTTTGTAAATCATATACCAAAGCTCGATCACTTATTATAATTCTATATTTTGGTTTTGTACTTTTTATAATATTATTTTCTTCTGGTAAATATCTTTTATATTCTTTACCAACAGTTTGAGAAATAAAAGCAATACAATCTTCGTCAATTAAATCTATTCCAACTTCTCTTTCTCTAGCGATATATCCATCCGTTAACATTAATCCAATAAAATAAGCATCAAAATTACTTTTAATTTCTTTTAAAGAATAACTATAAGTCTTTCTGTTATTTTTTGCCTATTCTACAATTTCTTTATAAGTGTCTGGATAATATTTTTTTACTTTATCAGCAATAGATTTCTTTGATGCAAAACCATATTTAGCCATGAGAGACTAAACACTAACTCCATTTTTATATTCTTCAACCAATTGTAATTCTTGTTCTTTGGATAATTTTTTAATACCCATATTATTCACTCCTTATTAAAGTAATATTCTTTTTCTATTATATTTGAATATTCCTTTAATAGGATTAAAAGTTTTTGTCCGAAATTTTGCTGCGGATTGCCCAATTTTTAATAATGTTACCATACCTTGGTTATTAACCTTGCCATTTATATATTACTATATAAACTTGGTTATTAAAACTCTAAGGGGTTTCCCGCAATTTAAATGATTTTTTTCTATATATTTCTATATAGGGATTCAATTTTATTTAAATCCATACCCTCGGCTGGTCGCGACAAGTACGTTCCACACATAATTGCATAAATTCTTACTCAAACCTCGCTCCGAAGTTTTTTCAAAGTATTCTTTCGTTAAGGCGTCATATTCTTTGGGGTTCTTCTTTGCAATTGACTTGCGCAACCGATCGGCCCAGTTAAGATCAAAGCCGCCGCATTCCGGAATCTACACTAACTACATAAAACATTCCTAACTTTCTGCTATACCATAAGACCCTTTAACATATGGCTCAAGGAGTTTCTATTCTTCTGCGGTTAGTCCATAATCCGACATTTCTTTATACCAAAGTTTAATATTTTGTTTAAACCTCGCATATTTACTTAGTGGTTGTTCTGCATTTTTATCTTGCGCCATTAATCGAATAACAGAATTTAAGTGGGCTAAATCTTCAACAGAATGCGGCTTTGTTAAAGCAATACCTTGAATACCACTTTGTTGTTCCATTTGAAACAATGATAAGATTTGATGCTTATGAACCATTTCCCACATTTTAGGATCATCACGTTCAAGATTATATATACCAACTACTTTTTCATAAGTTTCTTTGAGATTGCGGCCTGGGGTTATGACTTTATCCGCAAGGAGTAGATCAATACAGGCGTGAATCTTATCTTCAGCCTCAACGCTTAAGGCGTCGTACTTTATGAGTGACACCGCTTCCGCATCATGAAGGTCAAAAGCTGTTATAATAGTACCATCTGGTGCTCGCATAAGTCCAGTAGAATTCGTAAATGGTTCATCTACAAAAATAACTCCTCCAGCATGAATACCCATTCGACATACCAAACCCTCTATCTTCTATGCCACTTGCCACAATTCTGGATGGTTATCCATTTCTCTAATAAATAATGGTATTGGCGCAAATCCATTATCAGGATCACCATAATAACATTGCTTTAAAGTTCTCAATAAACCACGATCGGCTGGAATAAGAGAAGCCATATATTGTGCATCTTCTACTGGAATATCTAATCCTCTTGCCGCCGTTAATATAGCACTTTTAGATTTTTCAGTTCCAAAAGTAATGACATTGGCAACACGATCTTCTCCATAAACTTCTCTAAACTTAGAAAGTACAGCAGATCGACGTCCGCCTTCTATATCGAAGTCTACATCAAGAACTGATACACGGGCCGGGTTAAGAAAACGCCAAGCATATGTCTGGACGGTTTCCGCCAATGGATTAATTTGAGTAATATCAAGAATATATAATAAAATAAATCCTACACCGCTGCCGCGGCCAGGACCAACTATACTACCAGCATCCCAACAAGTATCTATTATCTTTTGGAGATTTAAATAATAAGCTGACCAATGAGTTTTATTGACATTAGAAGATTTCCAAGTCATATCTAAGCAATTATTAATAGCATCATATACTTTCTTATTATTTAAATCTATTCTCTTGGATAATTTATCTACAATAGCTAAGGCTAGTACTTTATCTCCTTTATAATCAGAAGTATAAAATGTAGATAAATAAGGAATTTGATCTTGATATTTTCTAATTAAATTAATATTATCAGGATAGCTTTTCCAAGGAAGTTCTGGAATCTTTAATGGCTTTAATAAATTATAATTTTCACATTGATTCTTTATATTTAAAATATTTTGATAAGCTGTATTTAACTCTTCTTTTGACAATAGTAAATGATTTTCCAATTCTTCAGTATTCATCATATAGGTTGTAGCATAAAAACTATCAACTTCTCTATCACCATCTTGAGAATTTAAATAAGCTTTATGAATACTTGCATCTTCTTTTTTAAGATAATGACTATCCGTTGTTATTATATATTTTATTCCAGTTTTATTAGAAAGATTTATTAATTCCCTATTGACAAAAGTCTATTCTTCAGAGGCTGAGGGTTGTAATTCAAGATAAAAATCTCCATTAAATAAATTATTCATTGTTTGTAACCAATTAATAATTTGATTATAAAAATTTTCATCTAAATTATCTTTCCATTGAAGTAATTTAGTAGGAATAAAACCACCTAAACAGGCAGTACTTCCAATCACATGATTAGGATTTTTTCCTATTATATCTATTAAATCTTGATAATAAGTTGGAACACGCCGCATACGTTGTGCCATATATGAGCGCATCCAAGCTCTAGTAGATATTTCTCTTATTTGCTAATGACCGATAGCATCTTTAGCTAGTAAGATAAAATGATAATATCTATCTTCTCCTTTAACAAAATTTTCATTTGTTAAACCATCACGAGTAAGATAAATTTCATTGCCTAATATTACTTTAAAATTTGGATTTGTTTCTTTTATTTTATTATAATATTTCTAAACCTTAATAGCATTACTAATGCATTCATGATCAGTTATAGCTATGACTTCATGACCTAATTCAATTGCATAGTCAATAAGTCCGGAAACAGTGTTTATAGCATCTCTCAATCTAAGATTACTATAGTCCGAATGATTATGTAAACTGCCCGGATAATTCATGAACTCATCTCTCTTTACTTTAATATAATTTATTATACCATTTTAAATAACTTTTCACAAGCCTAAAAATTATTTTCTTTATTCATTGTTCTTATAGCTTTTTGTTGCCATATAACTTCAAAATCTTCTGGAGCTGTTTGTTCAGATACAAATACAGAATTATTTTTACTTATCTCTCTTATCCAATTCCAAAAATGTTCATAGTCCATTTTAGAAACATTAGCATAAGTATATGTTTTTGTTCCTGCGTATGGAGGATCGCAATAAATTACAGCTCCAGAAGTAGATGGATCTAATTCCCAATAATTTTGGCATTTGAAGATAATATCTTTTAATAGTGGAGCTTGCTTTTGAAGATTTCGATAAGCTTCATTATAATAATTGCGCGAGGCCGTATTTTTTGCCATTCCCCTTGGAAATCCACCATTACTAAAACTAGCAAAAAACTCTACTGCTCCTACGTCAGCTAACGACATTGTAATTGGCTATTTACCATCTTTTACATAAGCTTTACCTTCATCCCACATGGCGCGATTTACTTCGGTAGGTAATTTTGAAAAATCTGTAGCTGCCTAATTTAAAAGAGCTATTAAAGTATCACTTCTGTCATAACCATAACGCTTTGCACATTTAATTTTATCTATTATATTACATCCGCCGCAAAATGGTTCTATATATGTGTCTGTACCTAATCTATCTATTTCAGCTTGTAAAATAGACACTATAGAATCTGCATATTTAGTTTTTGCTCCCATGTATACCATTATTCTACTACCACCAATCTATCTATTGCACGAGTACATCCAGTATAAAGATAGCGTCTATATAAATCTTTATCTTTCGGCCAACTTTCTGCAATTAGTAAAACTTTATTCCATTGACTACCTTGAGCTTTCCAAACGGTAATACCATATCCATAAGTAAAAGTTAAAGGAATCATACCTTTTCTTTTTGTAACTAAATATTTTTCTTTTCCATTTAATGACTCTTCTTTGCCATTTATATAATTATAATCTATCATTAAATCAGAGAAAATTTCTCCATCTTCATCACCGGTAATATTACACCACATAATTGGGATGCTAAAAGGCCGAGTCTAACCGCGAATCCAACCTGGATATTCTATGTTAGATTTATCAATTGATCCAATAGTTGTTCCAATTATGCCATTAGTAAGAGGATTACCTTTATTGGATAGAGTTTCCCATTCATTATGTCGATTTATTAACTTATCTCCTAATTGCGGATCGCCGTAGAATCCCAACGACTAGCGCATGCGGGTGTTAAGAATGCCGCAAGTTTTATTAGTAGCACATAAACATTGATCAGCCCAAAGCAGTACATCATTAGTCATTTGACTTTTCTTTAAAATCATAACCTCTTTGTTCTAAGCAGCATACAAATGTAAAGGGCGATTCTCTCTTATATGCATAGAAAATCGAATGATTTCACTTTCAGCAGCTTGCCGCATAATTTCATCGAGAAAAACATGTGGATGATCAAGAACATGATTATTCACATCTTCTTTCGGATTATCTGAAACTGGGGGCAACTATTGGGGATCCCCACAGGCTAAAATATAGACGTTGTATTTACAAAGAGCTTCCCACATTTTTTTAGGTAGCATACTAATTTCATCAACAACAATTACTAAAGGTTTATTTTCTAATTCTTTGCGTGGAAAAAATCTATAACGTCCATCAGGAAACAATTTCGCTTCATATAACAACTTATGTGCTGTCGTTGCTCCTGGACAACCTTTGTTTTTTAATACTGTGGCGGCTTTACCCGTATATGCTATGTATTTTACATCTAATTCAGGATCGATGTTTGGTAATGCGGAGATAATGAATTGCACAAGTGTACTCTTACCCGTGCCTGCATACCCGCTAATGCAAGTATATTTTTCGTGGTGTCTATATCGTTCGACCGCAATTTTTAATCCTTCTTGCTATTTTCGGGTGAGTTCCACCAATAATCACTCCTTTTCACAACCCAATCAGTATAAGGTTGCCAATGTATATTATACCTCTATGTAAGATATTTCAATATATCAGGGTAGTCTAAATATTCGAATATATAAATGCTATTTTTTTGTTTGCAATCTTTATCATACTTTTCTTCAATAGCATCTACAATATTATAAAAACTTCGTCCTTCAGATAAAAATGGCTCAAAATCATAATTATCTAAACATTTTAGATTATACTCAAAGTTATCCATTTTTTATCTCCTTATTTCTATTTCTAAATATATTTTACCACTTTTTTTGAAAATTTGCAAGAAAAATTTTGAAAACCGATTTTTGTTTTGAACGACGGGTATTACGCTTGACTCCGGCCGGACCTGTTAAAACAAGAAAAAGGGGAGCCTTAGCTCCCCTCAAAGTAACGATATGCGGTCAAAGCGCAACTTTGTCTAAGATCATATGTACTAGAACCGCATCTCTCATAGCAAACCGCAAATGCCTTAGCTGCTGCTTCAACATTTTGCAAGTTTAAAAATTTATCATAATTGAATCCTTTAGAATAAGCGTATCCAAAAGTATCAAACTCTTCTTTTATAGTTTGCTTTAGAAAATCACATTGAGTAATAAGGTCAGTTCCTCTTACTCCTGGATAAGTCTTTTTACCCCATTGACAAATTCCATAATAATAACTATTTCCATAAGAATAAAGCCAATATTGTAAATCTAAAGTGCTGCCACCAACTTCAACCATCATATTGCCAAGAATACCTGCGGCAACGTATTTATTATAACCGCAAACATCGGTTAAATACAACCAGACATAAGTGGCATATGGATACTCCTAAAATTTTGTATCCCAATTATTTAATTGTACGGCATTATCATTTCTTTGTTTAACAAATGATAATAACTGTTCACGCTCAGATTTTATTACTTCATCGTTATCACTATATCCCAATTCTCTTGCTTTATCAATTAAAGATAATGTATTATCTATTTTTATACTTAATAACATATTTTTATCTTTTAATGTTTCTATACTAGTAAATTGATCTATTGTTAAATCTTCTGTTGGAATATAACTACTAGCAGTAACAAACATTTGCATTATTATACTAGCTAAAACCAAAATCACTAGTATAATTCTAATACTCTTTTTCATTAAAAACTTCCTCCTAATTTTTTGCAATTAGGCCGAAGGTTGTGCCGAATTAGAAGTAATAGGCAGTTTTACTTACAATTTCGTAATCTTCAACAATAAT
>AUXO015644062.1_pt1 | contig 17243 bp, 16 predicted proteins | sample 768731 | NCBI WGS metagenome assembly AUXO01 (sample SAMN02715735, study PRJNA202380) | gut metagenome | biome: sheep rumen | host: Ovis aries | place: New Zealand: Palmerston North
ATCATGTCGGTGCGGTTGAGGCTCACGTAGAGCATCTTGCGCTCGTTGCCCTTATAGAGACCGCTACCTGTGATACAAGTGCCACCGCGCTTGAGATTGTTGATGATGTAGTCGCGAATGGGCTGTGGATTGTCGGTGATGATGAACACCGTGCGGTAGCTCTTCATGCCGTCAACCACGAGATTGATAACCTTGCCTTCAATAAAGATGACCAGCACCGAATAGATGGGAAGGCGTATGTTGCCAAAAGCCACGAGAGTGCTCAGCGTGATGATGCCGTCAACAATCATTACCAGCGTGCCGAGCGAAATCTTGGTGTACTTGTGCAAAATCATTGAGATGATGTCGCTGCCGCCACTGGTGGCTCCCGAGCGGAAGATGAGTCCAATGGCAACACCATAGATGAGACCAGCCACCACGGTGTTAAGGAAATAGTCGGGCTGGAACCAGCCGCCACCATGAGGTATTTGCACCATCGAGTCAGTGCCGGTTGCCGCAATGGTGCCATCAAGAATCACGGGATTGTAACCCCATGTGCTCTCAAGAATAAGGGTGAAAAGGAAAATGAGTGCTGTCGACACAATGGTCTTGATACCAAATCGCGGCCCAAGAATCCAAGTGCCGAGGATGAGCAATGGCACATCCATGCAGATGGCATAGAGCGAAATTTTCCAGGGCCACACTGTGTTGAGCACATTACTGAGGCCATAGGTGCCGCCTGGTGCCATGAGGTAAGGATTGACAAACATCACGTCGCCAATGGCAAAAAGGGCGCTACCCACTGTGAGCAGGAAGTAGGCAAAGATTTCTTGCTTTAATTTCTTGTTGTTGAGAGCAACCATGACTTTTGTTGAGTTATAAAATTGTGTATTACTTGTTTAGGAATGTTCAATTAATTCCACTATGTGTCATCTCTAAAATCGGGCGCAAAGGTACACAATTATTTTGAAATGAAAAGTGAAACAGGCACATTTTTTTACAACAAAATCGCGTTGTCACAAAAACTGGCCAAAAGTGACTCTCAAGTGATATCTTTTTTTTATCTTTGCAGTCGTGAGAGCATGAATTGCTCACTCAAGAATTAATCAGCATTCACGATGAAAATAGTCCGCAGCAAGTACTTGCCGCCACTGCGACGGCACGCCGCCATCAATCTCTTTGGAGTGTTTTTTGTGCACCCCAATGTGGCGGTGTCGCGCCGGCTCGTGAACCATGAGCGCATTCACACAGCTCAAATGCGGGAGCTTGGCTACCTGCCATTCTATGTGATTTATCTGGTGGAGTGGTTGGTGAGGCTCATGATGCGTGGCAATGCCTACTCAAGCATCAGCTTTGAGCGTGAGGCCTATAAGCATGAAGCCGACTTCCAGTATTTGGAGAAACGCAAGCACTACGCGTGGGCAAAATATGTGAAAAAGAAGAATAAGAGGAATAAACTTTTTAATCACTAGAACTATAATGACAAAACAGGAAATTGAGGCTAATAAAGCCGAATTTATAAGTCTGCTCAAATCGACCGGGCGCGAAGGGGTTGACGACTTGATTGAGATGCTTGATGAGGGCAAGATGCACTTCTTCACCGCTCCGGCAAGCGTTAATCATCACCTCAACAGTGACGGCGGTCTGCTGCTTCACTCGCTCAATACCTGCAAGGCCGGTCTCAAGTTGCGCGAGATGGTGATTGCCATGAAACCTGAACTCGAGGGACAACTAAATCGCGACAGCATCGTCATCGCCACTTTGTTGCACGACATCTGCAAGGCCGACATCTATCATCCCACGCTCAAGAAGCGCAAGGGTGATGATGGAATTTGGCGCGAAGTGCCCAGCTATGAGATTAATTACAGCAATTTCCCCATGGGACATGGCGAGAAGAGCGCAATGCTGGCCCTGATGAGTGGCCTTGAAATCTATGACGACGAGTTGCTTGCCATTCGCTGGCACATGACAGCGTGGGACTTGCCCATGCAGAGCTATGAGTTGAGCCGCTGCCTCAACACTGCCCGCGATGAACACCCCTTGTGCTCGCTGGTGCAACTGGCCGACGGAATTGCCGCCAACCTCATTGAGGGTGGGGGAGAAGAGTAATTCAAGTTGATAATAATTTAAAAATCACGATTGATATGGTAAAGAAAATATTAATGATTATTATAGCCGTTGCAGCTGTGGTTGGTGCTCAAGCACGTGATATTACGGCTCAGCGCACACAGCGGGCTATCGACCGCTTCGTCGATGACTCACTCATGCGACATGGATCGCTGGGTGTGATAGTGGTTGACGTTAAGACTGGTAAAACTTTGGGCGAGCGCAATGCCAACATGGCATGTATCACTGCCTCAACAATGAAAACCGTCACATCGGCTGCCGCTCTTGAGTTGCTGGGTGCCGACTATGTGTTCCAGACTCCTGTATATCTCGACGGTGAGATTCACGGCAGCACGCTCAAGGGCAATCTCGTTATCGAAGGTGTGGGCGATCCCACGCTGGGCTCGGTATATTTTAAGGAAAACCTCGACATTGTGAGCGAGATAGAGGAAATGCTTCGCAAGCAGGGCATCACTACCATTGAGGGACAGGTGATTGTCGACAAGTCGCAATATTACTATCCCGCATTCAATGGCGACTGGTGTGCCGACGACTTGGCTTGGGACTACGGCATGGGAGTTCATGCGCTCAACTACTGCGACAACCGCATGCGACTGGTCTTTGACGCCAAGGGCGACGGACGTGTGGAGAATGCTCATTTTGAGCCCAATGTGCCAGGCGTAAACATTATTAATCGCATGCGTCCCGGCCTGAAGGATAATGTGGGTGTGCTGCTTGAGTATGCCAATCCGGCTATTGTTCTCACCGGCACTGCCGCCGACACCACCTACTACTTCGACGTCAGTAATCCCACTCCCGAGGCTCTGCTCGTTGATAGCATTAGCCACACACTTGCTCGCGCGGGTATTAAGTTGGGCAACAACCGCATCTCCATGAGTCAGCGTCGCTGGCTTCTTCTCACTCACCGCTCACCGCAGCTCACCGATATTATTACCTCGTTGCTGGAGCGTAGCGACAACATGTTCACCGAGGCATTGCTGCGCAAGATAGCCCACAATAGTGGTCGTGAGCCCATTGATGCCGAGGGGGTTGCTGTTATCGACAGCCTCTTTGCCGCTCGTGGAATCGATGCAAGTGGAAAATTCCAGTATGACGGCAGTGGCTTGGCGCGCAATAACAAGGCGCCGGTGCGCTTCTTTGCCGACATGCTCACCTACATGGCCCCTCGCCGTTTTGGTTCCAAGCAGTTGCGCCTTGTTGACCTGATGCCTGTGATTGGTGTCAACGCTCGCATTGGAACTGTTATTCCTGAGACTGCCATCAGCAATCATGTTGCGGTTAAGTCGGGTTCTATGCGTGATGTGCAGTGCTACGTTGGCTATTATCCTAACGACGAGCCGCAATATGCCTGGGCTGTTCTTGTAAATAACTGGCACGGCAGCCGCCCCAACCTCAAGAACATGATTGACCGCCTCTTGATAGGCATCTTCGACCCTGAGCATTAATGATGGTGAGAACTGGAAATTACAGTATTTTGGTTTTTTATTCAAAAAAACTCTCATTTTAGGGTGCTGTGTATAATATTTTTTTATATGTTTGCAAGTTGAAACAAAGTTTTTAAGGTATGAAAGCAAGCATCGAGAATTTGCTCACACAAGTCTACGAGCTCGAGGGACTGCTCTTGGTGATGCAGCGTCACAGCGACGATGTGCCACAAGTGGTTATTGACCGATTCAAGGAAAAAGTGCAGCAGGTGACTGGCATGGCTGCGCTGTTGCAAGTGCCTGAGGCGAAAGTGGAAGCACGGCAACAACCCTCTCAACCCGCACAGCAGCCCGAGCCTGCGGTAACTGTGCCGGTGGAGCCGGCAACTGCCGTTAGGCCACCTGTGTTCAAGGGAGCAGAGCCTGTCAAGAAAGAGAATGAGACTCCGGCTAAGTCAACGCGGCAGGCACGCGACTTGATGGCGGCATTTAGCATCAACGACAGGTTTCTTTTTCAGCGCGAACTCTTCGATGGCGATGCCTCTAAGCTCGATGCAACAATAGCTGCGTTGCAGTGCAAGCGCGATGTTGATGATGCTCATCTCTACCTTACTGATGAACTCGGCTGGGACACGAGCAACGATGTTGTGAAAGAGTTTGTCAGGCTCATCGACCTGGGCTTTAAAGAATAAAAGGCTGTTCAAGTAAAAGACTATGGCAGGGAAATTATACATGGTGCCCACTCCGGTGGGAAATCTGGAAGACATGACACCGCGCGCAGTGAAGGTTCTGAGCGAGGTGTCGCTAATTCTTGCCGAGGACACGCGCACAAGCGCGGTGCTCATGAAGCACTATGGCATCACCACTCCCATGCGAAGCCATCACAAGTTTAACGAGCACGAAACGGTGAAGCAAGTGGTCGACATGCTTGAGGCAGGTGAGACTATTGCACTGGTTACCGATGCGGGCACTCCGGGTATAAGCGACCCGGGCTTCATGCTGTCACGAGAGTGTAGGCACCGTGGTGTGGAGGTGGAAACCTTGCCGGGAGCCACGGCATTTGTGCCGGCTCTCGTCAATTCGGGCTTGCCGTGCGAACGCTTCACTTTCGAGGGCTTCTTGCCCGCCAAGAAAGGGCGTGCCACGCGTCTTGAGCAACTTGCTCAAGAGCAACGCACCATGATTTTCTATGAGTCGCCCATGCGATTGGTTAAGACTTTGGAACAGTTTGTCGACACCTTTGGTGCCGACCGCGAGGCTTCGGTGTGCCGCGAGATTTCCAAGCTCCACGACACCACCCACAACGGTACCCTTCGGCAACTCCTTGACTATTTCAAGCAGCAATCGCCTCGTGGCGAGATTGTTATTGTGGTTGCCGGTTGCCCAGCACCACAGCAGGTTAAGGTAGATAAGTACGCACAATTCAAGAATAAATATAACACTTTGCAACAAAACACTACTTGCGATGAAATCAGTTAAATTATTAATAGTTGCCCTTGTGGTGATGGCTACCAGCCTTGCTTCCTGCACGGGAAGCGACAAGGGACAGAGTAGCACCAGCAACGACCGGGAGAATGCCGCTCTGAACGATGAGAACACACTGCTGCGCGACTCACTTAACATGGCGCGAGACTATATGAACTCACTCAGTTCGCTGGTTAATGAGGTGAGCGATGGCTTGAGCGAGATTAAGGAGATGGAACAAATTGTCTCGACAACCAACTTCAGTCAGGAGACTACCGACCGCCGGCAAGAGCTGCGCAATGACATTTTACTTATAAAGAACTCTATTCAGAACCGCCAGAACCGCCTTGCCGAACTTGAAGCAAAACTCACACGAAGCGAGGCAAGTAACCAGTTCTCGGAGGAAAACCGCCAGTCGATGTTGCAGACGATTGCCAACCTTAAGCAACAACTTACCGACCAGCAGCGCATGATCGACAACCTCTCGACACAACTAGATGCCGCCAACACTAAAATCAAGAGCCTGAACCAGAAGGTTGACTCTCTCAAGGTTGTGAACACCACGGTGAGCAACGAGAACGTGAAAGCGCATCAAGAGACACAGAAGGCTAAGGAGGAAATCGTTAAAATCTCTAACGAGATGAACGAGTGCTTCTATGCCATTGGGTCGAAGAGCGAGCTTAAGAGCCACAAGATTATCGAGACCGGCTTCTTGCGCAAGACCAAGGTGATGCAGAGCAGCAATATCATGCAGTCTTATTTTACAAAGGCCGACAAGCGCACCCTCAACGAGATTAACCTTCATAGCAAGAAGGCGAAGGTTCTCACTAATCATGACAAGCAGTCCTACTCAATCGACGATGTGGACGCTGGCATGAAGGTGCTGCGCATTCACGACCCCAACCGATTTTGGCAATATACCAATTACCTTGTTGTGCAAGTCGACTAAGTGCAACCGCAGTGAACATTCTCATTGCTATCGACAAGTTCAAGGGATGCGCCACGTCGCGGCAGTTGGGTGATGTTGTCAAGCAAGCTGTTGTGGAACGTGAGCCTTCGGCTAGCGTGAAGATTTTTCCCATAGCCGATGGCGGTGATGGCACTGTGCAAGCCTTTAAGCAACTGCTGCACGACGGTGTGCGGGAGCAAACTGTGATTGTTCATGCTCCGTTGAGTTCATTGCCCGATGTTGAGGCGCGCTATCTTTATGACCCTCAGACTTTAACAGCCTATATGGACCTGGCCACAGCCAGTGGTCTCGCGCTGGTGCCGGCCGGCTTGAGAGACGCGATGCGTGCCTCCACTCTTGGCACAGGCATGATGATTGCTCATGCTTTGCAACAAGGCGCACGGCACATCGTGCTAGGCTTGGGTGGGAGTGCAACAACCGATGCCGGCATGGGGGTGCTCTCGGCCTTGGGAGTGAGATTTCTCGATTGTGATAATCGCATTTTAAAGCCTTGCGGCGAGAGCTTGGCGCGTGTTAATGTCATCGACACTGGCGGCTTGAGCTCTCAGGCTCGTGAAGCGGAGTTTACTCTACTGACCGATGTGGTGAGCCCTCTCACCGGACGCACAGGTGCAGCGCGCATGTTTTCTCCACAAAAGGGGGCAACGCCGCGGCAGGTAGAACAACTCGAAAAAGGAATGGTTAATATTGCCGGATTATATGGTCACGAAGTTTCATCAACACCTGGTGCCGGTGCTGCGGGTGGGGTTGCAGCGGCAATGATTGCGGTGCTTGGGGCAAAGGTCAAGCCGGGAGCTCAAGAGTTACTCAAGATGGCGGGCTTTGATGATGCCTTGGCTCAGGCTCACCTGGTCATCACAGGAGAGGGTCGCCTCGATGCGCAAACCCTGCAGGGAAAGGTGCCGGCTGCCGTTCTGCGCGCGGCCATGATGCACGACGTGCCGGTAGTTGCCGTGTGCGGCAGTTGCGACGACTCGGTCGATTTCTTGGGCGCGGGTTTTGCTCAGGTGATTCCGGTCACGCCTGCAGGCATGCCACTGGAACAGGCAATGCTCACCACTGTGGCCTTGAGCAATGTGCGCAAGGCTGTGGCAAGAATAGTTTTTTAGTTATGCCGCAATTGTCTATTGCTCTCGGTCAAGCGCGGGGAGAATGTCGTTTTCGATGTGATTAAGGATGTCGTTTAGTTCGGCCTGAGTGTTGGCGCGAAGCATGGCGATGCGTGTGTCGCGGAAATTCTTGATGCCCTTGAACAGGGGTGTGGCGGCGAGGTGGCGGCGAATGTGGAGAATGCCGCGATACTCGTCGATGCGGTCGATACTCTCGTTGATTTGGCGGCGAATCAGCTCCATCTTCTCGTGGCGAGTGATAGTGGGTAAGGTGCCGTGAAGCAGATAATGTTTCATCTCCCTGAAAATCCATGGGCACCCTATTGAGGCACGACCCACCATGATGCCGTCAACGCCGTAGCGGTCGTAGTAGAGTGCCAGTTTCTCGGCACTGGTGATATCACCGTTGCCAATTATTGGAATTGCCATGCGTGGATTGTTTTTCACCTCGCCAATGAGAGTCCAGTCGGCCTCACCGTTATACATCTGTGAGCGCGTGCGGCCATGGATAGTGAGAGCCTTGATGCCACAATCTTGCAACTGCTCGGCAAGATCAACAATTATCTTGCTGTTGCAGTCCCAGCCCAGGCGGGTCTTGGCGGTGACGGGCACATCGACGGCTTTTACCACCTCGCGGGTGATTTCGAGCATTAACGGAACATTGCGAAGCAAGCCGGCACCTGCCCCCTTGCGAGCAACTTTCTTCACAGGGCAGCCAAAGTTAAGGTCAATCACGTCGGGTTTCGCTTCCTGCGCTATGCGGGCGGCCTCAACCATGGGTTCCACTTCGCGGCCGTAAATTTGAATTGCCGCCGGTCGCTCACCGGGATTGATTATCATCTTGCGCAAGGTGCTGTCGATGTTGCGAATCACGGCATCGGCGCTCACAAACTCGGTGTAGACCATATCGGCCCCCTGCTCGCGGCAAATGCGACGAAACGACAAGTCGGTAACGTCTTCCATTGGCGCCAGCATCACCGGTCTATTGCCCAAATCAATGTTCCCTATTTTCATTAGTCGTGAATTTTTTGCTGCAAATTTACTACAAAATACCGATGTGTAGTTGTTATATCAAGTAAAACTTGGGTGTCTCAGTCCATCTTTTTCCACTTTACCGACCATAGGGCGCTCTGCACCAGGCTACGAGTGGCAAGAAACCCCATGAAAGCTATCCACAGGGCATGGTTGCCCCAGGCGGTGGGCAGGGAAAAATAGAGGGTGAAGAACGCGGCGCAGGCAGTGACAACAGCGATGAGCATGCCGCGAGTGGCCGTCACGCCAATGAACACCCCGTCCCACACAAAGGCCACCATGCTCACCACCGGCACCAATGAGCACCACCAGTGATAGCGCATGGCCTCGTTTACGACAACGCTGTCGCTGGTGAAGAGCGAAAAGATGGAGTGGGGGAATACGCTATAGGCCAAGACAAAGATTGCGGTGACGGCAGCACTCCACACGAAAAGCCACCGCACGCAACGGTGCATGCTTGGGTAGTTGCGAGCGCCAAAGTATTTGCCGGCTACGGCCTCGCCGGCAAAGGCGATGCCATCCATGAAATAGCTGTAGAGGTGAAACAATTGCTGCATCATGGTGTTCACTGCAAGCACTAAGTCGCCGCCACGGGCTCCTGCACGAATGAAGTACATGTTCACCACGAGCATGAAGATACAGCGCACAAAAATGTCGCCACTCACCTTGAAGAAACGGCCGCTACCCTTGAGCTTGAAGGCCCTGACGATGTGCACGCTGCGTGCAATGCCGGCAAAGCGCTTGCGCACTCGCCAGAGGGCATAAATCACGCCCACCCACACCGAGACCAGCGTGCCCAGCGCAATGCCCTTGAATCCCAGGCCAAGGCCATAGACGGCAATAATACTAATCACCACATTGAGGACATTGACGCCAATTGAGATGAGCATGGGGCTGCGCGAGTCTTGCATGCCCAGCAACCACCCTTTGAGCGACATGGTGAGCAACACCGCTGGCGCTCCCCACACCACTATCATGAAATAGGTTGAGGCAAGCGATGCCACTGCCGCCGAGGGGCTCATGATTGCCAGCAGTAGCCACCGCAACGGCTCCTGCAGTAGCACCATTGCTGCACCGGCAATCAAAGCGATGGCACTTGAGCGCTCGAGGGTGCTGATTTGAGCCTGGAGTGAGCCGCTGCCGAAGGCTTGTGCCGTGAGTCCCGACGTTCCCATGCGCAGGAAGCCGAAATTCCAGTATAGCACGTTCATCATCATTGCTCCCACAGCCACTGCGCCAATGAATTGCGGTGCTCCCAGGTGCCCGGCGATGCCGGTGTCGAGCAGTCCAAGCAGTGGTTCGGCAATGTTGGCAACAATGGCGGGGAGAGAAATGCTCAATATTTCACGATTAATTTTAGAGATGCGCATGATTTACTTGATATTTGTGCCGCAAAGTTACAAAAGAAATTCACTACACTATAGTTAAACTTGCTTAATCGCTTTGGAAGTGAATTTTTAGTTGCTAACTTTGCAAACAATAAGAATAAAAACACATTAAAAAGATGAAACACTTTAAACTAATTGCAATAGCCTTGATGGCAGTGGCAATGGTGGCTTGTGGTGATGATGAGCCCAGTAATACTTACACTCGCGAGTTTAACATGATTTTCCCACAGCATGCGGCGGGGCACAAACTAATCAGCAAGATTGAGAAAGTTCTGGACAATGGTGCTAAGACGGTGGCGATTGTAGACTACGATGGCGACCATGTGAAAAAAATTACCGTCACCTACACCGACAAGACGGGTAGTGTCTACAATGAGGAAACAATCCACTTTGATTACGTCAATGGTGCTATCATCTGCGATAAGAAAATTCAGGATGTGACCTATGCTTTTGAGGTGAATAACTATGGAGCTATCACAAAGCTTACTAATGTCAGCACCAACCGCACCTCATCGGCGCTCTCCTATGGCCCAGGGGCAAAGCTCGAAGTGGCGCAAGTTGTCACTCCCTCTTCGACCGATGTTACTAAAATGCAATGGGAAAATGATAAAATCTCTTACTGGAACTATTATGGTGTGGAGAAGACCGATAGCGTGGCCTATGATTATGCTGAGGTTATTCCTAACAAGGGAGGCATCGACATTCCTGGCAATCAGCCATTTACTTTTACTTTACTGGTGTGCGAGGTGATGCGCAACGCCGGGCTCTATGGCGCTACAAGTGCCTATTTGCCCACTATGATAAAGAAAGACGGAAAGAAGGATCCAGAGACTCACGAAACTGTTCTTACAGGATATTTTATCACTTACACACTTGATGCCGAGGGATATGTGCAGAGCTATACTACCAACGAGACGCCCAAGTACACCGTCAAGTACACCTACCGGTAAACTTGCGTCTTGAAAAAGAAAATACATTAAGGGCGGTTGCACATTGTGTGAACCGCCCTTTTAGTAATGTTGTGGGAGTGAGTAAGTGTTACACTCTCTTACTCGGCCTTGCCGTTGCTGCCAAGCACCTCAATAATCTTGTGCTTGTAGAGCTTGGTCATCTCGTCGCGGGCGGGACCACAGTACTTGCGTGGGTCAAACTCGCCGGGCTTCTCGTCAAACACCTTGCGAACTGCAGCGGTGAACGCCAAGCGGCTGTCGCTGTCGATGTTGATCTTGCACACAGCGCTCTTAGCGGCCTTGCGAAGTTGCTCCTCGGGGATACCTACAGCATCGGGCAACTTGCCGCCATGGGCGTTGATGGTGTCGACATACTCCTGGGGAACCGACGAAGAACCGTGAAGCACGATGGGGAAGCCGGGAAGTTTCTCCATTACAGCATCGAGCACATCAAATGCCAGTGGAGGAGGAACGAGCTTGCCGGTCTTTGGGTCGCGGGTGCACTGCTCGGGCTTGAACTTGTAGGCGCCATGGCTGGTGCCGATTGAGATAGCAAGCGAGTCGCAGCCTGTGCGAGTTGCGAAGTCGATAACCTCCTCGGGCTTGGTGTAGTGTGACTCTTCGGCTTGAACGTCGTCTTCAACGCCGGCAAGCACACCGAGTTCGGCCTCAACTGTTACGTCAAACTGGTGGGCATACTCAACAACCTTCTTGGTCAGGGCGATGTTCTCCTCATAGGGCAGTGAACTGCCATCGATCATCACGCTCGAGAAGCCAAAGTCGACACAGCTCTTGCACAACTCGAAGGTGTCGCCGTGGTCAAGGTGAAGGCAGATTTGTGGATGTTCCCATCCAAGCTCCTTGGCATATTCCACAGCACCCTGTGCCATGTAGCGAAGCAGGGTTTGGTTGGCGTAGTTGCGGGCGCCCTTCGAAACTTGCAGGATTACAGGCGATTTAGTCTCGGCACTTGCCTTGATAATAGCCTGCAATTGCTCCATGTTGTTGAAATTGAAAGCGGGGATTGCATAACCTCCATTGATTGCCTTAGCAAACATCTCGCGGGTGTTAACCAGGCCTAACTCCTTGTAACTTACCATAATTTTTTAGATGTTATTATTATGTGAAAAAACAATGTGTGTTCTATTTTACTGTCTGCAATATCACGAGGCAAAGTTAAAGATTAATTTCGTCTTTAGCAAGAAAAAAGACGATAACGATTTTAAAATTGTGAGTAAAATTAAGCAATCGGTTTACTTATTGCCCTTTATGCGATTCGGTAAAAAAGGTAAAAAATCAGGTGATTTTGATATATTAATATTGTGTTGTTTAATATAATTTTGCATTGAATTTTAAAACAACAAGTCATGAGAAGAATAATAACACTAGTTGCCATGGTGCTCATGCTGGCACTTGGTAACACAATAAAAGCACACAACATGATGACACTCAACGAGAAACAACAATGCATGGTCGCCATTGCCTGTCTTGAGGCAAAGGGCAATCTTGAGAACCTGGCACAGGCCATCAACGGTGGCATGGATGCCGGGTTAACAGTTAGCGAAATTAAGGAAGCGCTCAGTCAACTCTATGCCTATACCGGCTTTCCGCGCTCGCTCAATGCGTTAGGCACATTGCAACAGGTGATTAAGTCTCGCAACGAGACGGGAAAGATGGTGATTGAAGGTCGTGACGCCGATGACCTGCCTGCAACCTACGACGCCTTAAAGCAAGGTACCGAGGTGCAAACCAAGCTGGTGGGAGGCAAGGCTTTCAACTATGAGTTTGCCCCGGCCACCGACTATTATCTTAAAGCCCACCTCTTTGGTGATATCTTTGCCCGCAACAATCTCACTCATGCCGAGCGTGAGTTGGTGACAGTGTCGGCGTTGAGTGGTCTGGATGGAGTGATGCCACAGCTTGTGGCTCACGTGTCGGGAGCTCGCAACATGGGTGTTGCCGACGAGCAAATCAAAGCCATTCCTCAAGTTCTTGCCACTAAGGTGGGGCTTGAAGAAGCCGAGCGTTGCACTCGCGCTATTGCCACCGTCTTCGGCGAGGAAATAAATGATGCAGAAATAGCCACAACCTATAAGCATGGCATTGCAACGAGTCCTTACCCCATTGGAGAATTCAACAAGGACTATGCGCAATATTTCATTGGAAACAGTTATCTGGCTCCGCTTGATGCTCAGAACGGAGGCCCGGTGAACGTGACATTTGAGCCTCGATGCCGCAACAACTGGCACATCCATCACAAGCAGGTGCAAGTGCTGGTGTGCGTTGCAGGCCGAGGGTGGTATCAAGAGTGGGGAAAGGAACCTGTGGAACTTGTCCCCGGAACTGTTGTCGCGATTCCTGCCGAAGTCAAGCATTGGCATGGCGCTGCCCGTGACTCGTGGATGCAACACCTCACCTATCACACCCACATCGAGGCTGGCGCAAGCAACGAGTGGCTTGAACCGGTGAGTGATGAGCACTATAACAAACTCAAGTGAATACTTGAGGAGCAAGAGATTTTTTTATAGATTGCGGATAACCTTGCATGGATTGCCGGCGGCGAGAGTGCCGGCAGGGATGTCGTGAGTAACTACGCTTCCGGCTCCTATCACGCAGCCATCGCCAATGCTCACTCCCGGGCACACCGTCACGTTGCCACCCAGCCACACGTTGTTGCCCACTGTGATGGGTAACGACCACTCCACACCCTTGTTGCGAGTAGCGACATCGAGCGGATGGCATGGGGTGTAGAACGAGCAGTTAGGCCCGATGAAGACATTATCACCAAAGACAACCAGAGCCTCGTCAAGGATTGTCATGCCGGTGTTGGCAAAGAAATGCTCGCCCACATGGATGTTGAAGCCATAGTCGCAAAAGAAAGGCTGAATCACCTTGATGTGCTCGCCTGTTTTACCCAGGATTTGCTTGATGAGTGTGTCTTTCTCGGTCTGATGCGAAGGGCGAATGTTGTTGTAGTCGCGGCATTTTTCTTGTGTTTCTTGCAAGATGTCGAGAAGCAGGGTGTTGCCAGTGGCATCATAGGGGTCGCCACTCATCATTTTCTTGATTTCGGCTAGTTGCTCGGGTGTGAATTGTCTCATGAGATAAACTGTTTTAGACTACAAAATTAGTAAATTTTCAGCAAAATCAATTAACTTTGCACAAGATAAAAAACACTTAATACATTAAAAGTAATGAAGAAAGCATTTGCTCTTATCGCATTGGCTCTGGTGGCTGTAATGGCGCAGGCACAGAGCAAGGTTTATTTCACGCGCGACATCAGTCCCGAGTCGCTTGTTAAAATCTACAAGGCGCTGGGCGTTGAGGCAACAGGACGTGTGGCGGTGAAAATCTCAACCGGTGAGGCCGGCAACACACACTATCTCAAGCCCACTCTCATCCGCAACCTGGTAGATGAGGTGAACGGAACCATTGTGGAGTGCAATACCGCCTACGGAGGGAGTCGTCAGGACGTTAAAAAGCACTGGCAAACCATTCACGAGCATGGTTTTGACACAATCTTTGCCGTTGATATTATGGATGAATTTGACCAAATTCGCATCCCTATTCAAGACAAAAAGCATTTGAAATATGATATCGTGGGCGGGCATCTTGCCAACTACGACTTCATGATTAATTTGGCTCACTTCAAGGGACATGCCATGGGTGGCTTTGGTGGTGTGCTCAAGAACGCTAGCATAGGCGTGGCTTCAACTGCCGGAAAGGCCTATATTCACAGTGCCGGCAAGACCGATGACCCCGAGCTCACTTGGACCAAGGAGTATATCGCCGCAGGACCCACTCAAGACCTGTTTCTGGAGTCGATGGCAGCTGCTGCCCAAGCAGTGCACAACTACATGGGTGGCCGTGTTATTTACATCAACGTGATGAACAACATGAGCGTTGACTGCGACTGCGACGGCAGCCCCGATGCTCCACAACTCAAGGACATGGGTATTCTTGCCAGCCTGGATCCTGTGGCGGTCGACCAGGCGTGTCTTGACAAGGTTTTTAACTATCGCGGCAAGGCAGGCGATGACAACAAGCCCTTGATTGAGCGCATCAATCGCCAGCACGGCACCTACATCACCGAATATGCGCAGAAGATTGGCCTTGGCTCCAAGACCTACATTCTCATCGATATCGACAAGTGATAAAGAGACCGTAATCACATAGCGGCATTGGCTATCAATAACGATTATTGCGTGCCGATGCCGCATTTTTTTGCAAATAAATGTTGGCGGTTTGTTGCAATTTGCTTATCTTTACAGCGATTTAGTTAACAATTAATACCATATTATTATGAAACGATTACTACTTGCAACACTGGCTGCTTTGTGCATGATGAGTGCTTGGGCATGGAAACCCATCTTCATTGGTCACCGCGGCAGCTACAACGGAGTTATGAACACAGTTGAGGCATTTAATAATGGCGTTGACTATTATGGCTACGATGGCCTTGAGTGCGATGTGCGTGTCACAGCCGACGGCCACTACGTTATCTGTCATGACGAGACGACCAATGCGGTAGGAGGCAATCTCACCGTTGCAAGTGCCACGCTTGCACAACTGCAGGCCGAGAATTACACGCAAACGCGCGGTGGGGTTACCTACACAGGCAAGATTTGCACCGTTGCCGAGTATCTCGACATCTGTAAAGCCAAGAATGTTATACCTGTGGTCGAACTCAAGTGGACAACCGGTATCAACAACAACGACATGAGCAACTTCCCGGGCCTGGCGGCGCTCATCGAGGAAAAAGGATTGACCGACAAGGCCATTATCCTCACCTCGATGCGAAGCTCCCTGGAATATGTGCGCACCAATTTCCCAGCGCTCAAGTGCCAGTTCCTGTGCAACAGCAACTGGGCTACTTATTTCGACTGGATTGTGCAGTGGGGGCTCATGCCTAGCATCGAGGCCGGATGCCTTGACAAATACACAGTCAAGAAATTTCACGACAAGGGGCTGGAAGTAGCGGTGTGGACCGTTAACTCGCTTGCCAACTACAAGCTCTATGGTGAGATGGGTGTGGCTATGGTTACATGCGACTACCTGATGCCGAGCGACATGCCCGACCTTGCTCCTATCGACTGGGATGCCATTGTGGAGCCGCAGGACCCGCTAGAGCTGAGCGTTGACACGCTTTTCTCCTACACAAGATTTAACGGCAACCTTCCCGCAAATTTTCCTTCAGGCCTCGACACCGACAATTCGCCCTATAGGTCGGCTCAACAGGCCGCAATTACCGGCGACGGTATTTTCTATGCCAACAACTACACTACGGGCAAGCTGGTGATACTTGACTCTGAAGGTAACTTGAGCGAGGCGCCGGGCACAAGCAGTCACGGCATTTGCTTCGACACTGCAGGCAATCTCATTCAGCGCAACGACGGCGTCACTTCCACTCCAAGTAAGATGCTTATTTACCCGGGTGGCGACATCAATGCCTTGCCGCTGGAACTTGACATCGAGCTTGAAGAGGCTGGACAGACCAACTTTATCTCAGCCATTGGCGACGTTATGAGCGAGGAGGGAGGCTATGTGTATCATTTCCAAAATAGTCTCAGTTACGTGACCTTAATCAAAATCGCCAATGGAGAGTTTCAAGGCATTGAAACCAGTGGTGCCACTTCGTTCCCAAGCTCAACGGCAGGCATGGTTTTCCCCATAGGCGACGACCCGTTTCACTTTATCTATCAGGTGAGAAATCAAGGTTATAATCTCTATGACGGCGAAGACAAGGGAAAATACATCACCGGATCGCTCAACACCACGCCTCCCAACAGCAACTCATCGGTGGGCGGTGCCTATTTTGTGCTCGACGGGCACGAGATGTTTCTTTACACTAGCGGTACCAATTACAATGGCGGTTTCACAATTCGCGACATGAGTGCCAATGCGGCGGCAGTGGCAACTTTCCCACCCATGGGTGCAGGTGGCTACAGCGCCAATCCCTCGTGTGGCTCGTTCTTCCGTGTAGAGCCTGTCAACCGCAAGTGTGTTATAGTGTATGAATACACAATGGGAAATGGCTATGCCGGCTACAGGATTGCCACCGCTGATTACACAGCAGTAGATGCGGTTGGTATAGATTCACAGCGTCCCACCGACAATAACTACTACGATCTCTCAGGTCGCCTACTTAACCCTTGCAATCTCCCTGCAGGAATCTATATTCACCAGGGCAAGAAAGTCTTGGTTAAATAAAAAATCTTAAGTGACATTATGTCACAAAGTAAACGCTATCAAGGATGAATCCATCTTTGATAGCGTTTTTTGTTGAGGTCTGATAGTTTTTTTACAGTAGGTTCTCAATCTTGGCCTTGAGTGCGTCCTTGGCTATTGAGCCCACATTGCGGTCCTTGAGCTGGCCGTCCTTGAAGAAAAGGATGGTGGGGATGTTGCGAATGCCGTAGTCGGCCATGAAATCACTGCCTTCATCCACGTCATATTTGCCAATCTCAACCTTGCCTTCATATTCGGTTGCGAGCTCGTCAACGATGGGCGAAACGGCCTTGCAAGGCCCGCACCATTCAGCCCAAAAGTCAACAACTACGGGCTTGCCCGATTGAATTACCTCTCTAATGTTCTCGTCGGTAAAAACTTTTGCCATAATGATTAATAGTTAGTTTTGTTATTATTATTGTTGATTAATAGTTAAACGTCAACACTGTATTTCACGCCCAGTTCGTCGAGCTGCTCAATAAACTTGGCGGTGAGCGGAATCTTGTAACGTGAGCGCAGGTCGAAGTAGCGATTGGCTTCAAGGTCGTGAATGCGGAAGGTGAGTTCGCAAC
>AUXO011091661.1_pt1 | contig 17235 bp, 20 predicted proteins | sample 768731 | NCBI WGS metagenome assembly AUXO01 (sample SAMN02715735, study PRJNA202380) | gut metagenome | biome: sheep rumen | host: Ovis aries | place: New Zealand: Palmerston North
TATTAGTTGCATATTGGAATATATTTGGTGAAGCTGGATTCAAGACATTTAGCGAAGCTAAGAAGATGTTTGCTAATACCGCAGACGCATTTGATAGCTATGTAGTACTATGTCAAAAACTTCTAGATAATTCTAGTGTTCTTGCTGGTGTTGCTGATACTATAAAGACTGAGTCGATCGCAGCTGTCGGAAATACATTAACGACATATGCACAAACTATGGTTGATGTAGGTCTTATAGCCAAAGACATTGATAATGGCGCGTTTGATTATTTAGCTGGTGCAACTGACAAATGGACTAAGCTATTTGACAATCTTCCAGATGAGGGTGCTCGTAAATCATTACTCGACGTGGCAGACACAATAAAAGAGTACTCTACAAGGGTCGCTAAGATAGATTTCGATAGCTCTAATACTGCTATGCTTGAAAGTTTTGCAGGAGCGCTTGATGCTGTTTCTGATAAAATTAAGAAAGCTGCAGATAAAGCTAATGAAACAATGAAGTCATTTGCTAATGGCTTGGTTAGCATATTTAAAGAGAATACCAGCAAACCTTTTAAGGAAGCTACTGATGCATTCTTGAGTCAGATTGCAGGTACAATATCAAAAAATAAGACCATAACGTCAAATTTGACATCGTTATCAACACGAATGGTTTCTTCGTTTAACCAAAACGGAAAATTGTCAAATCAGGCTAATAGTTCTGGTAGATATTTTGCAGACGGAATCGCTCAGGGTGTTGAAAACAATTCACATAGAGCTGTAAACGCTGCTAGAAATCTAGGTATTGACATGAAGAAAGCGTATAACAAAGCAGTTAAGATCAAGTCACCATCTAGAGAAATGCGTAAGTCTGGTGGATTCTTTGTAGAAGGTATCATTAAGGGTGTATATGATAAATATTCAGAAGCGCTTGATGCTGTTAGAGATCTCGGTAGAGATTCAATTAACATCTTTACAAACGCAATGGCTGCTATAAGTAACATATTACCTGAAGATATAGAATTAACACCTACAATAACTCCAGTAGTGGATATGAGCAACGTCAGAGCATCTGCTGGACTTATCAAAGATACTTTCGGAACTGTAGGATTCGGTTTAGACCAGTATGCTATGGATAATATCGATAGTATAAACATTGGAGTTTCCGCACTTCAAAATAAGGGAAATTCAGAAGTTGTTAATGCAATTGACAAACTTAGAAGCGAGATTTCTAATCTCAATAGTAATACATACAACGTTGATGGTATCACATACGACGACGGATCTAATATATCAGACGCAGTACAGACTTTGGTTAGTGCTGCTAGAGTGGAAAGGAGGGCTTAAAGCATGAGTGTTGGAGTTGAAGGACTCTCAATATACTATGATGGTGAATCTAGAGATGGCACATATTTGTGTGGTTTCTGGTTACCATCGTCGTGGAGAAATCAATTCTCGCCGCAGTATCAGAACTTGGAAAAGTTTACTGTCAAATGGGAATATTTCCAATTTCCGACTGGTTGGCATCATGGAGCTATAAATACTGTAGATCGTGATGCACCACATGCAGGAGAAATTTTCTACTATGAAAATGCTTACAAACCTCCTAAATCCGCTCTTACTATTAGGTGTTTTGTATTACCAGAATGTAAGGTAGACGCTAAAGTAAACTGTAATTATGTATATGGAACATTTGCAAGTCCAACATGGCCGGACTGGGTTGGTAGTCGAGAAGTTTCTATAGTAGAGACAAATCAGCCTGCCAAACCGTCAGTTCCGACTGTTACACTTAGAAGAGATGGAGTTACAGCTGATATCAAAGTCAATGGGTATCAGCCAGATACTCCAATATACAATCAGTATGCAGCAGCTCTAGAATTCCAAATAATGAATTTGGCAAGGCCTAATAATCCATATTCAATTTATGGCTATTCGATAAAGAAACAGACTGATTACTTGGAGCCATTAGATATGGCTGCAGTTGCTACATTAGCTCAAAATACGAAGTATAAAGTTCGTTCCAGATCGTGGATTGTGAATTCATCAAATCCTAATGTGAGATACAATTGTAGTGACTGGACTGAATGGACTGATCAAATACTCACCAGGCCGTCCTCTCCTACCATGGTATATGCGGAGGCAAAATCAGAAACTGCAATATTGGTTTCTTTAGTACCTATAGGACAAAAAGATTCTTCTCAACCTCCAGCTGATCTTAGTATTATATTTGAGTATACCAAAGAGAAGGATTACTTTGAGAATAATGCTCAAGGTGTAAGCTCTGTCACAGTAAAGAACAAATGGTATACTGAATTGACTGGATTGGAGACTGGTAATAAATGGTACATAAGAGCTAAGTATACTAATAGTGGCGGCGAATCTGGATATTCTCCAATCATAACCGCTATCACAGGAAAGATACCGTCTGAGCCAACAACATGGTCGCTGACAACTACTGCACATGCAGGAGAAGATTTAGCATTATATTGGACTCATAATTCAGAAGATGCATCAACGCAATCCATGGCTCAGGTATCCATGACTGTAAATGGCCAAACAAACATAGTTACTGTACAAACGCCGGAAAGAAAAGAAGACAAGGTATACAATTATATTATACCAGCCGGAACATATCAGGAAGGTGCTACAGTTAAATGGAAAGTTAGAACCAGAGGTGTTTTGGTTACTGGCGGAACTGGAAACGATGGATACTCAGATTGGTCTATAGAGCGTACTATAAATATATATGCTCAGCCTACTTCTAGATTATATTTGGAAAATGGAGATGTAGTTCAGTCGTATCCGTTGAATTTTGCCGCAGAGATAACACCACGAACTCAACAGCCTATAGGCTATTCGCTGACAATAACAGCTAATGAAGACTATACAATAGTTGGTAATGATGGCGCTGATCAAATAATATCTAAGGGAACAACAGTTTACAATAGATATGAAAATATCAACCATATAACAGTTGCTGATCCTGGCTATTTGTTGAGAGTTCCATTATATCCTGCTGATTTGCGATTGGGTAATAACGCATCTTATACAGCTAACATTGAAGTGTCTATGAATGTTGGTCTTGTTGCTTCTAGTAGCATGACGTTTACAACAAACATACCATCTTCAGAAGTCGTACCGCAAAGTAGAATGTCATATGATCCATCTACTTATTCAGTTAGACTCATACCATATGCTACAAATGCTGCCGGTGATCAATTAGCTGAAAACCGTGTACTGTCTGTATATCGTATGGAATACAATGGCGAATTTACGCTCATACAAGATGGTGTTGAGAATAATGCTTCTACTGTGGTTACAGATATGCATCCATCGCTAAGCAGAGCTAAGTATAGAATAGTTGCTGTTGACACAGAAACAGGTGATGTGGATTTTGGAGATATGGCTCCTTATCCTATAGATGAATCATCTATAATAATCCAGTGGAATGGAAAGGTTCAAACTATTGATGCTGAAGGTATGGAAAACCTTACTCAAGACTCAATAGCGCAGCCGATATTCTCTGGAATAACACTTAAATTACCATATAATATTAACATACAGGAATCGAATACAAAAGATGTATCATTCGTACAGTACATTGGACGTAAGAGACCTGTTAGTTATTATGGAACACAACTTGGAGAGAAATCAACATGGGGTTGTTCTATAAGTAAGAAAGACGAAGAGACTTTACAAAAATTAAGAGAACTTGCAATATGGACTGATAACGTCTATGTTAGAGAACCATCTGGAATGGGTTATAACGCTTCAGTTGAGGTTTCATTTAGTAAATCTTATAACGAAACAACCATCCCAGTAACAATTAACATTACAAGAGTTGAAGGAGGACCGTAAAATTATGAGCGTGGATTGGCTGGCGTCAATGACGCATACTTACGAATTCTATATAGTAGATCCTGTCACATGGGGCGATAAGATGCGAATTGACACAGTCACTGCATGCTCTATAAGATACGACGACTCTGTAGAAACTCTGGCAACTGCATCATTTACACTAACCGAAGAGATCGGAGAAGTGTATGTAAGAGTATATATGGTTGTCATTCAAAATGGGGTAAAAATGAGAATTCCATTAGGTACATTTCTAGCCACATCACCGAATGTTTCATTTGATGGTAAGGTGAAAAGTGTATCTATAGAATCATATTCCCCACTACTTGAATTAAAAGAGAAGTATACTCCTATTGGATATACGGCTCCAAAGAATCAAGAAATATTACCGCTCTTAGCGACACTATGCGAAGAAAATATGCGTAGTCCGGTTTTAAAACCATCATTTAAGAGTGATAAATTTCAAGATGATTTTATAGCAGGCGGTGATGAGACGTGGCTTAGTTTTATAACAGCTGCGTTAAAAGCCGCTAACTATAAATTTGAATTTGACGAAAACTTTAGGGTAATGTTCGCTCCTGTTCAGGACGTAAGATCATTACAACCTAAATGGATATATAACGATGATAATAGTTCAATCTTGCAACCGCAAATAACTATTTCTAGAGATCTATATGGAATACCAAATGTGGTAGAAGTTGTGTATTCGAGATCTGGAAATGCCAATTCTGTTATGCGTTCGGTCGTTAAAAATGATGACCCTTCGAACCCGCTATCTGTTCAAGCTAGAGGCAGAGAAATAGTATACAGAGAAACATCACCGAACATAATCGGTATACCTACTCAAGAGTATCTGGATGATTATGCCGAGAAGTTACTTAGAAAGAAATCGTCTTTGGAATGTTCTTTAAGTTATACTCACGGCTATTGTCCAGTTAGAGTTGGTGATGCGGTGTTGTTGAACTACAATAGACTTGGCTTGTTGAATGTAAAAGCCAAAGTAACATCACAAACATTGACTTGTGATTCTGGTGCACAGGTAAGTGAGACCGCAGTCTTCACAACTGAACTCTGGAATCCATTTACTTCAAAATAGGGTAAAGATATTAAGAAAGGGATAACTAATGTTTTATGTATTAAGTCCTGATGTTGGATTAAGATATTTTACAGATATTGGATATTGTTATATTAGAAAGCATGCTGGAAGAACAAGACCAAGAGGCCTTACTGAAGAAGAATATGAGCTATTAAGTACTGTTTGCGACGGCAGACATCTGATAACTGAAGATCAGGAAAGAATCCTGCATAAGTTCGAATTCGACAATGTTATCACAGCATATGATGATATCTTGCCCGTCTTACAGTATAAATGGCAAAACATAAAAACAAATAATAGATATGTTTCCGAAATGGAAGTATCTATAACTCAGAGATGTAATTACAATTGTATGTACTGTTTTACTACTGCAGATGCAGCGCCATTAACAGATTCATTTACACTTGATGAATTTGACGACTTAGTTGGTCAGGCTTTAGACTGTGGATTCAATAGTTTTGCTTTTACTGGTGGAGAACCTATGGTTCATAAGAACTTTAGAGAAATGATCCAGGCTGTTTACTCTAGAGGAATGACTGTTTCCGAGATAATGACAAACGGCAGTCTGATAACTGACGAATTTATAGATTGGCTTAAAAATATGTACTACTTACCTAGATTCTGTATTTCATTTGACGGAATAAATGGTAAGCATGACATGATTCGTCAGACACACTCTGAGAATATTGTACTTGATAACATCAGAAAACTGTTGAAAAAAGGTTTTAAGGTTAAAGTTACATATAACCTTAGTAAATTTAATCTGGATGAACTTAGAGAAACTACTAAGATTTTAGAAGAAATGGGTGTTGACGAGTTCCGAATTGCTAGAACAATGCCAGCACCAAAATGGCACAGTTTTGCTCCGGGAACAGAAATAGATCATGAAGAGTGGATTAAGATTGGACTGGAATATTGTGACTGGTATATGAAAGAAAACATCCAAATGGATCTGGATTTCTGGAACTTAGCAGCTATAATTCCCGGCGATAGAACACTTGGACTTAGTAATATTAGAGGCTGTCATTGTAATCGAGATACTGATAAAGATCAGCCTTTGTGTCCACTGACTGTTGAGAGAATATGCGTTATGGGAAATGGTGGTATGACACCTTGTCAGCAGGTAAGTGGTATTCTCAAATATGAAGGTATTGATCTTGGAAATGTTAAAGAGACACCACTTAGTGAATTGCTAGTAAATAGTGAATTCTCAAAAGTTATATATTCTACAGTTGAAAGTAGAAAAGATCATCTAGAAGAATGCAAGAATTGTAAATATTGGGAATGGTGTCTTGGTGGATGTCCTATTATATGTTGGAACTGGAGACACGATAAAGGAGATAAATTCCCATATTATCTAGATGAGACGAAATGCGCGTTCTTTAAGAATGGGTATTATGAAAAGTTTAAAGAGATAGCTGATAATAACAATTATATTTTACATGGAGGTGATCTCTATGCAACTATCGGATGAAATAATCAATGCGTTTGTTAAGACTTTGCCTAATGGCGAAAAAGACAATAGTAATGGTTATGAATTATATTATGGAACAGTTAAGGTTTCTAATGGTAAAACTAGTGTTATATTAGATGGATCGCCTGTTGAGACACCATTGAATTATTTAACAATGGGTGCTGAAAATGGTGATAGAGTTACTTGTATTATAAAAGATCATTCTTTGATAGTTACAGGTAATTTAACTCATCCATCTGAGGGAATGACTACTAAGTACATCGAGACTATGACTGTTTTAGCGCAGGAAGCAGCTATAGGAAAACTTATAGCTACTGAGGGTGACTTTACAGAGCTTACAGCTGATTCAGCTTTTGTAAAAAGGTTAATGTCTGATCAAGTAGGTGCGTCTATTTTAACAGCAGATGAAGCATTCGTTGGCTCGCTGCAGACACAAATAGTAACAGCAGATAAGATTAAAGCTATGCAGGCTGAAATCGGTTACGTTGATGCAGAGACTCTAGAGGCTAATTATATTGATGCAGAGACGATAAAAGCTAACTATGTCGATACCAAGACATTACATGCTAATTATATTGATGCTGAGACATTAAAAGCTAACTATGTTGATACAGAGACATTAAAAGCTAATTATGTTAATATAAAGACATTAGAGGCTAATTATATTGATGCTAATACAATAAAAGCTAATTATGTCGATACAAAGACGTTAAAGTCTGATTATATTGATGCTAAGACGATAGCAGCTAACTATGTTGATACAGAGACACTAGAGGCTAATTATATTGACGCTAAGACAATAGCAGCTAACTATGTTGATACAGAGACGTTAGAGGCTGATTATATCGATGCAGAGACGATAAAGGCTAATTATATGGATGCGGCGACAATAAAAGCCGGCTATTTACAAGCTGACATGGCAAATTTAAAAATAGTAGAAGCTACAAAAGCATCTATCGCTACTTTATTAGCTAATATAGCGTTGGTCAAAAATGCAACAATTAGTCAAGGGCATATAACTGGAGCATTGGACTCTGTTACATTAAATGCTAATTATATTACAGCTGGTAGTTTGAGTGTTGATAGATTATATATCAACGGATCTGATGGAAAACCAAGACTTGTTAAATTTGACTCAAGTGGAAAACCAGTAGCTACTACTATTGACGCATCTATTTTAACTGATAGAACGGTTACCGCTGATAAGATCGTAGCTAACAGTATTACGGCTAACGAGATAAGCACTGACTTTATTACAGCGTTTAGAGCGGATATTATGCAGACAGTAACTGAGCATCTAGAAGCAATTGATGCTGAGATTCAGAATCTTATATCTGGTGATACTACTATAACATCGTTGACAGTAAAGTCGAATGCATCAATCGGTGGTAAATTAACAGTAACTGGGTCTACGATTCTTAAAGGATCTGTAACCATGAATTCAACTTTAAACGTTGACGGAGCCCTTACAGCAAAGTCTCTCAAATTGGCAACTCCGTTACCAGAAACATCTGGCGGTACTGGGGTTAATAACTTTAATAATCTGTTTAAAATATTTAGAGATCGCGACTATAGGTTGAACTATACTCGTACCAATCTAATAAATCCAACCGCACAGACACAGACAAAAAATGGTGTTACACTCACTAATAATGGGGATGGCACTTATACAGTTAATGGTACAGCTAGTGAGTGGACTTTTTTTAACTTAAATTATGTTAACTCTAGTACATTGACCATACCCGTAGGAACATATAAGTTGACAGGAACACCAACTCCCAATGGCCAAAAAGTCCGAACTCAAGTAGTGACACCGGATAAAGTAATCGGTACTAATCAAAATGACTACGATGGAACTATATTTACAGTCCAACAAGGTACTGCCGCCACCTGGGTTAGGATTGCCATCGACAAAGGTTATACAGCTAACAACCTCTTGTTCAAGCCAATGATAACAACAGACCTTAATGCAACATATGGTGATTTTGTACAGTATTCCGGACCTGGTGAATTAAATGAGAATGTAGCGGAGATTTATAAGGTTTCTGATAGAGTTTCAGATGAAACTCATACCAATCTAATAAATCCAACTGCACAGACACAGACGGTCAATGGTGTTAAATTCACTAATAATGGAGATGGCACTTATACTGTTAATGGTACGGCTAGTGCAGAAGCGCTTATCGTACAACCTAAATATTTAGACTTAACGCCACTTCGTAACAAAGACATAAAAATTGTGGGGTGCCCTTCAGGTGGAGGAGCAAGTAAGTATCAATTTAATATTAATATTTATGATGGCTCAGGCACAAACATTGGTTCTACGGTAGATTTCGGAGAAGGAAAAACACGCCATGTACCAAGTAATGCCCATAAATGTAATATCGTAATGGTTGTCCGAAACGGTTATACAGCCAATAACCTCCTCTTCAAACCAATGATAACAACAGACCTAAACGCAACATATGACGATTTTGTACAGTATTCAGGAGATGGCGAGTTAAATGAGAATGTACAGAAGATATATCGTAAACAGAGATATGTGTTTATAACGACCAACGAAATATCTGCCACATACAACCCTATGACGATTGCGGAAGAAATGTTAGCAAAAAGAGGTAACGAAGTTGGTCCAGAACTAATGTATGTGGGTGTAAGTGATACACGTGGTTATGAACAATATGCTCCTGCTTCATATACTACATATGAAATTCGTAGAAGTACCGATACTGTAACAATAAATACTATAAGTTATAGCAATAACTTTTATTATACTAACGGTAGGTCAGCTGCTGGTAATTGGAAAAGTTGGAAAATAATGAGACCGACTGATGCTAAGCTAGATTCATCGTCTGAAAATCCAATAGCTAACAAGGCAGTTACAAACGAGTTTAGTAATATTACTAAAAGAACAGATTTCAAACAGGGACTATTAGATCTTGTATATCCGGTAGGTAGTATATACACATCTACAAAAAATGTTTCACCTGCAACTTTCTTAGGAGGAACTTGGACTAGAATAAAGGACACATTCCTATTAGCAGCTGGCGATACATATGCGGCGGGTACAACCGGAGGTTCTAGTACTCATACATTAACAGTTGACGAAATCCCATCGCATGCACATGGATTAAATAATCATGTTCATAGTATGAATGGGCATACACATGGTATACCAGCATTAAGTGGAACGGCACATAGTGAAGGTGGACATACTCACGGAACGTCTGGTAAATATAGATTAGGCGGTGTCGATGTTGGTAACATGGGTGTTGGCGCTGGTAATAGTTACACACTATCTAATCCATTCTTATCAAGTATTGGCGGTGGTGCACATACCCATTCAGTAACCACAGACGCAGGTACAACAGATGGGAATTCGACAGCATTTACTGGAGGGCCTATAAGCGGAGACACAACGAATACTGGTGGAGGAAAAGCCCATAGTATTATGCCACCATATAAAGTTGTATATGTATGGGAAAGAACTGCTTAGAAAGGGAAACAAAAATGGCATTACAAAAAGAAATAATGAACGAATTTGGTATTGTCGCTAACTATCATAGAATAAAGATGATAGAAAACAATAGCCCGATAATAAAAGTTTCTATATTCTCTTATGTGGATAAAAAATATAGAGAATTAGAAAAAAGTTTTGCTACAATCGAAGACGATTATCAAAAACAGACGGTGCTTGTAAATGAACTTGCCAATGACGAGACTAAGCAAGACGAACTACAAGATGCAATAAATGTATTAGAGGCTATTCAAGAAAAATTACCAAATTCTTATAAAAAATACCACGTATTCGAAACCACAATCGAAATAAAAAACGATGGTAAAGAAGAGGATATTTCATTCAGATTAGTATATGACAAATTGAAAGAAACTGAAGAATTTGCAGATTCTATCGATGTATAAAATCCGAAAAAAAAAAGAGTTATGAAAAATTGTAGATAATATATCTTAAGGAGACAATGAAAATGGATTTATATAGTATATACAATATGCTAAAAGATAATGGGGGCGCTATATCGATGTGGATATTTGTGGGCTTGACTATATGTCAGATAGCACCCATTAAAATTAATCCATGGTCATATATTCTCAGTTGGATAGGTCAAAAAGTCAATGTGGTTATAATGGACTCTATAGCAGCATTAAACGACAAAGTTGATGCTCAGGGAATAGAAATAAAAAAGTTAGCCACAGAAATAAGCGACAACAACGCTATGAATTCTAGATATAGAATCATACGTTTCGGTGATGAGATACTCATGGGCACTAGACATAGTAGGGATCATTTCGATCAGATACTTGTTGATATTGATGTCTATGAAGCATACTGTAAGTCACACCCAGACTTTATAAACAATAAGGGTCAGAATGCAATGGCTCTTATTCAAGAGACCTACCAGAAATGTCTACATGACAAGGATTTCTTATAAGGAGGAATAATAATGAAGAAAAAGTTAACAAACAAGCAGTATGATGTTTTGAAAGCTATTACATTATATGTATTACCTTTCTTAGGTTTCATATTGACTATGACTACATTAGTAGTTGACACATTTGATATTCCTAACGGGCCACAGATTGTTGCCCTAGTAACTGGCTTTAATACAGCTTTTGGTGTATTCATAGCCAAAGTAAGCGCCAATTATGCAAAAGAGCATGATATTCAAAATGAGGAAGAAATAGAAGAATAGGAGGTAACTATGTCATCTTATGTAATTAATAAAGACTATCCAGCTAAGCCTATTTCTTATGATGGAACTAGACCAGCACAGAACATTAAGTGGATAGTTATTCATGGTACAGGTAATACCACTGATAAAGATATTAATAACGCTAAGTACTTTAGTGCTTCAGGCGGAAATACTAGATATGCTGGTGCACATTATTTTGTAGATGATGCTGATAATGTAATCTATCAGTCAATCGACGATCTTAAGAACGCTAATGCTGTTGGTGGTGGACGTGTTTCTAATGCATATGGAGCAGCATCTAAATTTAGATTATGCACTAACTACAACTCTATATCGATCGAGATGTGTTCTGTTAATGGAGAGTATCAGGAAAAGACAATAGAGTTGGCACTAGAACTTACAAGAGACTTAATGTTTAAATATGGAATCGACATCGATCATGTAATTAGACATTGGGATGTTACTGGTAAGAAGTGTCCAGGCTGGAATGGATGGACTGGAGTTGATCAGAGTAAATGGCATGCTTTCAAGTACAGATTAGCTGATCTTGTCGCAGCTACATGGAAGGCACTCGCTGAGCTCAATGAGCAGAACCAGAAGAACCAGCCTGCACCTGCAGAAAAGAAGACTGAATGTGCACAGGCTCCAGCCAATGAGAAGGCTAATGTTACATATCAGGTTAAAATTAAGTCTGGAAAACTATATGGTACTGTAGTGGATGATACGGACTATGCTGGATGGGATAATGTTCTTTTATCAGACTTAGCAGTTAAACCATCTAAGGGTAAAATCATGTACAGAGTCCATGTTATGAAAGAGAAAATCAACGGTAAAACATACCCAGCTAAATGGCTTGGATGGATTGATACTTTCAATTGGAATGACTCTAACCATGGTTATGCTGGTATTGATGGAAGAACAATCGATGCTATACAGGCAAAGGGTGAAGGACTTGGTGGTTCTTTAATGTATAGAGTATCTACTACAGGAACACCTGGCTATCTTCCAACTGTAAAAGAAGATAGTGATTATGCTGGTATATTTGGTAAACCAGTGGATAAGATTCAATTTTGGGTAGAGTAGCAACTTTGTCCTTAGCAAGACATTAAAAGGCTATATTGCTTTCTACCTTCTTAAATATTTTTACCTGATGTGAGATTGTACGGGGGACTGATATCAGTCCTCTGTGTAGTCTTACAAGTAATTATATTTTGACTATTATTAAAAAAAACTAATTGGGAGTTGAGTTTTTGACGTGAATATTAGGAGTAGGTCACCTCCGTAGCATTCTATAATCGAATTTACCGGTTATGGAATGGACATAATCGCTGACCGTAGACAATTAACGGAGACTAGTATTACATAGCGCCTGTGAAATAACTCATGGGCGCTAATTATATTTGGAGATTTTATTATGGCTTTCAGAAAGTATAACGCACATCCTGATGAAGAAGATATGAATGACTGCGTTATAAGAGCAATATCAAAATTTTATGATGTATCTTGGGAAGAAGCATACCTAATGGTGATTCTTCAGGGATATAAAATGCACGTATTTCCTACGAATAGAAATGATGTATGGGGAACAATGCTACATGAAAGAGGATGCGAATTCGGGTATGTTCAAAACGTTTATCCTAATTGCATAACTGTAGAAAAGTTTGCTAACGATCATCCAAAAGGAAATTATATTTTAGGAACAACTACACATGCGATAGCTGTTGTAGATGGGGTTTACTATGACACTTGGGATTCCGGACAAGAATACCCTGTGTACTATTTTACTAAGAAGGGAGACGAGATTGATGATAGCACACAATAATCCCAATAATCAACAGGTTATGAAAAATAACAATTACATGATGAATCAGGCATCAACTACGATGTTCGGATTCGCTAACAATGCCGAAGAGGCGAAATTAATGAACCTAAATAGAGGGTATACACAGGCGTATATATTCGACCTCTATATGCCAGTATTCTATTATAAGCAAATAGATGCTAGCGGAGCGGTTATAGCTTTCGATACTTATGAGTACGATAAAGTTATACCACCAGAACCAGAAAAGCCTGTATCTCATGACGATTTAGCTGATATGGAACAGCGTATGATGTCTAAGTTCGAAGCTATGCTTGAGAACATGACAAACAATCGTCAGAATACACAAAATACTAATAAGGGAGACAAGAAGCATGAGTAATTCTATAATGATGGACAATATGCAAACTGATATGTTTACAGAGTTTGCTAAATTTAATGCTAACCCTCAGCAGTATTTATTAGAAAAGGGCTTACACTTAGAACCTGGTGCACTGGATAACCCACAGAAAGCTGTAGAATATATCATACAGACACATCAGGGTACTCCAGAACAATTAAATCAGTTTAAAACCATGCTTAGCATGTTTCATAATTAGGTACTAACTGTCGAGATGCGCATAAGACAGATATAGTATAAATATATTTTTAATTTAGCACCGGTACTTCAAAATAGGGAAGTATCGCTTACTGTCGTTCTAATTTGACAGTAGAAAGGAGTTATATTATGGGATTGAACGAATCCGGTAACAACTTAGTAATGCCAGTAGGTCCATATTACGGAAATGGAAATGGTTTCGGCGGAAACGACTGGTGGATTTTATTGTTCTTGTTTGCATTCATGGGCAATGGAAACTGGGGCAACAATGGTGGAGCAGGCGGTGTTCTGCCATACTTTACAGCACAGAATACAGATGCTACAGTTCAGAGAGGATTTGACCAGGCTGCTACTGCAGGTCAGCTTTCTGGAATTCAGACATCTTTAACTGATGGTTTTGCATCTGCTGAGGTTGCTGATTGCAATAGAGCAATGGCTAACATGGAGCGTTCATTCGCTTCTCAGACAGCACTCACACAGGGGATGAATGGTATTCAGTCTCAGCTTTCACAGTGCTGCTGCGAGAATCGTTTGGCTACATGCCAGACACAAAATGCTATTCTTGCTGAATCAGCTGCTACTAGAACTGCAGATGCTAATAACACTCGTGATATTATTGATGCTATCAACGCTAAAGGACAGGGTCTTATGGATAAGCTTTGCCAGTTAGAGCTTGATGGCTATAAGGCACAGCTTGAAGCTAAGAATGATCGTATTTCAGATCTTCAGACACAGCTCAACCTTGCTGGATTACAGGCTTCTCAGAATAAGCAGACAGCGGATATTATCGCTAATAATGCTGCTCAGAGCGCTTCTCTTAGAGAGCTTATTGCTCCACAGGTTAAGCCAGCATATATTGTTTCAAATCCTAACGGATGCAATTGTGGACAGATTAGTGCTTGCGGCTCTTTCTAGGAAGGAGGTGTTAGCATGAGAGAATTTGTCAATAATGCTGTACAACAGGTACAGTTAAATACGCCAATTTTATTTGACGCAACAAATTGTCAATGCTCAAACCGTGGTAGTAAAATCTATCATGATAATGGCACTGGCGGTTTTATCCTTTCTGGAAATAACGCATGCCCTAGATCTGATGGAAACGAATATCAGGTTACTTTCAATGGTAATATTGCTATTCCAACCGGAGGAACAGTTGGACCTATCGCTGTTGCTATAACAGTAAACGGCGAAGCAAAGCCAACATCTAGAGCAATATACGTTCCAGCAGCCGTAGATACTTACGGTAATGTAACATCAACAACAATAGTTAAAGTTCCAAAGCGTTGTGGATGCTTTACTGTTGCAGTAGAGTATGTTTCTGGTACAGATGATCCTACTGTTACACCAGCTCCAGTTATTAACGTGCAGAACGCAAACTTAACTATCGACGGAACAATAGCATAGAAAGGAGGCTGAATAGAATTGGATACTGTATGTATGGAAGCTAAAGAGAACCTGAAGAAAGGTTTAGCTAAGCTTAACAAAGAACCTGTTAATGATGAAAACGCAGAGTTATATCATTTGATAACTGAATCATTGTATCATTTAGAATTAGTAGAGGCTATGAAAAATGAGTACGGCTATTCCGGTGTATACTATGATGATGGAATGATGCGTATGCCTCATAATAGTTATGAAGGAAGAATGGACCAACCTAATGATGTTGGTTATTCTGAAGGCCGTCATTCTATGCCTAGATATTATTATAGCGGTCATATGGGAAAAGAACATATGATGACTGATTTGAAAGCTATGTTGGCAGACGCTGACACTGAGAAAGAAAGACGTATGATTAGAGACCTAATTGAAGATCTTCAGCAGCTTAAATAATAGTCGAAATAATATCAGCTAAACAAATTTAAAGGGACTCGAAGTTATATTTGGGTCCCTTATTGTTTAGTGCTATAATTTCAACTCCTATTTACTTTTTCGCAATATTTACAATGTATATTATGAGAAACTAGGTAACTAGAAATATAGGAGGAATTATATTATGATTAAATTAGTGATGGTTCTTATATTGTGTGTAGCAGCATACCAGGTAGCATGGTATGACGAAAACAAAACAAGAAAGGAACTAGAAGCAAAAGGGGTCGAATATTAATCGGCCTCCTATTTTTTTTTTTCGTATTATATTCTGGCTATTATATAGGAGGTGATACATTATGAAAATGGAAAAGCTATTATTTATTATGGTATTTGTATTAACCATATTAAGCTTATTAGCAGGATATTGGAGTATAAAGATCGTATGGTGCTGGGTGGCACTTATAGCGGGAATTATATTTGATAAATGCACTCCAAAAGATTGAGTCTGATTAATTTCAGACCCTTTCTTTTTTCGCAATTTTTACAGACTTCTATATGAGGAAATAAGCAGTAATGCTTAAAGGATTCACATAATTACTGGTTCAAGACCTTAGCAAGTCTATAAACTGCTAAAACTTTTTCGTAATTTATTCAGGTAGATATATAGGAGGTGAAAACAATGACCAAATTAGAATATGAAGTTAAACTAAACGATATTAAAAATAAAATAGAGGAGGCTGAAAAGAATGAAAATTGGATGCTCGCTAGATTATTAATATACGAGTATAATAGGTGGCTTTATATTGCAGAGTTGGACATTGCTAGACAAGAAGCAGAAAAAGAATTTGAAAGATACAAACGAAAGGTACGGAAAGAGTCTGATTGATTTCAGACCCTTTCTTTTTTTTTTTTCGTAATTTATTCAGGTAGATATATAGGAGGTGAATGATATGAGTAAAACAATTTTTCATACATGCGACATTTTTAATATTACGGATCAAAAAATAAAAATGGAATATTTTGATTTCTGTTATACAAAGGCTTTGGAATGTGGGCTTACTTGTACATGTAAGGACATTGGAAGCACACCAAAGCTCAAATTGGAAGGAACTAAATGGGAATTTGTAAAATACTATTTTTTGACGTTGACAAAATGTGACTGTAAATGGAAAGGTATTAAACGATTATTATCATTCGTATTGGAGCGGTCCTAACAAGGACTGTTCTTTTTTTTCGCAATTTTTGCAATGTATATTATGAGAAATAAACATTATAGTTTAAACGAAAGGATTAAAAAGGTGATAACTATGAAAAATTCAAAAGAGACAGGATTAAGTCTTATAATAACAAACATGTATGACTTATGCAGATTTCTTAGTAAAGAAAGTCTTGTATGGGAACATCATGATATTGTGGATTATGAGATTGTTCCGCTTAAAGGAATTTCTGGTGAACCAATTGTAAGAATTGACTTTACTTATAATGATTTTGACGACTAAAACAAAAGACCTTAGCAAGTCTATAAACTGCTAAAACTTTTCGCAATTTTTACAAACTCCTATATGAGATAAACAATCATATGTTAAATCCGCTTTATGCGGTAGAAGGAGTATTATTATGAAGAAATTTATTTTAGGTGTAATGTGTACTATAATCGCATTAGGAGCAGTTGTGGCCTTAAACACAACATTGGAAACTGAGAAAGTTGTTCGATACGGACAGCATTGGGAAGGTGACCAACTTGTAGAAAACAGTTATGCAGATAATGCAACACTCAAAGTTAAGAGTGTTAGTGTTGGAGCATACACAGTTGAGATACATGATGGTGACTTAACATTCAATGTTGGACGATAGAACACAAGGTTGGGTGAGCCTTTAATTCACCCTTTCTTTT
>AUXO017923293.1_pt1 | contig 17227 bp, 25 predicted proteins | sample 768731 | NCBI WGS metagenome assembly AUXO01 (sample SAMN02715735, study PRJNA202380) | gut metagenome | biome: sheep rumen | host: Ovis aries | place: New Zealand: Palmerston North
AGCTAATGTGCCATAAAATTCTCCCGTTATATTTATACAATGACGGATGAACGAGTAAGCATTGTATAGCTTTTATCTTTTATTTAAAGACGTAAAACAAAACTATTAACAAAGCCGTCTTCTGGTGGGCAGAGCTGGAGTCGAACCAGCGTTGTTTCTTATGTGCCTGATTTACAGTCAGGTGTCATCGCCAACTAGACATACCTGCCCATTATAAATAAGATTGCTAAGTAGATCGATACGTTTCCTCATTTAAACTCTATAAACTCCACTGTCAAGTATCAGTCACAGCTTTTAAAAAGAGTCCTTAGCTAACGATATCTCTACCGGCGCTTTGGGTCTTTCCCTGGGATAACACTACCCTTTGGCGCGGAAGAGAGGACTTGAACCTCCACACGCTATAACGTTACTCATGGATTAGCAATCCACTGCCTTGCCATTAGGCTTACTTCCGCATATGGTGATCCCGACGGGAGTCGAACCCATACTCCAGGGATGAAAACCCTGTGCCTTACCTTTTGGCTACGGGACCAAATATACTTGCCTTTCTTATGTTTCCGAAAACGTTAAGCTTTCATGGACAGTCCAAGACTCTAAGTGCATGTGGCACGATCTGAAGGATTTGAACCCTCACCAATGGTTTTGGAGACCACTATGCTACCAATTACACCAAGACCGCTTAATATAATGCCCACCAATATTCGTAAAATCTCTTTTCATATGCACGTTCAGAAGAAACATCTTCATTCTTCAAGCGGCGCCGAGTAACTCTACGACAATAATGTTTTAACCACTTATTAGTAAAATTAAGTCGAATATAACGCTCTTTATCTTTATCGTACCATACGCCAGGACCATAACCATATTTGGTTTCTTCATATGTTTTTTTCATTCTGCGTTTATCTTCGCGCTGAGCTGCCCAAGACATATGAACCTCCTAAATAATGTGTCTTCCTTAAAAGATTATCCTTTAATGCAATATTTAATCTTCACTTATTTGGCGGACAGAGTAGGATTCGAACCCACGGAGCTGTTACACTCAACGGTTTTCAGGACCGCCGCTTTTAGCCACTCAGCCATCTGTCCATATGGTGGAGATGGTGGGAATTGAACCCACGTCCGAAACTTTCACTTTGGATTTATTGCCCCGTCGAAACCATTCCATCCCCATAGTGAGTAGCAGAATTACTACTCATCTCACTTTTGTAATTATATTATAATAATAATTTAAGAAAAAATCAAATTATGCTTTGGGCCATGCTATGATATGAGAAGCAGTTGGGCCTGCTCCGGCAGTATTACGTGTTAAAAAATAATAATAATTATTATCTTCTTGCCAATTAGGTTGTAATTGTTGTGCGGCGCTAGCACTGCTCCCATATGAACTACAATATCTATCTGTTAACGTAAATGCTATATAATCCCAATTTATTAAATCCCAAGATGAATAGATAGCATTATTAACAATATTATTATTATTAGTCCAAATTACTACCAGCCCATTAGAGAATTGATGAAATTTCCAAAGATTACTTAAAGTTATAGGAATATTTTCTCCATTCGATACACTTGTCCAAGTAGATAAATTAGTAGATTTCATCCAATAAGGATTTAATCCACTAGTTTGAACATTCGGATTGCGTACTAAAAGATAATAAGTACCATTAATAATACAAATAAAATCTGACAATGCTTTAGTAGCCTCACCTGCTCCAGAAAGTGTAGTAATAGTTCGTTTAGTAAATGAGCCACTACTGGTAACAGTACATACATTTATCCCTCCAGAACCATTACCCGAATTTCGTGCATTTGATAATACCTGTATTACTTGATTATTGGTTGAATCATAAATTGGTTCTCCAATACTCATGGTATAATATGATGCAGCTGAAACAGCTTCATAAGCTGCATATTCTGCCATTGTAGTAGAACCTGATGTATTTGTATATACAAATATATATGGAAAACTCCATATTACCGATTCTACTAAATAATTTCCAACTGCTTTTACATAATATGAAGTAACTTGTGACCTCTTTGTATTACCGCGAACTGAATAATTAGTAATTGTAGTACCACTACCAGTATTATTAGGTTCATACACATAAAGTGTTGGATACGCTGCAGTAGATGCAATAGAAGCAGCAGTAATTAATTGACCATTAGTACCAATATTATTTTCTGAATTAAGTCTAGTAACATTACGTTGTGTATATGCACCAAATAAATTACCATCAGCAGTAGCAAAATAAGTATTATTTGTTCTACTAATATAACGATTAGTAGTAGCATTATAAACTGGAGTCATCCATAATGGTATATTAGTAGCTATTTCAATTGGAGCGTTTTGAAATGGATTAGCTTTTCCACCACCCATCATTAATCTTCGTCTTATTTCACCCATAACTCTAATTCCTTATCGCTGTACATACTTCCAATAAAAATCAAGATTATAAGTAGGTGTTACTATTGCACCATCTGTATAAGCAGTTGGATCTCGTGAAATTTCACATCCAAACCAATCTGGATCATCTGGAATCACTCCAGTGGTTTTATCACATGGATATACGTCCCAAAATGTATAATTAGCTTTATATTTCATTATTGATGGAGGAATTAAATTACGAGCATAAACTAAGAAAAAAGTTGAATTATTAGCATATGTCAGTTCAGTGCTTGTTGTCCATACCTTAAAATTTTCATACTGTTTAGAAATACGATAAAATCCTGCTTTTGTATGATCAGTGTTAAGATATGTGTAAGTTTGCCATATAGGGCCGTATGATGTATTAGCAATAATTACTGGTCTATTATAAAAAAGATTAGTATCGCCATACCCAAAAAATCCCCAATAATCTACACCATCAATACGCATAGGACATGCAACATCTGTTTGTGTTAATAAATATCCTGGAAAACCATTGGCTCGTACATATAAGTTTGTATTAGCTGGAATAACATCATCCCAATGATAACAATATAAATTGAAAAATTCTAATAAAGCAGCTTCTTTAGTAGTATCATAATCAGATACATACCAAGTCATCCAATTACAATTATAACCGGAACCTTGCGCAATACCAGCGGGTTGTATTAAAGTATTGCCGCCACCTGAAACACGTGTACCATGCCAACCACCGTTATTACTAAAATATATTTTACTATATTGATATGCACGGTCTTGTGCTGCTATTGTTAAAGCTGTCGTATTATCTACCGCACCAGTTAATCTGACCCATTGCGCGCTTGCTTCTGGAGGAATGGCCCAAATTCCAATAATAGGATAAATTGGTTCAGCTATGTTCGCATTTAATACTCGTCTTCTAAATTCACTCATAATTCCTCTCTAATATAATGAAATAGAGCCGTTAGGCTCAATCAAGACACTATAATTCTATTTAAAAGTAACAAAAAATGAAAATCAATCTAAAGAAATCAAGCTATTTCATTTTTATAAATGCATAAAAATCTTCTCGTCCACTAAAAATAGTGTACAAGACATATTGAGCACATTGTGCAACTGCATTTTGCTGCTCTTTTGACAAAGAATTCTTATTTATATCAGAGAAAACATCTCTTCCATAATATAGCAAGTTTTCAAAATAATGTTCTAAATTACTCATTTTCTTTTACCAATTTATCAATAAATGGCATAATTATTTACCCATTTGTTCTAACGTATTTTGAATAGCTAATTCTACATGATAAAAATTAAGGCAGCCACTACCACTAATTTCAGCTATCCAATGTAATTCATATAAAAATGTATCAACATCAATTAACGTATTATATTTTTCTGCGCCTTGCGCTGCTTCAACTTCAGCTACATTTTTATCAAAGATAGCACGCAGTCGATTTCTTTCATCGTAATGCTCAATTGCCATATTACTTCTCCTTTGGTAGCGTAATAGGAAACCACCATTGCGGATTTTCTAATTTACTAAAAGGATTAAACAATAGAAATCTGTCATGTCTATACACACCCAAAGCCACAGTCTTACCATCACTTAATAAACTTGTTGTCCTTCTATTTTAGGTGTATGTGTTATGGTTCTCCATCTCATATAATCTCCCTTTGGTGGGAGCAGTAGGACTTGAACCTACGGTCTGTCAGTTATGAGCTGAGTGCTTTAACCTACTAAGCTATACTCCCAAAACAACGCATTATTACACTACTCAACGCTTAAACATTTTAGTTCACGTTGCCACACCACATCCATAAATAAAGATAATTCTCCTCATGTAGTAATGCGCACCTCATTAATGATTTCATATCATACTTCTATTACTATATGACACTACTTTCTTATCAGATACTCCACAGATAAGTCCCAATAATTTTAGAAATAAGGAATTTATTCAAAATCAAATATATAATAAACTCTATCTCTTCTGTGCGAGACTCGACATAACGCAGTCGATGGAGTCGGCGCCTATGATGTATATCATTTCAATCATAGGTGGCGCAGAGATCTGCGTGGTGCTCCTCTTCGGATTCGAACCGAAACTATATCGGGTTTGAGCCGATCCTCTCTGCCAATTGGAGTAGAGAAGCATATAAAAGGCTAGACTTGGGCAATCTATTTAATCCTTCCGCCACGAAGCGAACCTTAGCATACTTTTCTCATCTTCAGTAGGTAAGTATGAACTATCATAGATATTTGGTAAATCTATGTTGACCAGCGCATATCACGCTTGTAGAATGTCTTAATCCATTCTATTGAGCATTTCACTCAAAGTTTCCCAACTTTATTAAGTCCACTGACTGGTAAGTGCCTCGAAAAGGGCTGTTAAGAAATCAATTTCGATATTTGGACTTACCAACAACATTCAGTACCGGGTGGTGGAAATGGAGCATCATACCAGATTCGAACTGGTGACGCCTGCTTGGAAAGTAGGAATGTTACCACTACACTAATGATGCAAAATAGTCATTTCAGTAATAGAAGGGACAACATTTAAATTAGGTATAATTTTAGCTATAATTTGGTTTTGATCATTTAGTTGCAACGATACTTCGCAACCCTGTGGATAAGTATGTGTCACCTTCTCTAGGTAATATTTGAGAATAAGCTCAATTAATGGCTGATATATAATTTCTTTTGTGACATCTAACATACTTATTCTCCCTTGGTAATACTCTTAATTAACAAGTCAACCATCTTATTCATCCTTTATTATCATGTCGAAGCGCGCCCCGTCTCTAAGGCATGTGCCATTACTATATGCCGCACAGTCATCTCCCATGCAAGGCATAAAAACCTCGTTGTAATAAAACTCTCCCGCAACTGTCAATGACGCTACTCTTTCTCCATGCACCCTAAATGGACACGGCTTTAGTTTCTCGCTCATTTTAATACCTTAGATATCGGGGAAAGGTCAATGTGTTCGCCTGTTGGAGACATATCTTTAAGATTAACATACTCACAACCATCACCTGTACACATAACACCATAACTATCATCTATAATCCGTAGTAAAAGCCCATATTCGCCACAGCAAGTCACCACGTCTCCAACCCTCGGCTCCCACCTGCCTCTTTTCTTCCACTTCTCAAATTCTGATTTCGCTTCGGCGTAGGTCATGTCAGCATAGATTTTGGGAGAGTGCACGTACCACCTATATTCGTCAGAGTCCATATCCCAAATGGCTTTATTGCGGAACGTCCACGCTTCTTCCGCGCCTTCGGCTCTTGCCTTTTCAAGCTGTTCTGCGCTCGGCCAAACAACGTGATACTCAGTCATTTTATTTACAGTCCTCACAATCATTAGGTTCACTCTGGTTATCAAAGAAATCAAAGTCGTTGGGATCTTGGCTCATATAACTGCTGTCGAGAGCAGACACAAGCCCCATTGTTTCAAACAGTAGAAAAAGTAGTTCTACTTTTCTGTCTTTATCATCTTTACTCATGTCTTGCATCCTCTTCACTTGTCTCCAGCACCGTAGGCGCAAGAGACAAGTCTATAAGCTCTATACACTTGGTATCTGCCGTCCTGTCTGTACTGCCCCAAATCCACTTGTCGTAGAGAAGGTCCGCATCAACCAGCCGGCCATGTGGTGGAACTATAATTGCTTCGGCAATTTGCTCACACTTCAAATCTAATGACTGTGTGACTTTACCGCTGCGATCTATATTTATACTCAATAATTCCCAATCGTCCTGAATCTCAAGCCCTTTAATCAATATATCTGCCATATATCTTACCTTTATAACAGTAGTGCTTAATCATTTTGTTTAACATCTTTATTTGATTCTATGACAACGGGTGCATCCGCTATATCATATTTAAATGCTGTTCGCTCTGCTAGAATAGTGGACCACTTACGCCATTGTTCTTTATTTTCAAAGTAATCGCACATTCCTACAGTGTTGCGTGCTTGCATTTCCAATTCTGCTGTTTTATCATAAAGCACACTTGCATCTATAAGTGGTCCATGCGTAGGCACTTCAACAAGCGGACACCATTCACCCTGTGTCATTTCACGTACATAAAGTGTGCCGTCCCAATTTTCAGCAACTTGGAGCATTTGCCCTGCCTTTAATTTTCCCATACCTTTAATGAGTAAATCAGACATCTTGTTTCTCCATTTCGCAATACTGTGTGCCTTTGAAATTTGCAAATATTAGAGGTAAATAATCTGGCACATTCACTAAATCTCTTACAAGTGCACCGCGAAAACAGTGCTGAGGACATTTCTCATCATAATCGGCACAGTGAGCATAATCATGATTCATTTGTATTCACCATCCATTCTTGCGAGAACATAAGATTTCATTTCATCAAACATTTGTTGAATAATTATTGGGCTACCGCTATATCTGCGGTCAAAAGTGTGTGTCACTGCAATCGGTTCTTCGATTTGGAATCGTTCCCCAGATTCTTCGTTCAATATATAGTGCTGTAACACAAGTTCATAACATTCAAACACTTGTTCCCACACTCCCATCCATTCTTGCTCCGCAGAACCCACAATAGTTGTCATTGTGGCCGTATTCATACGCTGTACCGCAAGCCGTGCATCTTGTTATAAGGTATTCTCCATCATCCATCGGCATACTATCTGTTTCCCACCGCCCATGTCTTACAGGCGCAACATCTGCGGACTGGATTTCCGACAAAACATATAAAACGTCACACCTATCAAGCAGAACGCCGTCGCCATCTGTGTCAGTTGGACATATAGCTTTAATATCCTTTATTGCCGCCTGCCGTTTTATGTAGTCGTCCATATTGCTTACAGTCCTCACTTAAATATGCCATTACTGTATCTTTCTACCTTTCGAGTCATTATGGTGCGCCAGGTGGGAGTTGAACCCACGACTCACGCATTAAAAGTGCGTTACTCTACCACTGAGTTACTGGCGCATTAAACAATACAATATGTCGCGATAAAATCATCAATACCCATATCCAATACAAATGCTTCAAGCTGATCATCAGTCAACCATGCACATTTCGCTTCATTAATGGGATACCAATACCAATAAAGATCTTCATCAATTTCATCATCGATGTAAATCTCTAAATCTTCTGTATTTGCTTCATCACGGGTTAAATAAAGCTGCGCATTTTCAACAATAGTATGCATGATTTCATCAAAACCTGTAATTACAGACCTAGACATTTCTTCTGCAATCCACTCCGCGGCATCATCATCTTCCACACTTGTTACAACCCATGACTCCATTCCATGTTGACCTTCATACATTTGATCAGCTGCATAGATAAATACCCGTTTCATATTATATCTCCTTTTCGTTGGCAAAATACTGGTCCGAGTGGAGGGATTTGAACCCCCGGCCCACTGCTCCCAAAGCAGTTGCGCTACCAAACTGCGCTACACTCGGATAATATGGTAGGGAGTGCCTTAATAGATATTCTTGCAAATACTGTTTTTCCGACATATCGTAGCACGTGATACTAACATGCCAGATTCTCTATCTCCCTTGGCGGCACCACCAGGACTCGAACCTGGGGCAAATCGCTTAACAGGCGATCGCTCTACCAACTGAGCTATGATGCCATGTTATTGGCAGGGGTAGTAGGATTCGAACCTACGCATCAAGGAGTCAAAGTCCTCAGCCTTACCACTTGGCTATACCCCTATGTATAATAAACAACTTGTTGGTGGAATCTCATCTTTCTTCCTGCTTAATCCCAAGAACGCTATCAGGTAAACATTAGCAGTTTCCCACAAGGCTCTCACGGTAGGTTTTCTTACAAGCTAAGCTGCAGATCTTACTTGATATACCGGTCCCCAACACATCCCGTCCACTAGTACTAGGGAAGTTGTTTATTATATTTGATTGCCGATTGTAGGAATTGAACCTACCCGTATCACTGCCAAAAGACAGCCCGTCTTCCTTGACTCTCGACATAGAATACATTTCTATTTAATGATGGAAATGTAAAGCATCGCCTTATGAACCATGATGGTCTGCAGCCCATCTAACGTCTAGGTCAAACGAATAACTCTCCCATGGTTATTATCACGTCCAACTTTTATTTTAAGACGTTGTTAGAAAACGTCTGTTGTTTTTCTTATAACGACGTTACAACATGCCGTTAAAAACTAGTACAAATCTTCTGAAAGGAGAAGACCATTATTGATGTTTAATCGAACATTATATGGTAATTGTCCACACTCAATAGCTTCATTATAAGCTTCATTACGAGTTAAAAACTCCCCAGTAGTAGTTATAAAACCATCTTCCTCATGGGAATATCCATCTTGAGGACTGAAACCCATATCTTTTAACAAACAGTAAGCATCACAATGGCGCCGACAAGGTACAATCACATCTTTATCAGTAATATCTATATGAAATTTTACCGCTGCACAAAGTACCATATCACACTCTCTTTCTCATTTTCTATAATAATTATAACATTTATTTAAGAAAAAATCAAAATTCTTTAGACCATTCCTTAACATCAATATTATATTGTGCAAACCAACGTTGAATTATTCCACGCTCACTGCAAGGATTTGTGGGTGCTTCATGAACAAGAAATATATATTGTGGTTCTTCTGCGAATTGTTCCAAATTTTGAATTTTTGTCCCTAAATCTTCACAACGTTTTAGTATTTCATACACATTAAGTTGATTTAATTGGTTAAAATATCCTTGTAGAAAAGCACAACTATTAGGCTGCTTATTACATGGTTGTCCGTTGCAGGCGGCCGTGCCATGAATTTGTGGCACGAATGGCTCTGCGCGCAGGCCATTATACACTCCATTTTTATCTTTAAAAATATAGTTTTGATTTTGAAACTTGTGGAACCATTTTGGATCCCATACGGCTGTACTTAAAGGAATATGATACGGGCGCATAAAACGCACTTGATAAAAATATGATACATAAATCTTCATGTGATTAAAATACGCAATCGCGCAGAAGCTGCTGATAATATTTAATGTCGGTCTTTTTAATGGAATCCCATGACAAAAATGGTTCATCTAAATCAGATACATTATGCGCGCCTTCAAAATCATAATAGACCAAATCATCTATATCAAGTGCTACAAAATGTCCTGTAATAGGTAGATAATATATTTCTAAAAAGGTGAATCTTTGCACTAGAATAAATGCTAACCAAAAACAATTGCCATCCATCCAATGACAGTCAGTAGAAAAACGTCGATTTAAAAAATCTAATATTTCATCGGTAGATTTGTGCATTAATCCTCCTAATATGTTCCATTAATTGAGGGAATGATATCGGTGTAAAATTAATTACATCCGCAGAAACATTAATCAATCCAGATGCAGGATCATATAATGGTGCTTTATTATGCACATGTCCATGTAAGATTAACGTATCTTTTTGCTGGCACATTTTAGCAAAACCAGCACTCATAATAGGAAAATGGCATAATACCATAGTTTTCCCCTTATATATAAGATACGTAAAATACTGAATCTCTACAATTTTCTGTGGATATTGCTGATAAATTTCTAATTTACGTGTAGAATCATGATTACCACGAATTAAATGAATACGTCCCTTAAGTTGGCGCAATAGAAAATGCACCAGTTCCATATCAGAACCCATTATAAAATCACCAAGCATATACACATCATCATTATCAGTAACCACACTATTCCAATTATAAATAAGTGCTAACGTTTGATGCGATGTATTTAAGAATGGTCTATCGCAATATTTAATTATATTTTCATTTCCAAAATGAGTATCTGAAATAAAATAAATCATAATTATTCAATCGTAGTTAATGTAATATTTAAATCAGGATAAGTTTTTCTTAATACTTCTTCATCCAACCACTGAGTTTGTGTCATTGACATACGATGAATTACATCATCTGGTACTCGCGCGAAGCCTTCACGCTTACTATTGAAATATAAACATACTTCAATAGGCTTATTCATACGCACAATTTCAAATCGAAACGTCTCAGTCCTTTCATAAAAGCGTAAGATCCATACTAAATCTTTCATTAGCTTCTTAAAACTAGGAAAGGTAAGCATAGTCTGATCAATATAAATATCACCTTCGCGCCATTCCGATATGACAAATTGAATATAACTCATCCACCATTCCCATTCTTCCTTTTCAGCAACGGGAAAATATTGATCACTATTTAGTTGTTTACGAAGAATATTGCGACATTCATCACGAGAAACATATGTATCATAAGTATACATATGTTCTCTGCACCATGTCGACTTGCCGCTGCCTGGTAATCCAGACATTAAATAAATAGTAGGTTTAGTTTTCTCCATTTTCAATTTCCTGCGCTTCCTCCATATCAGGCGCGACTTCACTATCTTTAATGATACCTTCTAATACTTTAAATTCATAAGTCTTTGCCTTATATGCAGTAAATTTACGACGATTAACAATACGTACAACGACACCTTCTTTAAGATGTCCGCCAATAGGATCAACTAAATCCTCTAACTCTTTATTTACGCGCTCTACTAAGTCTTCTTTAGTAGTAAAAGTAAATTCTTGGAGGAATGGTACGCAATAAACCTTCACACCAAGTGTTTGCGCCCAAGCTACCCAACGCATGATGTCTTCTGGAGTCCATTCTTTATTACCGTTGTCACTGGTAATACGATATACATAAGCCTTAGACTCACCCACTTCACAACCATAATGAAATACGGTTTTAGTACCAAACTGCTTAACAAAATTTTTATCTTTAAGTTTAGTATTATCACCAATACCCATAATGGTATCAGTAGGGTTTGGCCCATAATAGCCTACTACCTCATAGAAGACTTCCATACCATCTTCAATAACATTTTTCAATGCTTCATGATGCTGCTTACGAAATTCATTAGTACCGTAATATCCATCATTAGTAGGAGTAATGACGCATCTACGACTACCTAATACATAAGTAGAGACCTGTTTCTGTGGAAGATGGAATAAACGTCTAAAGAAGCCACCAATACCACGATTTGGTAATATACCATAAGTCTTCATAGACCGCTGAGAAGTCCCATGCATCTTTACAGACATTGAAATAATATCACCTTCATGGAACTGATCCAGGTTATACATAAGCTGTTCGGTATCTATATGCATATCAAATTCAGGATACACGATATCGTCACCTTTTTTACCCTTTTGAGAAGTTTTTGATTCACCAAACCGCGTCTTTTGAATTGGAATATATTTTTCAACAAAAACTCGATCATTAATTTTGGTAACTTGCGCGCCGTCTTCCCAATTCTGATTTCCAAATAAACGATAGACCTCACTTACTTTAAGAACAACTCCAGAAGACTGATTGCCACGTAGTTTAATTGCTTTAATATGTCCATTAGAATCAATATATCCACCCTGTGGAGTACCATCTTCATTTTTTCTGAACAAATGAAACGCATCACCAAACCAACGTAGCAGGCGCCCGTCCGTCGGCATATATAATACAAGTTCATTGGAGTCCATGTCAGGACCAACAATAACTCCTTCACCAAAGCAATCAGCTAAGTAAAGTCTATCAGAATTTTCATCTTTTCTATAATTCTTTAAGTGTGTTACTAATGCAGTGTATGACATATGGCACCTCAATTCTTCTTTCTATCTTATTTCTAATATAATTATAACAAAAAAACGAGAAAAAATCAACTTTTTCTCGTTTTTTCGTAAACATCTATAAACATAGGTTATTGCTATGCAACTACTTACACGTCCTATGACCAGCCTATTACCTTGTTAATTAAAAAGTGACTCAATTATAATTATGATTGTGGATCTTCACCCTACCGACTGTTCAATCTTCATACATTTTCAACCACTGAGTAGATATATGTGAGCCATAAGGAGCGACCCTATAACTATATACCTAAATCTGCATTGCAGATTCATTGCTCATAGCAGGCTGCTTACTACTAACTTTCACCCATCATTCACATTATTATCGAGGTTTTATCTATACCTTGCATTAACTGTAATCTACGCACATTTGGGCTACTTGTACCAGCTACTGACCTTATACCTATCTTACGATAGTTCAAGTGCGCTTACTCGTATTTGGCTTTCCCTTGGTTTGCATTCGGTGCCACCCTATAACCTAACAAGGGTTATTCCCCACTGGGGCGTCTATTTTTAGAGTACGGTCAGACTGTGTCTTTGTATGCAATTGTGTCAGCACATCAATCGGGAACCATATTTACGTCTTTATATGGTGTTTTAATGCTCTTACATTAACCTCTTAGTATGTTTTGCAGTATCCCACGCACATACATCATTCACTTGGTTACGACTGATTCTCAGCGACATGATGTTGTCTCTTCACTGAGTTACTTCATAATTATAATTGAGTCACTTTTCTTTTTGTGTCTCTCTTTATCTTACATATATAGTATATATGAATTTTTAAAAAAAATCAAATTTTCAGCACTATTTTTATAGTAACGCATAATCTTCTAATGGAAGATTTTTCATATATGCCCGTATAGAAATATATTTATACAAATACATTCTAAATTGTTCTTTATTTAAAGTTGTTGGTGTCCATTGGCCTCCTTCTCTGAACCAATAAGGATTTGCACCTTTACTGGCTCCATCGGTAGGATCTTTAGCTGTATCATAACTTGGTGCTTCAGTACTACAATCAATAATAATATCTAATAATTCCGCTTCTTTTTGATAATATCGCAAAATAGCAGAGCATGGTACCAAATATTGACCACTAATGGAATAGAAGGTTACAGTATCACCAATATTATTTTGTACATCATCAATCGCTAAACGTAATAATTCACCTTGATAATCTTGCCGTAATATATCTTGTAACTGTTCAAAATTTGCTTTATTACGTTCATGTTGAATAGGATTAAAGAAATAATTAGCTAAAAAACTACCTAAACTTTGTGAATTACCAAAATATTCCGCTAATCCAGCAGGATGCTGATTAGCTTCAATATTTTTCATTAATTTCGAATGAGGATTATAGTTTTTAACTTGGCATCCAATATCCCGAAGTAATTGTACATCTACTTTCCCTGATTCTTTAGTTTGTGCATTTTTGACGGCACCTACAACCTGCGCGGATGGTTCATGTCCTAAGCATAACATTAAATAATTAAATAATACAGCTGTACCAAATTCTCCCAATGCACCTTTTAAATTATTAACCCAATTGCCGCCACCAACAAAGAGTAAAAGTCCATCCGGAATTTTTTCTTCCAATGTTACTTGTGCTGCTCGTTTAAGATTATATGATGCTTTTGATCGGTCACCTAAATCTAAATAGTCTATTAAATCATGTTTAATTCGTTCTAACGCTTGCTGTAATTCTTGCGCCATTTCTGGATCTTTCGCCATAGCTTTTAATTCAGAAGCTTCATATCCCCAAGGAATAGGACGAAATGAAACTAATTTAGATACAGCAGTATGATCCATAGCTTCGCCTCGACCATTTTTAAAAGTTAATATCTTGTCCCACTTAAATTGTGGATCTTTTACCATATCATATAAAGCTGTACTATAATGGGAACCAACTTGATAATGTCGTTTAGTAAGTTGCGCCGTTGTTTCATTAAATAATGCTTTTAATATAGAAACATCAGGGACTAAATGAATTTGATTAGTACTATTTTCAACGATTGTAACCGATTTGCCATCTTGGTCTGCTTTTACCAAGGCTTGATTAATATTATCTACTACTTCTTGTAATGATTGATTAATAGCAGAAGTATCAATTTCAATTGTATATGTAGCTTTGGGAGCTTCTGCAGTTTGACTACGATCAGAAATAATTTGCTGAATTTTTTTGCTAACTTCTTCATTACTACACTTTCTTAAAATAGCAGTATCCGGATTTTTATCCCCTAATATACTTGTTATTTTTTGACGAAAGGTTAAATAGTCAGTTGCGCCAAAGAGCCGGTAAATTTGTTGTTCTCTTGCTTCTAATTGTTGAATATTAGTTTTTATATTATGAAACTCAGCAAGAGCCTGTGAAACGTTTTGATGCTTATCAAATGCATTACCACGAGCATAGTTATAGTTAGTATGTAAAGCTGTATCCTGATATTCATAATTACGTCTGTAATAATCATAATTCCTTTCTCTTGCCATACATACCTCCTATAAAGAAATAGAGGAATAACAACTGTCATTCCTCTTATATATAAAATGGCTTTCGCACGGTGTGGCGCGAGTGCCATTGTTTCTAATCATTTAATTTATCAGCTAAACGAGCTGTTTCACTACGCTCGGATTTAATTAAATGCACATATCCAAACAATGGCTCTCCTTTTAATCGCTCAATCATTGTTTCAATACCATGCGACTTCTCAAATACTGCTCGATCTCTTTGCCTTGTGTCAGCATCTATCCATAAATTAGAACCTTCATCAACACGTCCAATTAGTAATTGTAAATGTTCTTTTGTTAGATTTTCAGCTTCACTTACAATAATAATAGAATTACGTAAACTGCGCCCGCGCAAGAAACCAAGAGGAATGACTTCTAATTTTCGCTCTTCAATTAAACGTGTAATTCCTTCAATGCCACCACAATGATCAGCCATCGGCATTGTATAAGGTAGCATTTTGTCTAATTCACTACCAGGCAAAGCACCCAAAGCATCAGTATCTTTTACTTGAACATTATTTCTAATCCAAATAATTTTTTCAAATTTATCATTTTCTAAAGCACTTAATGCAGCAGCAACTAGTAACATAGTTTTACCAGTACCCCATGTACCAGTGATTAACTTAATAGTAGTTTGCTCATTAAGCAACATATCAATGGCGGCGCGCTGTTCGATATTACGAGGTTTAATTACGCCCGACCATGTTGTTTCAATTGTTGGATAAATGACTTTAATAGGGTGCTGATTGTGCATGACATATAAATCATCTTGAATGATGATATAATGATTTTCACAAAATTGTGTTAGGTCATACTTACCACTATAAAAATCTGCCGCATCCTGTTCACTTAATACTGTATAACCAGTATATATCATATACAAGGCCTCCTATGCATATAATGTGTCAATATCAGTAATCAATTCATGTGCCACATTATATTTCAAGGCTTCATCACTGTGAATATACCAATCAGTTTTAATCTTCTCCTCAATCGTCTCACTTGGAAAATCGGTTTTATCAATGTAATAATTAACTAATCGTTGAATCTGCCGCTGATAATCTTCCAAAGCATTAGTAATGCTATTATAATCACCAGACATATTCGCAGATCCTTTATGTAAAATCCAATATGCTGTATCTAAAGCAAATCTTTTGCTACATGCCAAATAGATCAGACTTGCAGCTGAAGCAACTAAACCTAAAGCATAACCATAGACTGGCGTTTTAGATGCTTCAATAATAGAGCATAAGGTATCGGCTACATCTAAACTCCCACCTGGAGAATTAAAATAAATTCTAATCGGCTTGCGCTCTTCAATTGGCATGCCATAATCTTCATGATTAATCCGAATAATATATTGGACTAAACTATAACTATCATCATTAATTTCATCAGTAAGCCAAAAAATCCTTTTTTGAAGGTCTGTATAATATGCCATCAATGTGGGATCTGGTAATTGGAAGTTTTCAGCTCCTCCCAAATCACCTAATAAGATTATCTTTTTTTCATCATCCATGTGTAAGACCTCCTATTGATCTCATATATATAAGTAGCATATTATACAGATCACTCAATAAAAGATAGCTTTAAGTGAAGCTAACGAACTTTGCTACTAACCAAGACTACCAGAACAAATTAAACCAATCAGTAATAGGCAGATGTGCTGTATAGTGATACGCACCATAATCCTTCAAAAAAGCATTCATGAGTTCTTCATACTTTTTCTTAGCTGCCCCTACCTCTTTTAAGGCCTGCTCTAATTCGGCGGCGCGCTCCTTACGTTGTGCTTTAAGCTGCTCCGCTTTTTCTGTTTCCGCTTTCTTCTTTGCAACCAGTGCTTCTTCTGCTGCCTTGCAATCTTCCGCAGAATCATAGAATTGTCTTGTTGTTTCGCTGTAATACTTCATTACTTTCCTAACCTCCTGTAATGATATATAAAAGAAACACCTTTTACGGTGTCTCTTTACTAGATAGCCCTCACTCTTCTTCCAGGCTTGGGACTGGCAATGGCGAGTTTACTATTAATGCGGAGCGAAGGATATTGAAAGGAGGTGAAATATATCCTTCGCTCATTTTCTATAAATAATATAACATAGATTTGATTAATTTTCAATTTTTATTTTGTAAATTCTGGTAAATAAGTGAGTCGATACATGAGTTGAGTATCAAAATGCGGCAGTGTGCGCACCCATGCCCAAAGTTCATTACTTTGTGATTCTAAAAAGTGCATAGGATTAATATGAAATTCAGGAGTCTCATATTGTAATACTTTGGTCTCCCATGTATCTACATATTTCAACAATTTTATTAGTTTTTCATACTGTGTTTTAATGGTTTTATAAAATGAAGGATTGTATGGTTGATTAAATAATAGATAATCACCGTCATTTGCGTCGCAACAAAAGAAGCTGTGTTGCAGTTTATGACAATTACGACTAAAGTAAGTATCTTCACAATCTACACAAAACTGTAACTGCGCGCAGTTGTTAAGATTTGTACCATGTAGAATATCAGTACAATTTTGTATAAAGGTGCTATATAAGATGTCACGACTATCTGTAATAGTACTAGATTGAATGACACCTTGACAATTAGTAATAAACTGCGAAGAGAATATAAATTGGCTATTTTCACATGC
>AUXO014937626.1_pt1 | contig 17221 bp, 14 predicted proteins | sample 768731 | NCBI WGS metagenome assembly AUXO01 (sample SAMN02715735, study PRJNA202380) | gut metagenome | biome: sheep rumen | host: Ovis aries | place: New Zealand: Palmerston North
TAAATATAACGGCAAGTTTGAGAAGCTCGAGCAGGAGGCAAGTAGCTTGGCTGGCCAAATCGACGAGAAGCGCGCCGAAATCGAACAGAGGACTGCGAAGTATAAAGCAGATTTTAATAGCCTCTCGACTGATATTGAGAACTTTAATAATCGTGCGGCTAGCGGTTCTTTTGCTAGCCAGTCAGAGTTTCAAGCCGAGCGCGCTGAGCTACTAAAAAGGCAGAATCAGCTAAATGTAGATTATGATGCTTTGTCTAATATAATCGACGAAACAAATGCGTTGATCGAGAGATATAACGATAACGTTACAGCCAGCAACAAACTCTACGACACGATCAATAGTAGGGTCGACCATACCGAAGACCAGATTACGAACGAATAAACAATTAGCACTCTTGACATTAGAGTGCTAATAAAGCTATGATTATAACAAGGAGGAAAAACATGAAAGATTATTTAGTTCCTACGGTTGTCGAAGAGACGAATCGTGGCGAACGCGCCTACGATATTTATTCCCGTCTTTTGAAAGAACGTGTAATTTTCTTGGGCGACGAAGTTAACTCTGCGACTGCCAATATTGTTATTGCTCAGCTACTTCATCTAGCTTACGAAGATCCAAAGAAGGATATTAAGTTGTATATTAACTCTCCGGGCGGCTCCGTCTATGATGGTCTTGGTATTATCGATACCATGAACTATATCGAGCCAGATGTTCAGACGATTGGTATTGGTCTTCAGGCTTCGATGGGTGCCATGCTTCTATCTAGCGGCACAAAAGGTAAACGCTTTGCTTTGCCGAACGCTCGCATCATGATTCATCAGCCAAGCTCTGGCACTGAGGGCAAGATTACAGATCAGGAAATCGCACTTCGCGAAGGTATTTACCTCAAGAAGGTGCTTGCCGAGATGATGGCAAAGAATACTGGTCAAAGCCTTGAGAAGATTGAAAAAGATATGGACCGAGATAACTGGATGTCCGCAGAAGAAGCCAAAAAATATGGCATTGTGGACGAAGTAATCGGCGCGTAATAACTAATCCCCTAGCAAAGCTGGGGGATTTTTGTTTGCAAGAAAAATCCCCGGATAATCCGGGGGAAGATAAAGGATTAATCATGCATGGTCAACCTGGTAACTAAGGCCGGTTTTCTGCACCTTGCCGAAATTAGTCTTGATCATCTTCGTGATGGTGTAGGCCATATCAGGGTCGGCTTTTATGAACCGCTTGTTTGTTATGCGAAGGTAGCAATATTCGCGGTCACTTTGGCGCATTTTGAGGTCGCCGATTTTGAGCAGCTCTACGCGTTCATCGCTGTCTATTTCGAGCTCGATTTTGGGTGCACAGGATCCAGGACAAATGATGACGTGATATGGATCGCTGCGGTCAACCTTGTCGTTCTCAAAGTTGCGCAAATCGACGACTACTGGAAATAGTATGCCAATTATTCTATCGATGCAGTGCCAGATGAAATAGACGCACATCGATATTGCGACTGCAGCGAAGATGGTCTTGCCGTTATTCTCGGCTCCTTTGTGGATGTAGTAAGCGGTGAGTATAGCGCCAAGCAAAGCGCAAATACGTTGCCGATTCTTCTTGAACTTTTCTCTACTAAGCATGAGAAATATCCCTCCTTAAAGATCTAGCGGATTTCCGTATCTGTTAATTATAGCATAAATTCAATGAAAAGTCAATCAAACTGCTTAAGCTTGCTCTTTGAGACGATTGTTTTTGGTAGATAAGAATTTATATAGACTTTGATAATACAGCCAGCAGAAAATTCCCGCATAGCAAATCGCGCCTATTGTCTTTGTCTCGTTGGTTTTGTACTGGAACAAAAATGGCAAGTAGCCCATTAAAGATACTATTTCGATGGAAATGGGGATAAAAGCATATTTTAGATTCTTTTTTCCGATAGATAAACCATATGTAAATAATGCGATACTTAATGGAGCTGCTAAATATAGATATCTTTCATGTAATTGAGGCAAAAAGAATGTGCAGGTTACTAGAATCGTAAGACCAAGCTTTAGGATTCCTTCTTTGTTGAGATGCTTGGCTCTAATTGCGAAAAACGACAAAATTCCTAAGCTGGTTATGAGGAGTAAATAACCAATTGCTGCCATGCTACTGTAATTGTTCGGCAAAAAGGTATAAAAATTATATAAGTTTAGTGTGGTTAGTCTATCGCCATTAACCTGTTCAATATACACCATAAAAAGGCGATCTATCTTTAGGCCAACGATAAGACTAGGTAGTGAGGTGATAATGAATACTGCCGGAATAATTAAAAAATGCAATAATGATATATTTTTCTTACGTAGATAAAGAATTATAAAAAGCGGGAAAATAAATAGCGCTTGAAGCTTGAAGGCGAAGGCTAATCCAAAAAAGAAGAATGCCCTCGGATATTTATTTCTCAATAAGTAACTTAGCGAAAGTGTGACGAATGCGGAATAAATACAATCGCATTGTCCCCAGCAAGCTGAATTCAGGAAGATCGTTGGGGTGACCAAGGTTAACAAGAATGCGATTGCGCGCATTTTGAAAATCTTTCTTTCGTTGGTGTTCTTGCGCGTAAGTGTCTTGACTAGATGCTGGACGCTAAACGCTAATATAAAATCAAAAAATAGTGAAATAATCTTTACTATTGATAAAGCTTTGATGGGAAGATAAGAAAAAATAGCAAGTAGTATTAAATATGGTTGATTATAGTTGGCAAAGCTATCCTTTAAAGCGAGAATACCACCATGCGTGCGGATATATCCTATCCAGTTGTCGAGAAAAATCGTATAGTCGGCAGAGGTAAAACCTCGCAACTTCCAGCTAAAGAATACTCTTAGTAAGACAACGATGATTACAAAAAACGCAAAACAATGCTTTTTGACGAAGTTTTTAATGGAGTTTTCTATTAGCAATAATCTTGGCATATAGTTAAATAATAGTATATAGCCTATTTTGTTTGTCAATTTATTATGCATTTAGCTTCTCTTAAAGGCTTAAGCTTGCTCTTAAAAACGCCTCAGGTGTTACACTTAATATATGGCAAAACTAAAGACGAGGTATCAGTGCCAGAATTGTGGCGCGAATTATGCAAAATGGGCAGGACGCTGCGAGAACTGTGGCGAGTGGAACACTCTTCTAGAGCAGGCGGCTTCGGTTGAGACTGAGGCGAAGTCTGCACTTGCAAAAGGTTCGGTCTCTGGCAAGCGACTTGATGCGGTCTCGATTAATACTATCGAGCCTTCTGATGCTGGTAGCCGTCTAACTACTGGTTTTGCGGATCTTGATCTTGTGCTTGGCGGCGGCATCCTGCTTGGCGGTGTGGCGCTCCTAGCGGGTCAGCCTGGTATGGGCAAGTCTACAATCTTGATGCAAATCTGCGCCACGATTTCGAATGCTGGGCATAAGGTTCTCTATGTTTCTGGCGAGGAATCTGCCGGTCAGGTAAAAATGCGTGCTGTGCGCCTGGGCGCTAGCTCGGATGATTTGCATTTTGCTAGCTCGTCTTCCGCGAATGATATCGCAAGGACTATCGAGGGTGGCGAGTATGACCTTGTAATTGTCGACTCTATTCAGACGCTCAGTATGGCAGAGATTAGCTCTGCGCCTGGCACAGTTAGTCAGGTTAGTAACTGCGGTAACCTTATTATTCGTGCTGCGAAGGGCAGTAATACTGCAGTAATTATCGTTGGTCATGTTACAAAGGAGGGCACGCTTGCTGGTCCGAAAGTTTTGGAACATCTTGTTGATGTTGTTCTTAATTTTGAAGGTGATCGCTACGGTGGGTTTAAGACGATTCGTGCTGTAAAAAACCGCTTTGGCTCTACGACCGAGATGGCTATCTTTGAGATGGCGAGTGAAGGCTTGGTTGAGGTGAAGAATCCAAGCGAAGCTTTGCTTTCTGAACGTCAAAACACTGACGGTAGTATTATTATGGCGACAATCGAGGGCGCGCGTCCGCTCCTCGTAGAGATTCAGGCGCTTGTAAACCCGACAAACTTTGGCTACCCAAAACGTACTGCTTCTGGCTTTGATTTGAATCGTCTAAATCTTCTTATTGCCGTGCTAGAAAAGCGTACTAAGCTTAACCTTCAGGATAAGGATATCTTTATTAATGTTGTTGGTGGCCTAAAACTAAACGATTCCGCGGCTGATCTTGCGATTTGTATGGCGATCGCTAGTGCAGCGGCTGGCAGGAAGCTAGACGAAGATATGGTAGTCTTTGGTGAGATTGGTCTTGGTGGCGAAATTCGCTCCGTAATAGCGCCTGATCGCCGCATTGCAGAAGCGAAGAAGCTTGGCTTTAAGGGAGCGATTGCGCCTGCGACTATTCGCGACAAATTCGTGATGCCGGTAAAAGATTTACGCTCGGCGCTCGTAAAATATATGAATAATAAATAACCGTAAACTATGGCGCCAGCAGTGGGTCGTAAGGTCCGAGAGTATAACCCTTGCAACTCTTCTCAAACTGTGGTAGAATTGGTTGTAATATGATTACTAAAGATAACAAAGCTAAGGCAATTGCGAAGCTTGCTCGCAGCGACAAGGATGTTGGCTCCCCTGAAGTACAGGTTTCAGTTCTAACTGAACGTATCAAGGAAGTCACCGAGCATGTCAAGGCTAACAAGCATGATTACATGGCAAAGCGCGGCCTAATTCAGATGGTTGGTAAGCGCAAAAAGTTGCTAAAGCACCTAGAACAGAGCGACTTCGAGAGTTACAAAGCTACTGTCGCAAAGCTTGGTCTTCGCAAATAACAAAAAATTACGTCTTCAAGGCGTAATTTTTTTATCTCATAATTAAAACAATAAAAAATCCCGGTCACTCTGTGGTGGCCGGGCGTGGCAATTTACGAAGTTGCTAATGCTTCACTGAGCAGCATAGAGATCTCGTCCATCTTTCTTGCCGGTGTAAAACTACGTATATCTGCCTGTTCGTAGTTCTCGACGAAAAGCTGGATGATCTTCTTGTAGCAGTAGGAAAAAGCTCTCTCTCCGTCGCCTTTCTTGATAGCGCGTGAATCTGTACCGAGGAAAACATAAACTTGTCCGTCCTCTTTGCGCTTCAAAATAGAAAGGCAACAAGCTTTGTTGACTGCTTTCTTGATGGCCATGAAATGCTCTTCGATGAAGTCATCGATGCTGCCGTTAAAGCCGGGCATGTAGAGCTGGGCCATAGTGGGCTTATCTTCGGGGCTGAGCGTGCAGGTGAAGGGAAGAATGGTTGCTGTGACGATGTTCTTGCTTTTGATCTCAGCGATCGAGATGCTGAAACCGTCATGCTTGATTTTGTCCCAAGCTGCCTGAATCTCTTCTGTGGTCTTTGCTCTGAAGATGAGCTTGCTTCTGCTCACGGAAACAGTGGTTGTCTCGTGGTTCTTTTTGGAGGAACCTGACTCTGTGGTATCCATATTTGCCATTGTAGATACCCCTTTCTTTATAAAGTACAACTTTCTCATCTCTCCAATCGGAAACAAAAAAGAAGTCCAATAATATTTTAACATAATAGTGATAAAAGTCAAAGAAGCTGCATTGCTATAGTTTTTTGTCTCTTATGTATTTTTTAGCAATGTGCTCATTAGCTTGCAAAATCTGCAAGTTTTTACAGATAAGCCTATAACGCTCAGGTGTATTAACTTGCGAAAATCGCAAGCTAATCCATACGTTAGAGAGAACAATTAAAGTAGCTACAGCTTCCGAACGAGACGCCACCGTGATATAATATAGGTAGTAAATAATATCGAGAAAATGATAGATATTTACCGCTTTTAGGCAAGGCGCTAGATACTTATTATTTTCTCGAAGAAAGGTAGTTTTTGATGGAAATCATTAATCCAAGCGGCAAGAAAACTCTGAAGCTTGAGACTGATTTTTGTGGTCGCAAACTTGGCCTCGAAGTTAACCGCGTTGGCTTCCGTACCACTTCTTCAGTTCTCGTTACTTACGGCGATACTGTCGTTCTCGGCTCGGTCGTTGTCGGCAACAAGCCAATCATGCAGGATTTCTTCCCGCTAACAATTGAATATCAGGAACGCTACTATGCTTCTGGCAAGATTTCTAGCAGCAAGTTTATTAAGCGCGAAGGTAAACCTTCGGAAGAGGCTGTTTTGGTTGCTCGTCTTATCGATCGCCCAATTCGTCCACTATTTCCAAAGGGTTATCGCCAGGAAATTCAGGTTGTCTCTACGGTTCTTTCTATGGATCCAAACTTCCGCCCAGATGTAATTGCTATGATCGCAGCATCTAGTGCATTGATGCTTGCTGGTGTTCCATTTGATGGCCCAATTGCTGGTCTCCGCATTGGTCGCGTAAATGGCGAATATAAGGCGTTCTTGAGTCCAGAAGAGCGTGAAGCTTCTGACCTTGATCTAGTTGTTGCTGGTAAAGATTCTGGTATTACGATGGTTGAAGCTGGTGCAAACGAAGTTCCAGAAGACGTCATCATTGATGGTATGGCTTGGGGTCTAGAGCAGCTACAGCCTGCTATTAAGCTCCAGAACGAGCTACGCGAAAAGGTGGGTGTTGCTGAGCAAGAATATACCCTTATGCTTCCTAGTGAAGAAGTCAAGAATCAGGTTGATGCTTGGATGGTTGGTAAGCTTGATGAGAAATTCCGCATCAGTAACACTGTTGAGCGTAACCAGCTTATCTCTGATCTAAAGTATGCTATGCACGATGAGTTCTGCCAGAAGATTGTTTCTGACGAAGAAGCTGGCGTTACAGACAAGATGAGCGACGAAGAAAAGATGACCGTCCGCACAAAGTATTATGATGAACACTTCCGCGATGAATATGGCGAAGCTTTCGAGCTAGCCGTTAAGCGCGATGTTCGCAAGAATATTATCGAGAAGGGTGTTCGTCCGGATGGTCGTAAACTTGACGAGGTTCGCCCACTAAGTTCACAGGTTGGCATTTTACCACGCGTTCATGGCTCCAGCTTGTTTACTCGTGGTGTAACTCAGGCTCTAAACGCTGTTACTTTGGCGCCACTCAGCTATGCTCAGCTAGTTGATACTATGGAGACTACTGACGGTTCTCGCCGTTATATGCACCACTATAACGCCCCTGGCTATACTGTTGGTGAATGTTCTCGTATGGGTAGCCCAGGTCGTCGCGAGATTGGTCATGGTTACTTGGCAGAACGCGCGCTTCTTCCAGTTCTTCCTAGCGAAGAAGAGTTCCCATATGCAATCCGTAGTGTAACCGACATTATGTCTCAGAATGGTTCTACTTCTATGGCTGCAACTTGTAGCTCTTGTCTAGCTTTGATGGATGCTGGTGTTCCACTCAAACGCCCAGTCTCTGGTGTTGCCATGGGTCTTATGATGGATGGTGATAAGCCATACGTCTTAACTGATCTTATGGATGCGGAAGACTTTGCTGGCGATATGGACTTCAAGGTTACTGGTACTACTGAAGGTGTTACTGCAATGCAGATGGATATGAAGGTTCATGGTCTTCCTATCTCTGTCTTGTCTGAAGCTATTAAGAAGGCTCATGCTGGTCGTATGTTTATTCTTGAGCATATGCTAAGCGTCTTGCCTGGTCCACGCGATCATCTCAGTCCATATGCTCCTCATATCGAGAAGCTCATGATTAATCCAGATAAGATTGGTCTAGTTATTGGTAAGGGTGGTGAAACGATCAACAAGATTACTACCGAAACTGGCGCAGAAATCAATATCGAAGAGAATGGTCTAATTACAATCGCATCTTCTGATGGCGAAAAGATCAAGAAGGCTCTCGATTGGATTAAGGGTCTTGTAGAAGAACCGGAAGTTGGCAAAATCTACAACGGTAAAGTCGTTACTATTAAAGACTTTGGCGCATTTGTAAATATTATGCCAAATGTTGACGGTATGCTTCATATCTCTCAGATCTCCGATAAGAGAATTGCGAAGGTCGAAGACGTATTGAAGCTTGGTCAAGAAATTAAGGTTCGCCTTGATTCTATTGACGAAAAAGGTCGTCTCGGTCTATCAATGCGCGGCGTAAAACAGGATTAATAATCCATGAAAAATCCACCAGATTATATGGTGGATTTTTTGTGTTTCACGAAAAGCTTTTGCTAGACAATATTTAAAAAAATGTTTATTATTGAATTGTAATATAATTTTTCTAAAAGGAGAAAAATGATGGCGGAAGCCAACCATACTTCACAAGCACCTGTAGTGGAGCAGGTGAAAATGCCAAAAATGAAAGTTGATGGAAGCAAGATTGCTTATGTTAACGCATTTGCAACAGCAGGCGCAATTTTCTTTGGCGTAGCAGCAATCTTCAATGCAATCGCTGGTTTTACAAAGGGTAAATGGATCTTCGAGATTCCATTCGATAATATCCTTAGTAGCTTCAGTAATGGCATGTACTCATACTTCTTCATGGGTATCCTAACATTTGTGCTAGGTCTTGTAAGCTTCCTAACTGTAAGCAAGATTACAGATGCAGGCGCAATTAAAAAGGCATGGAATTGCATTTTCAAGGCAAACCTAGCACTTCTAGTACTATTTGCTATTGATATGATTAGCATGATTCTTACCTCCCTCATCGGTCTTGGTAAGACTTCTAGCGTTTATCATTCTCAGGGCACTCTATGGCTAAGCGGCTTCCTACCAACAGTAATCATGGCTCTAGTAGCTGGCGTTATTGCATTTGTTGCTAAGTCCATCGCAAACGGCAAGACTCAGCTTCTACGCATTATGACTCTAGTCGCTCTTGGCGTTGGCTCCGTTGCTATGATCATGGTCTTCATCAGCCAAATCGTTGGCATGTACGACAAGAAGAGCAGTAGCAGCTACAGCGATTATCTAGATGATATCGATGATTACCTTGATTGGCTAAAGTAGTTAACTAATATAAGGTTGCAGCAAAGACCTCTCCTCGGAGAGGTCTTTTTGCTTATCTAAAAATATGGTATAATACCCTTATGGCTAAAAAGAGAGGTAGAAAGAAAAAAGCCCCAGAGGCTAAAAATACATACGAAGTGCCAAATGTTTTCTGGAAACAAGTTGGCGCAGTTTTTATGATGCTCCTAGCTGTTATTTTGACGGCAGCTTGGTTTAAGCCGAAGGGCGCAGCATTATTGACGCCATTGCAAGAAGGTTTGATGTATGTATTTGGTTATGCGACCTATCTTCTGCCTTTCATTCTTATTTATCTTGCAGTAAAAATCTTCCGTGCGGAAGGCAATAATCTTCCTACGGTCGTATGGATTGCCTCGGTATTATTACTTCTCTTGTTCTGTGGTGTGTTTGGTGCGCCAAGCTATGGCTCTACTAACCATACCGGTGGTGTTATTGGCAACTTCATGAGCGAATATACCGTAAAGAATATAGGTGCCCCTCTTTCCATTCTTATTTATGTTGTCTTGATTGTTATTACGGCTCTATTTATGTATGCCGAGACTCCAGCCCAGCTATTTCATAAGATTCAGGATATATTCCGCGGAACCAGAAGCGAGGAAGATTCTGAGAATGCTCGCATCATGCGCCGCAATTCCGGTATCGAGGACGACGAAGATCGTCCACGCCGCCACCTAGGCCTAAAGGTTAATAACTCTAATGCTCTCACCGCCGAAGAAGAGAAACCGAAGGTTGCTCGTGGTTTGCTTCGCAAGAAAGATAATACTAAGGTCGAGGAAGCTCCGGCTCCAGCTCCTGCCGCCGCTCCAGAGCCAACCGCTCTTGTTGCCGTGAATGACATTAACTGGAAGATGCCTCCACTAACGCTTCTAAGCAAGAAACGCTCCCCAGCGGATCCTGGCGATACGGATAAAATCGCTCATATTATTGAGGATACTTTGAAGCAGTTCAATATCGACGTCGATGTTGAAGAGGCTAATGTTGGCCCACGTATTACGCAGTATACTTTGCGTCCGCCTCAGGGTGTTAAGATTTCTAAGATTGCGACCTATGATAAAGAGCTTGCGTTGAACCTTGCAAAGAGCAAGATTCGTATCGAGGCTCCAATTCCTGGTACTCGTGCCGTTGGTGTTGAGGTCGAGAACGAAAAGCAGGGTAGTGTTGGTCTACATGAGCTTTTGCAGTCTAGCGAATGGCAAAAGATGATTGTGGACAAGCCGCTTGCCTTTACGCTTGGCAAAGATATTTCTGGTAATACTGTTGTTGGCAACCTTGCAAAGATGCCTCACTTGCTCATCGCTGGTACTACGGGTTCTGGTAAGTCTGTCATGACCAATACTTTGATTGCTTCCATGCTTTACCACAACTCGCCATCCGATCTTCGCTTGATTATCGTCGACCCTAAGCAGGTTGAAATGGCTGCATATCAGGATATTCCACATCTTTTGACGCCAATTATTACCGATGCACCAAAATCTTTGAGTGCTTTGAAGTGGGCAGTCAATGAGATGGAGCGCCGCTATACAGTTATGGCCGAAGAGCGCGTCAAGAATATCGTCGACTATAACACAAAGATGCAGAAAAATGGTGGCAAGGTTACTATTCCTGATGAAGATGGCAATCCTCAGCAACACAACGAAGGCAAGATGCCATATATTGTCGTTATCGTAGATGAGATGGCGGACCTTATGATGCAGGTTGGCAAGGAACTCGAAATGATGATTGTTCGTATCGCTCAGAAAGGTCGTGCCGCGGGTATTCACCTAGTTCTCGCAACGCAGCGTCCAGAAGTTAAGGTTGTTACCGGTCTTATTAAGGCTAATATTCCAGGCCGTATTGCCTTCGCCGTAAACAACAATATGGACTCCCGCGTTATGCTCGATATGGGTGGCGCTGAGAAGCTTCTTGGTATGGGTGATATGCTTTACCTAACTACCGAGATGATGGGCAAGCCAAAACGTGTTCAGGGTGCCTATGTGAGTGACGAAGAAATTGAAAACCTCACGAACTATCTCCGCGAGCAAGCACCGCCAAACTATAACGACGAAGTCATCTCCCAAGATGTCGAAGCTAAAGGCGTTATGGGCATGGGCGGCGACTCTGGCATGGGCGGCGGCGATATCGAACGTCAGGCTGCTGAAATTGGTATTCGCGCAAGAAAGATGTCCACCTCGCTACTTCAGAGGCAGCTACATATTGGTTATGGTCGTGCAGCGGCTATCATTGATCACTTGGAAGAGATCGGCGTAGTTGGTCCTGCGCCAGGTGGCAGTAAGCCACGCGAGGTCCTAATTACCTCTATGGACGAATATCCGGGCTAATATTGACAAGAAATCAAAATATTTTCTTGCAATAAAATATTAGCTGTTCTAAGATAGAAAGTATGAAACGCAGTGAATCATTCGTAAAAACCCTCAAAAATGCACCAAGCGACGAAGTAAGCCGCAGTGCACAATTGCTTTTGCGTGCCGGTTACATCTACAAGGAAATGGCTGGCGTCTATGATTTTCTGCCCTTGGGTCGCAAGGTTCTAAATAATATTATTGATATTATTCGCGAAGAAATGGTCGCTCTTGGTGGCCAAGAGGTTGAGATGTCTAGCTTGCAGCCAAAGGATGCTTGGGTAAAGTCTGGTCGTTGGGACGACGATGTCGTCGACGACTGGTTCAAGACAAAACTTCATGCTGGTGGTGAGCTTGGTCTTGCTTTGACGCACGAAGAAGCTATTACGAATATGCTAACTAGCTATGTCTCTAGCTATAAGGACCTTCCACTTTATGTCTTCCAGTTCCAGAAGAAGTTCCGTAACGAACTTCGTGCAAAATCTGGCATTATGCGCACGCGCGAATTTATTATGAAGGATCTATATTCTTTCTGCGCAACGCGCGAACAGCATGAAGAATTCTACGAAAAAGCCGCAATTAGTTATACGAATATCTTTAAGCGTCTAGGTATTGGCGACAGCACGTATCGTACCTTTGCAAGCGGTGGTAGCTTCAGTCGTTTTAGTGACGAATTCCAGACCATCTGTGATGCGGGTGAGGATATTATCTATATCGATCACGAAAAGAACATCGCTATTAACGAAGAAGTCTATAACGAAGAAACCTTCAAGATGCTAGATGTCGACCCAGCTAAGCTGGACAAGCAGAAGGCATCTGAAGTTGGTAATATTTTTACGCTCGGTACTAAGTATTCCGAAGCTCTTGATTTGTACTTCAATGATGAAAAGGGTGTAAGAACACCAGTATTTATGGGTAGCTATGGCATTGGCCCAGCTCGTTCTATGGGCGTTATTGCAGAGAAGACCTGCGATGATAAAGGCCTAAACTGGCCAGAAGAAATCGCCCCATATAAGTACTATCTCATTGGCATTGGCGAAAAAGGCATGAAAGAAGCCGAAAAGCTATATAACTTGAATCCAGAACAATTCGTCTTTGATGACCGCGAAAAGGTCCGTAATGGCGAGAAATTTGCCGACGCAGAACTCATGGGCATCCCATATCGTGTTATCGTTAGTGACAAGACTCTAGAGAATGATCAAGTCGAAATTCTATCTAGAAAAACGGGTAAAAGCGAGCTATTGACAACAAAAGAGTTCATTAGTAAAATACCAAAAGTATTAAAATAAGTGGTGATTTTCCACGATTGACAGAAAATAGGAGGTATTTATGCCTAATGTTGTTAAAATTACCGCAGCTGGTAAAAAAGACTTACAAGAAGAACTAAAAGCGCTCAAAGCGCGTCGTCCAGAAATTGCGGAAAAAATTGCTCTAGCACGTTCTTATGGCGATTTGAGTGAAAACGAAGATTATAGTGCTGCTCGCAGCGAACAGAATACTGTAGAAGGTCGTATTCAAGAGATCGAAGATATTTTGCTTCATGCAAAAATTATCGAAAACAAGAAAACGGATAAGGTTGCTCTTGGTAGCACGGTTACTTTGGATGTAGAAGGCAAAAGCCGCTCATATATCCTTGTTGGTGCAACCGAAGCAGATCCTTTGAATGGCAAAATTAGCGATGTTTCACCAATCGGCAAACAGCTAATGGGTCAAAAGGTTGGTTTTGAGGGTGAACTACCAAATAAAAAGAAATTTTCAATTAAAACAATAGAATAATCATCTGAGAATAATCTCTCGGGTGGTTATTAAAGGGAGATTATGAAAAAAGAAAGAAAGGGCGAGAAGCGTAAGCTTACGCGAAGGACGCTCCATTACTATTGGCAGGCAACAAAGAAGCATAAAGGCCTCTTTGCTACCGGCATCATCGTGACGCCAATTGTGACGGCATGTCGTACGGCATTGGCTCCATATTTTACTGCCGATATTATCGGCAAAGTTTCTGCTGGAATTAACCCAGTTGAGAACTGGTCTGCTTTTATGTGGCCAGTAATTGGGCTTCTAGCATGTTATCTAATCGGTTCTGAGCTTCTAGGACATATCCGTATTTGGGCTATTTGGAAGCTAGAACTAAAGGTCGCATACGATCTTGCAACTTACTGCTTCGACAAGGTCTGTACGCAGTCTATGCGATTCCATAGTAACCGCTTTTCGGGTTCGCTTGTATCTCAAACAAACAAATTCGTGGGTGGTTATGAGCGTTTGTTTGATACCCTGATATTCCAGATTCTTTGGTTGACCTTTACGATTCTCTCAACCATCGGTATCTTGGCTTTCAAGGCACCGCTTTTTGCATTAGTTCTAGTTGCAGTTGTAATTCTTTATACTATTATTGCTACGGTTAGCTTCAAGAAAGTCGGAAAGTTAAGCGAGAAATATGCAAGTGCCGAAACCAAGCAGACTGGTCAGCTTGCCGACTCTATGTCTAACATCTTGGCTGTTAAATCTTATGGTCGCGAAGCACACGAGCATCGCCGCTATGCAAACTTTAGTACCGCAACCTACAACGCAGGCATGAATCAGATGCGCGCGGTTATCTTCCGTGATATTTGCTTCGGCTTCGTTATTATTGGCTGTGTTGTTGCTTCGACGATGTTTGTAATCTTTGGTAAGAATCTTGGCATCGAAATCGCAACTCTAATCCTTATCTCGGATTACGCCATTACGATTGTTGGTAATCTTTGGGATGTAAACAATATTCTAAAGTCCGTAAACCGTGTCTTTGGCGATGCGCACGACATGACAGCAATTCTTGATACCGAGGATTCTGTTAAGGATATTTCTAGCGCCAAGTCTATCGAAGTTAAGAAGGGTAACATTGAATTCGATAACATTACCTTCAAGCATGCCGACGCGCCTCGCGCGATCTTTAATGACTTCAACTTGAAGGTTAAGGCTGGCGAACGTGTTGGTCTAGTTGGTCTATCTGGTTCCGGTAAGACTACTTTGACGAAGCTTCTCTTGCGTTTTGCTGACGTCGATAAGGGTAAAATTACTGTTGATGGTCACGACATTAGCAAGATTCGCCAGATTTCACTACGCGAAAACATTGCGTATGTTCCACAAGATACGGCTCTGTTCCATCGCTCGATCGCAGAGAACATTGCCTATGGTAGGCCTGATGCAAGTCGCGAAGAAATCATTCATGCTGCCAAGCTAGCGCACGCAGATGAATTTATCTCTGAGATGCCAGATGGCTACGATACTCTCGTCGGTGAACGTGGCGTCAAATTGTCTGGTGGTCAGAGGCAACGTATCTCGATTGCTCGCGCAATCTTGAAAGATGCTCCAATTCTGGTTCTCGATGAGGCAACCTCTGCGCTCGACTCTGAATCTGAGGCTTTAATCCAGGATGCCTTGGATAAGCTCATGAAGGGTCGCACGAGCATCGTGGTGGCTCACCGTCTATCTACGATTGCTGGTATGGACAAGATTGTCGTCTTGGAAGATGGCAAGATTCTCGAGCAGGGTAGCCACGAAGATCTACTCAGGAATCGCGGTTCCTACTACCGCCTATGGTCGCGCCAATCCGGTGCGTTCTTGAATAAGGAAACTGACGACGTAGTAGAATGCGAAGAAGAAGAGTAGTCTATAAAATAGGGCCCGCCTAAACGGGCTCTATTTTTATGCTAGAATTAAAATTAGCATGAGTAAGTTCGAAGATAGGCAAGTTGTCCTAGAAAAAATCAAAAACGGTGTCTATAGCACAAAAACTAGTAGTAATTTAGGTGTCGCGCTTTTTATAGTGATGACTCTATTTGCTTTTGTGATTTTCTTTTCGACGATTGTGGCGATGCTTGTAAAAAGCACGCTGAACGGTAATAAGGGCTTTGCTGTACTTGGTACAATAATTGTATTTATAATCATTGTCGCAATTACGATGATATTTATTATCATTCCGAAGCTTGGTAAAAGCTCAAAAACTAGCAGAAAAGACATTAGTTTAATTGAAACCGGAACAGAGCTTGAGGTTCATATCGAGAACTCTTACAAGACAAATTCCGGATATCAGCTAGAATGTACAAGTGATAAATATCCAGACATGGTCTTCAGAAGCAAACTTCTTCAAGAAGAGCCGATTATTGACAAGGATAGAAAAACCAGAGTCTTCATCGATCCTCAGAATCCAAATAATTACTTTGTTGACGTCTATAGTGTTTTGCCTCGTCAGGCTGGCCCTGTCTTGATGGATAGAAGCGAGCTAAAGCATGAGACGAATGTGAACGTTACGGCTAATAATTTTGCTATCGTTCGTATATTTTTGTTTATTTTCTTGGCGCCATTCTTTATAACGGGTGCAGGGACCGCAATCGGTGGCTTGCTTACTGGGCATTTTATTACTGCTATAATTAGCGCCCTTGTGATTTTTGGCTTTGCGACGATTATTAGTAAGATTGGTGACGGTGACAGTGAAAAGAAAGCAATGCTAGCTCAAGGTTACTATCTAGAAGCTACTGGTACGAGGTATTGGGTTACGACTAGTGATGATTCTACGACTCATCATTTATCTTGTCGCTACATTGTTCCTGGTACGCATGACGCATATAACTTCTATACGACAGCTGTGGATGCGCGTGCAAAGATTCTCGTTGGCGCAAAGGTTCGCGTCTATGTAAACCCGGACAAAATGAGCGTTTATCTTATCGATGCTAAATATTCTTTGTCTAACTTTGGCTTTACTGCCAAGCAAGAAACCGACGAAGCCTAAGGCATTAGATAAAAGCCAGAATTATGATATAATATAAGATAATTATGGCTACACTAAAAGATTTTCGTGATGAGCGCGTGCGAAAGCTCAATGAGATTCGCGAAGCTGGTATTGATCCGTATCCAGCCCATTCGAATCGCAACGCTAAAATAAAAGATATTCTAGATAACTTTGATAATTTTGACGGCAAGGACGTTTGTGTTGCTGGCCGTATTGCTGGTATCCGCAGCTTTGGTAAGCTTGCCTTCGTAGTTCTTGAAGATGATTCTGGCAAAGTTCAGATTTTCTTGAAGGATGAAGCTGCTAAGTTTACAAAGAAGCTTGATTCTGGAGATTTTCTTGAAGCTGCTGGTAAAGTTGGTAAGAGTAAAACTGGCGAAATCTCAATTTTCTGTGATGCGCCAAGATTACTTGGCAAGGCCTTGCGCCCACTTCCTGGTCGTGATGGCTTTACGAACAAGGAAGAGCGCCTACGTCGCCGCTATGTAGATATGGCCGTAAATCCAGAAGTTCGTGAACGCTTTATTCGCCGTAGTAAATTCTGGACTGCAACCCGCGAATTCTTGAACGCACATGGTTTCGTAGAAGTTAATATTCCAGTTCTTGAAGTTACGACCGGTGGTGCCGATGCAAATCCATTTGTAACTCATATGGATGCGCTCGATCAGGATTATTACCTACGTATTTCGCACGAGTTGCCATTGAAGCGCTTGATTGGTGGTGGTTTTGAACGTGTTTACGATATTGGTCCACGCTTCCGCAATGAAGGTATGGACGAAGAGCATTTGCCAGAACACATTGCTATGGAAAGCTATGCTGCTTACCAGGATTACGAAGATGGTATGAAGCTTTACGAAGAAATGATCAAATACGTCTGTAAAGAAACTTGGGGTACACTCCAGTTCGAACATGACGGCATGAAGGTAGATTTGGATTGCGAGTGGCCACGCAAGACTTACGCGGATCTTCTAAAAGAGCATTTTAATATCGATGTCTTTAATCCTGACGTAGAGCAAATCAAGGGAATCTTGCGCGAGCATAAGATGAAGTTTGACGAAAACGCATCTGCTTCACGCCTCTTGGATTATGCTTGGAAGATTATTCGCAAAGAATCCGCTGGTCCATACTGGTTGATTCATGAACCTGTTGAGGTCTCTCCGCTTGCAAAGAAGCATGCTGAAGACCCACGCGTCACCGAACGCTTCCATCCAATTATCTTTGGTACGGAGATGGGTAACGGCTACTCTGAGCTGAACGAT
>AUXO015320070.1_pt1 | contig 17219 bp, 17 predicted proteins | sample 768731 | NCBI WGS metagenome assembly AUXO01 (sample SAMN02715735, study PRJNA202380) | gut metagenome | biome: sheep rumen | host: Ovis aries | place: New Zealand: Palmerston North
GAATGTATAGTACTATTTAAAGAAATTGATGGATTAAACATTAAATGTCATTGTACATATCATTTTATGAATAATCCAAACTTTTATGTAAATACCTTACAGAATAAGAGTGCTTTTCATCCAGCCACCAAAGAACAGCGGACCTCTTTATTTCAAAAGATAAAAGAGGCTGGCTATGAATGGAATACTGAAGAATTGAAATTAGAGACTATTGAACAAAAGTATGATGTTTCTGACAATGATTCTGAAAAAAGATCCGTTCAGGGTGATGATAGGGATAAGGAATTGTCTTTAAGTCTTCAAATACAGGCATATTTAAACACAGCAAGTGATGAATTATATGCATCAGGTAAACCGCTTTGTAGCGAAAAACATATTAAAGATATACATAAATGTATGTTAATGTGGAAAAAGCTACATGATTCATATTTCAATCGTATTTATACTTGGAGTGAAGAGGATGAAACATACTTAGAACATTGTATAACTGCTGTAAAAAATTATTATACGGATGATAAGGGTGAGGAAAATCCGTTCAGAGAACCTATACTTGATTTTCTTAAATCCCTCAAAGAAAGACACGCTTGGAAGAAATCACTCGCAACGGCTGATTTAGAGAATTCTTTGTGTGATATACAAGATGGATATTCGGATACTTCATATGAATATAGAATTCTTGGTGAAGCAATAGAATTTATCCGCTGTACAGAACCTCAATCACATTGGAAGCCAAGTAAAGAACAGATAACTGAGTTACATCGAGTTATAAGTGGATGTTCTTATGATATTGAGCCGTTGGTAGAGATTGAAAAACATTTAAAGAAATTAATGGAAGAATAGAATTATGAAAGTATTTGGATGTAGAAATCAAAAGAGTTTTGGTGGTGGACTTGTATTAGTTGCTGCAAATACTAAAGAAGAGGCTTATCTTTTAACTGCAATGAATGAAGAATTATCATACCTATTTGAATGGGAAGTAGATGATGAGTGGTGTGAACCTGACGGTAACATTGATCATTGCATTTCAAAAACTTATCCTCTTAGTGAATGGTTTGAGGCAAAGCATCTATCTACAGACCTAACCGAACCACGAGTAATAATTGAAGATCATTATTCAGAATAAAATTATGGCGGGTATTGATAAGACATATGTTACTAAAAAAGAGTTGCTTGAGGCTATTGATTGGGCTAAGAAAGTAGGGACTGTCACCGCTGAAAATGGTCATACTTTTGAACCTCTCGCATTCATATATCATTATAATGACTTAGATGATCCACATTTCTTTAATGAAGAAAGGGAAGAGTATATTCTTTGGAATACACCAACTTGGTTTGATAGGTGGCTTTGGAATAATTGCCCTCTTGAATTTATAAAGGAAAGGCTTAAATTTCAATATCCTACAGAAGAGGATCGTAAATTATTTGAGAATTTCAAATTCGATGACCCAAAGAATCGGTTGGAAAAAGGACATCAACATTATACATTCTTGAAAGAGCCAAAAGGAAGAGGAATTAAATGGATCATGAATCACGGGCGTAAAAAAGATCCATGGCCTGATAAGAAGGGAATGCAAACTTATTTTATGAAAATTGAATCACCTCGCTATGGCGATTGGGATTGGAGAAATGATTTGATGTATGATGAGGAGACAGATGCATGGTATATGAAATCAGCTAACGTGCCAGCCAGTGGTGATTATGTTTGGCAATATTACCATAAGAATCCGCCGACTAAGAAGTCAATTATTCGCGAACTTCGTAGATGGTATATTCCTAAAGGATATATTGTGAAAGTATATCAATTGAAGTATAAAGCTATGGATTTTGAAATTTTAATAAGATAAAATATTCATTTGATTAAAATTATGACATAGTATATCAAAACTACAGTATTGCTTTAGTAGAATACTAATACTAATTAAACTAGAATTAAGGTAAATGATATTAAATATTAGGGTTCTAAATAGAGATTTTGCGTCTCTATCCCTTTTTCTTCCTTATTTTTGAATAATAAAATTAAAATTATGTTAATAAAAGAACCTTTTAGAACAGATGGAAATGGAAGAGTAATATTTATATCGGACCTTCATTATGGTCATGCAAATATTCTTAACATGACAAAACGTCCTTTTGATAATATAGAGGACATGAATAAAAATATTGCTGAAACTTTGGCGACTCTTAGTCCAGATGACATCCTTTTTGACTTAGGTGATATGTTTTGGAAAGGAGATATAGATACTATTGATAATATTCTAACCTCTTGTTTAGCTAAGAAGTACAAAATAATGGGCAACCATGATAAGAATGGATTATACAGACAAAATAATGCACCTCTTAATAAACATTTTGAGTTAGTGGCAGACTTCTTAGAAATTAAAGTTAATTATCAAGGCACTGACTATCGATGTTTTTTAAGTCATTATCCTATGCTAGCATGGAATCATAAATCAATTGGATCAATAAATGTCGTTGGTCATAGTCATGGAAACTTAGATGAATTTAATGATTCAGTACCTGATCTAAGATTCGATGTAGGAGTTGATGGAAAATTAGCAACCGAAAAAGGATCCTGGTTTGTAGAGTTTAAGGATATATATGAAGCAACTATGAAGAAAACTGGTGGACTTAGTCCTCAGGAATGGGTGTGGTCAAATTGTAAAAGAAATGAATTTTAATGGTAGATACAAATGATTTGGTTGAAGGAAGAACTTATTATTGGATTAATCTAGGATTTAGTGGTGGTAGTTCTTTTAGAGTTTATGGCTCAACTGCTGACGGAGTAAAAGAAGTTATTCTTAAGAAAGATGGGACTTCTAGCTATAGACTTCTTGATAAAAAAGGAAATTATGTTGGATATACTTATAGTGGCAGAGATATCTTTTTAGATAAAGATGATGCTATTGAAGCCTGGAATGCTAGGGTTATGGAAGAGCTAGATAGACTTATGGCATTCAAGGAACGAAAAGAAAAGGCTATTAAAGCACTTTTAATAAATTAAAAAGAGAAGGGATATTATGTCCCTATCTCTTCTTTTTATATTTCCATTAGAATTAGCATTACTATGTAGATAACAAACATAGCTATGATTGTAAGCGTATAATTTAAGTTAGTATTAAACTTAGTTATAAATGCTGGTACAAATGGAGCTATAAATACTAATCCTGAGGCTATTGATGTAATATCACCTCCACCAAGTATCGGTATTAGTGAATATATTGCCATAAGTATAGCTACAACAACTACCGACCTTAATGAGAATAGTTTTATTTTTCTTATCTCTAAGTCACAAATTGGAGGATACATTAAACCAAGTAATCCAATCCCAGCCATTATAACTGATGTAAATGTTATATACATCACCCTATACCACGGTCCTCCCAAGATAGCATATATTACACTATTAATTAGTATAATACTGAAGATTATATCAATACTATATGCAAATGCTTTACTTATTTTTTCTAGACTTCGACTCGCTTCTATGATTTTTGATAATTTCCATAGATTTGAGTCAGGCTTAGATAAGTTCAGGAGATCTACCCTTTGTCTTTGTCCTTGATGTCTAGAACTAAACATAGAAAACATTAAAATATCGTGTGAATTTATAGTAGACCTATCAGATACTCTTTGTAATCCAGTCCCTCCTTCAATCCATATTATTTCAGTAGAATTTGAAGGAGTATCTTTTGCAGTATGTTCTATACTATTAGGAACCTTTTCATATAATATACTATTCCCCTGATTGTTCCAATTAAGAACACTTTTATTTTTTCCAAAGAATCCTAGTCTGTTAGCTAATACTCTACACACTGTTTTGGGGAGTCGACTATGAATCGTAATATTATATCCATAGCTCTTAAGAGTGGCTAATTCTTCTTTGACGTCTGCTCTAAATTCGTAGTACATTAACATTGTTCCTAGGAATCTTTTCTCTGGAGTATAAAATACCAAAATTTGTTTTCCTAGGTCATTCTGTATTTTTTTATACTTAATTATATTTTCATCTCCCTTCCCAATGAATTTTTCCATGTTGTCAATATAACCCCAAGTAATCTGTGCATTAGGATTAGAGACGTTTAATGTAGTGGTAAATATATTCTTATGATCTATTTTTGCCGGTCGTGTAAATTTTTCTGTTACTTGTAAGATAAATTCTTTATAAGTAGTATAATCTCCAAATACCACTGGTCCTGCAACTCTAGCTGAGTAGATAATAGATAAGAAATCAAAATCGTTAAATGGCTTATTGGGAAGAAGTTTACAGAATTCTACTTGTAATTGAAGAAGACATTCTAAAAACATTTCTCTTCCATCAGTAACATTTCTGTCAACTTCAAATTCTACAATTGGGTCCTCTTTAATAATATTATTAAGTTCATCAATAACTATCCTATCACTATTAAGAATTCTTTTATAAGTATTTATATTTCTTACAATTATTCCCAGTTTACCCAATACTCTATTAACTCTTCCTAAGCTAAAGTTCTTTACTATCTGGCCTCGCTTAAATAGTTCATAAACTACTGCTAAGAAAACTGTTTCACAGCATAAGATTCTAATATTTCCATTATCTGGTAATACTAGTGTAATTATAATACTTATTGCTATAATAGTCCAAAATATATTCATGGCATTGTAGTTTCTTCAAATTTAAAATAATCATACATAATTGAATGAGCCACTGTATTATTACCAACAGCAATTACATGGCATTCTATATATTTAGGTCCAATTATAGTAGCATACGTTCCGGCATATAGGACATCTTCTTCATAAGGTTTAGTATGAGGTTTAGCAGGACCATGACCTGCCATATTTGTTGGCCCCTTTTTATCTTTTGTTACTGAATATCCTATCAATGCTTCTTCAACTACAATCATCATTGTGGATGGCATATAATCTATTTTAAGATCAGCCGGAATAACCATTAAATTTGAAGGACCTGTTGATTCTAATTTTATCTTATCACCAACAACTAATTCTTTAGCTCTGATCTTTTTCCATGACTTTTCCCTTAAAGTCAAGATTTTATTCTTACATACAGGCCAAATTGAATCTTGATTTCTACAGTACTCAACTGATATAGCCCCAAGAATTATATATATTGCAAGAATTATTAAGAAGTATATACATCCCATTATCATTGAGGTTCCTACTACTGATAAGAGAATATATTTGTATATAAATCCAGAAATTCCAAAATATACTAGTCCACCAAATGCTAGTCCTGGTAAATATTTATTATTCGCTTTTATTACATCAAAATCGTTAGAATCTATTTTTCCTTTTATAGAAAAACTATTTTCTCCGTTTTTAACTCTTGACTCTAAAACTTCATTATTATTCATTTCATGTATAAGGGTTTCTTTTCCTTATTTTTGATTATGATTAATGAAATATTTATTAAGAATACTAAACTAAAATTAAGTAGGTTAGTAGAGTATAAACAAGGAACTACTAATATAGATATTTCATCAAGAAAAAGAAAAATGAGATATCAACAAGTTCTTACTATATCTAAGACTTCATGTGCGACAAATAGTACCTGTGGACTAGTTAAAATTAATGTTACAGGAAATTTTGATGAAGCTTGGATTATGGAGAGATCTAGCACAAAGTATGAGGATACTAACCCATATACGAAAGAAGAATTTCGAATCTTAGGTTGGTTTATCATAATGACCTATAAGTATGGTTATCTTAAGATGTGTGAAGATCTCTGTTTATCAACTAAGAATGAAAATGTTATAGAGGGATTTTATAAAACATATGGTTCGTTAACAGGAACGTCCCCTCTGAGTATAGCAATATTTTCTTATGAAGAGAAGACTAGTTCTAGAAAATTTTCTAATGTATATGGAAGAAATAAATATTCTATATATCACTTATTAAGAGATTTAGAAAAGGATGAAGCTGAAGTTTTAATTGATAAAGAATTGATTGGGGCCTATAAAAGAATAAGTCGCTCTAAGAAAATTGCTCCAAGTAATATATCTTATCTGACCAGTGGTTGGAATAAAGTTTATGGCTTACTTGGAAATAAAGAGCGAGCTAATATAAGTTTAAATCTAATTTCGAAAGTTTCTGTTGATATACCACAAAATGATGCTGGTATTCAATCAGGACCTAGAATTCTAAGTACTTTCAAGACAATAAACATAATAAAGGATGGCATACCTCATATAGATTCTATTGGAGTTAAAGTTAATAAGGAACTTGCTCTAAAATTAAAAAGAGTAAGATGCGTTGATATGCCATTATTTTATGACAATGAACTACTAATTGACCTAAGAAAATTGCCAATTATTAGTAGAGCAGAGATAAAACCAATCTCATCAACTTCATTTGCTAAACTTGAGGTAGAAACATCTTTAGCGAAAATTGCCGTAGAATTTTATGATAGATTAGTTCATAAAAATGAATTTGATAAGACTGGCAAGAGAACTCAGATTCAACAAACCAAGAGTGAAGTTTTTCTGAAAAGTTTAGGAATTGTAGGGGATACTTATAGTCCTATAAATGAAAAACTAGTTAAGGAAGGAATTTCGTATGATTCAAAAACTTATATTAGTTGTATATCTGGGCTACCAACGGGTGAAAGACTCAGGAAAGCTTTGAATTATACCTTAGGAATTACTTCTTATGGTAAACAGTTTGGATCTGATATAAAAAACTTAGATAAATTTCTTTCAACACTCGATAGAACAAAGCCGGAAGAATCATTGAGGCATTGGAAATCTGAGTATGAAAAGTTATATAAAGAGCTTAAGAGAAGAAAATTTGAACTTATACTATCAAAGAAAGTGATGTTTACTGAAAAAGGTCATCCCAAAGCTTATGGAATAAGAAAAACTTACAAAGACCCAGATAAACTTGAAACTGAATTGGTAGTAACATGGAATTTTAAAGATAAAACCATTAACATTTAAAAAAGTATGACTGAAATTAATTCTAACGTCGTGGTTATTGAGGTTGCTAATGTTCAAGTACCTTATACAAAGGAAAAGATTCAAAAAATGCCAGCAAGTCAGATAAGTACTTTGATTAAACAAGCAGTAAGTCCTGAAGATAGACAACGAATTAAAAGATGGATTAGTGAATGTCATGGGGACTAATTATGAAGTATTTAGAAGCATTTATAACATTGATAAGAGAACTAGATTTTGTAATGTTCAATTTCAGAAGATGTTGTTAGTAGTTCGATAGTTGTTAAACCCTGGAGGAGATAGATGTAAAAATCTGTCTCTTCCTTATATTTGTTATGAAAGAATCATTAAAAGAACAATTACAAAAATTACTTGTAGATAAAAATCCAGAACTTAAGAAAAGTTTGGAAGAGAAAGAAAAAGAGGATAAGAAATCCAGAGAAAATGAAATACGACAAAGGGTTATCAAAGAAACAAAAAGAAAAGATCTTTGTGGACCTTTTAAACATGAGATAATTCAAGCATTTAAGTTAGCTAGAGAAGGAAGATTCGGTGAAAGTCTCACAAAATACCTAGGAGAGATGGATCCGCTCTTACTTAAAGGAGATTGGAGTCAATGGAAGGCAGTAGTATATAAGGGAAAATTTCTTTGGTTAACAGATAAGGACATATATAGATCTTTACCAGCATATCGAGAATTTGAACTCTATTCTTTAAATGTACTAGCTGAAAATTCCTATATATTTAAAGAAGATTTAACAGAGGAAGATATAATGGAAGCTACAAAAGCTCTCGAGAACTGTGTCTGGACTGTAGGAGATATTGAAGATGATCTCATGAAATAAAAAAAAATGAATAGATTGGAAATTAATCCTCTCTATTCTTTTTGTTCTTAATCCAGTATGTCATTGACCTCTTCAAGTGCAAAAGCGGCCTTATCCTCAGCAGTCATAACCTCATTATAGAGCTTATTAGTTGCCTTGCGGAGTTTACAGATCTCTTTCTCATCTTTCAGCTGTTCCAAACGAAGCTTGATATCATGAGACCACTCCTCATACGTATGCCCATTAAACTTACGAGCTTCATCAACCTTGCCTGCAAGACCGAGTTCAGTAATAGACTTGTCAATACACTGAATCTCCATTGTCATCTGTGCATGGACTTGTACACATACTTTTTCAGTCATACTAGAAACTGCTCCAAAGGGACCGCAAATACTCTTGATCTTAAAATCGTACTTTTTAGTCTCAAGGTCATTTAACTTCTTTTTCAACTCCTTGTAATTTTCTACAAGATTCGTTGTCTCGATTTTCTTTGACATAATCTTTTAAATTTTTGTTTATGAATTTTATTATATTATCATGTTGATCAGTATATTGATCACCGTAACCGTAGCATTGTAGAATTTTTTCTTGAATCATATCTACCTCTGCTGTTTCAAGACGTTTATTAGTCTTTTTATCTCGTATTGACAATATTAAGGAATTTGCCTTTTTATAATACCCACATCTAAAAACGCAATGGCACATATGATTACCTTCTTCAAAAAATTCTCGAACATTTTGTAAAGGTCGTGCAATTAAGTCTTCAGTTTCCCAAATAATATCAAGCCATTTTTTATGGTTCTTAATGTAAGAAACGTTAAACTTTTCTGCACGCTTTAATGCCTCCTCTAATTCCTTCTTTTGTCGAATATTTTGAATACGACGCCCAGATTCCCTATGTGCTTCTTCTACATTCTCTGGACATAAAAGTTTTGGGTTATGAATATCTTCTCCTAACTCAATAAGGTCGTGAATATAATCTGACCATATTTGTAGTGTATCATTCGCTCCTCCACATACTAATCTTTCTGTAGCAATATTCGTTAGATCTTGACATGAATAAAGATTGCCCTCTTTGCCTTCAATCTTTTTTACTTTGAATTCTCCATTCTTTTCTGCAATAAGCCATGGCCTTTGATAATCTTTCGGCATTTCTAAGAGATGATTGCTAATATCATATATAAAGTAATTTTTATACCTATCATTTGCAAAAATCTCATAAAACTGATCAGTAACAAATTTTAATACTTGATATGGGGAAAAGAGAAATTGTGTCTCATTGCTAGAAAATCTTTTCTCTTTTATCTCTTCTACAAGATTTTCAAATTTCTTAATAGAATATCTGAGTGATTGAAAATTTTTCGTAAGTTTTTTAATTTCAAACTTTACTTCAGTACTCGTTTTGATACCTAATTGATTAACTGAGGAGTATGGATGCTCTTCTACTCTATACTCAAAATCTTCCCCAACAATATCTTTTCCATTACCTAATCTATAGAAATCATTATTTGATAGATCATATATCTCTTCTCTAACACACATTATGTCTAAAGCTTCATTATGATAATATCCGGATCTCCCTATACTAATGAACTTAGCTATTTGTTTTTTATTAAAAACATCAAACGTAATTATAAGAGTATCTCGTTTAGGATTTTTATTTCTTAACCGATTGTAACCATAATAGTGATCATACTCAACTTTTACTGGATAAGTAACAGGTATGGGATCTTTTTTATTCTCCTTAATAATTTTCAATACCTGCTCTCTAGTCATATATAAACTGTTACTCATTTTTTAGATCCTCTTTTATTATTTTATTTAATTTTCTTATAATATATTGATGCCCGATGCCAGATCTATTACCAGAACTTTGTGCACACCAAGAAATAGATCCATCGTTGTATTGTGCAAACTCTCTTACTTCCTCTCCTTTGTATTTTCCATAGACTTCAAATGTTAAGTAAGAATGCCAATAATCTGCATATATATTAGAGTATGGAAATAAAACATCCTTACTTTTACAAATGCTATTTATAATTCGCTTAGCGGTAGTTCCGTTCTCAATAACTTTTACATATAGTTCTAATTTACCAAGTTTAATTGGATCAGTCTTAAAATTTAATTTTTTAAGATATTTACTATATTCTTTATCCTCAGTTAAAGATTCTATTTCTCTTATTGCTTTATCAAAGTCTTCTGGAAATTCATCTTTATTGAGTTTTTTATCCTTAATAGCTGTTATATATGATAGATAAGTATCTAGAGACACCTGTTCTTTGCTATATTTCTTACTTACTCGTATAAGTTGGTATATATTACTTGGATTTGAATAACGCCATCTATTGTTACTATTAGTTTTGGGATCAAGACGTTCAAAGTAATTCTTTTTTAAACCACCCATTATAGCATTCATGAACTTATCTAAGTTATCCGTACAAGAATTTTTTCTATCATATCGATTAAGAAATCCAACAATATTAGAAAAACTTGCTAACTTAAATTTTGCACAATAGTCTAAAAACTTATCATACTTATCAGTACATAAAATATATAGAATATTGGATTGTACTGAACTATAATAATCATTATCGTTTTTTAAAGCATATAATTTATCAAGGGTTGCTTTAAATTCCGGTAATATATTTTTTATTCTTACATTAGAAAAGTTTACATTAAAGGATCCAATAGACCTAGATAAATGTCTAAGTCCAATAGATTCTGATAATAAATAGACCTCAAGTTTTTTATTTACTTCTGAATTATAATTATCCTGAATATAATTTTCTAACTCACTCGGATTATCACGATCTAGGTAAAATAAAGTCTCAAACACAATCTGTGGAGCTTTATATCCATAATCTTTCTCAAGCTTAATGCTTCGGACAACCTGTTTGCTATTTATTACATCAAATATAATAAATTCATTTGAAGTAGACGTACTGGATTGTACAATCTCTTTTACTTCATCTTCTGTAAGATAATCTTCTAATTTAATCATACAACTATAAGGATTTCCTTACTTGTGTATGAAGATAGAATATTATAAAGATAAAAACAGAAAATCAGTAACGATAATAGCCATTAATCTTATTCTAGAGACAAAGTACCCAGATGGAGAATACTATGGAATTAGAATAAAGAAAGGAAAAGCCAAAATTTTCTTATATTTTGTAGTTAATCAGTATAAGAGAATTCCAAGTGGCGAGATGGCATTATCTCTTATAAAAGATGTCATGATTCAATTTGACGGCTCAGAAAGTGTTAGTATGGTCTATGAGGATGAATATAAAAGAGAATTAGATATTGACGATAATCAAGTATTAGAGAGTCTGAGAGAAAAATTAAAAGACTATGTTCCTTGGTCTTATATGACTGATGTTGATGTTTTCAAAGATCTACTAAATGGAACAACAGATTCACTTACTTCTCCGGAACTTAATACTACTACAATATATCAAGATTTATTCGATGAAGAAGATTATATAGAGGATAAAGAGGAGTGCGAGGAGAATTTTCCGACGATACTTCTTCTAGAATTACCTTTTATACCTATCAATCACATTATGTCAGTGCCTCCGTAGCAGAGCACTTTTATTTTCCTTATATTTGATTATGAAACAATTTAAAAAATATTGTCATATTGAAAATTCTTATCAAGTAGAATTTTTAGGTAAAATTAAAGAAGTTGTTCCTGCTACTGAGAATTGGGTATGTCAAGAAAAGATTCATGGCACTAATTCATCATTTGTAGTAGGAAGAGGGGAAGATGGTCAAGTTGAAATTAATTTTGCTAAGAAGAGTGGTATTTTAGCTGATAATGAAAATTTTTATAACTGGCAACTTCTCATAGAAGAAAAGAAGAATGCAGTCATCGCTCTATTTGAGTTACTAGAAAAAGATTATGACTGTAGTGCAGGTGTTAGTATTTTCGGAGAATTCTTTGGTGGTGGATATGAAGGTCAGCCTGTAGTAAAAGGAATACAAAAAATACAAAAGGGTATTCAGTATTGTCCTGGACATGAGTTTTATGGATTTGATATTTATGTTCAAGGGTATGGATATTTGCCGCCAGAAAAAAGTTCAGACTACTTCAAACAGGCTGGATTATTCTATGCTGAAACACTCTTTAAGGGAACACTAGAAGATTGTCTTAAGTATCCGAATACATTCCCTAGTACAATTCCACATCGACTTGGACTTCCTGAAATTGAAGGAAATATGTGTGAAGGCGTTGTAATTAAACCTTGTACGCCACAGTATTTCAATAACGGAGAACGTATTCTCATAAAGAATAAAAATCCAAAATTTCAAGAAATTATTAAAGGGGATAAGAAACCTAAGGTGGAAAAACAATATAGTGAAGCTTATAATAACCTAGCAGCTATTATTTCAGATTATATTAACGAGAATAGACTGGTTTCATGTCGATCACACTTAGGAGAAACTACACTTCCTAAAGATTTTGGAAAGATTCTTGGAGAGTATAGTAAAGATGTAATCTTAGAGGCTTTAGAAGAAACAGAAGCTAATAAAGCCGTGTATGAAACTTTAGAGAAGGAAGAGCAAAAGGCTTTACGAAACCTGATTAATAAGCTCTGTGCAGAAAATATTAAACATGTATATATGGGAGCCTAGTACTCCCTTTCTTTTATGACTATCTTAGAACTATTTAACCCAGATAAACCAATAGAAGAAATTAATAATTATCTTTTAAAAACTGGAGTTGATGACGTAGATAATCTCTTAGAAGAACAGGATTTTCTAAAAAACTTAAGACTGATTAAGGATAATAATATCATAGACATTAATTTTTGTGGACATGTTAGTGGAATTCCAAAAACTAGGAGATTAATCTCAGTTATAGTTTATTATGAATTGATACCAGGTGGAACATTAATTAAGCTTGATATTCCTTTAGAAAATAAACGAGGGAATAAAATTCAAATTAATGGTCGTATTACAAACGATATATCTAAAATCTATAAATATCCATCAACTGTCTCACTAGGATATAAGATACAGCCAGTTAGGTTTGAAGACATTGAATACCCTGCAGGTCTTAGGGAAAATCCTTGGGGTCTTAGTAGAAAACAAGTTGAAAATGCAGCTAGAACTTTTCGGCAAAGTATAGATCCTTATGTTCATGATTTGGAAGATCCTAAATTTCTATTAAATATTGCAGATTGGATAACGGAATTAAATCTCTTCAATAGAGATGATAAACGTTCCTATCTTTGTGGCTATGGACAAACAGGAAGTTACGTAATCGAACCTTTAGTTAGGGCTGTCTTAGGACCAGAATATACTAAAGAAGACGCAGCACTTCTTAGCTTGAATTGTGTCAGATCACCTAGGGAATATCATCAATTTGGTAAATTTATTCCCAAGATGCTTACTTTTGATCCAAAAATTAAAGATATTGATCTAAGAAGACATGAAATTTTTATCTGGCAAAGTAGAAAAGCGACTGACGAAGAAAAGAAAGAAATAGCTACTAAGTGGATTGAAGCCGTTAAGAAAGCGATAGCTATAAATATAAAACGACATGATCTTAAAGAAGAACTTGAATTAATCCTGAAAAAAGAAAAACAAAAACTTCTGAAAGAAAGAGGATATCAACCGGATTTCTTAAAAGATATACCATTAATTAAATTATTATGATACAACTAGAAGGAAAGTATAGTAAAGATTGTAAAATTTGGACTGATAATATAGACCAAAATGCCTTACAGCAAGTTTATGATCTAATTAATAGTGTAGAATTCACTAATGTTCCTGTTCGTGTGATGCCTGATGTCTGTGCAGGTGAGACTACTATAGTGGGTCTAACATATCCCCTTATAAGTGGTTTTATAGCACCATCTCACATAGGATCAGACGCAGGATGTTCTGTAAGTCTAGAATTCTTTAGTGGAACAGTGGAAGATGAAATGCTACCTCTTATTGAACATAGATTAAAACAAGAAATTCCTAGTGGTAAAGAAATATGTACAAGTAGACAATTTGACGTAAAAGAATTTCTAAAGTTTTTAAGAACAGAATTACAAAGAATATATCAAAGTTCTAAAGGTTTAATCATATTGCCTGAGTTTAATCGAGAATCAGACTTAGAAGAATGGCTGGGGGATATTGGAGAAGACTTAGGGATATTCTATAAAAGTATAGGATCAATCGGCGGAGGCAATCACTATATTGAATTAGACTTATGTGAGGATGGTAGATTAGCATTTACCGTACATACAGGTTCTAGAAGTCTTGGCTTAAAAGTCTTTAAAAAATGGCAAAGATTAGCAGATTCTACAAAAATATCTCAGTCTGGAGAAAAGAAAATCAGAAAAGAGAATAAAGGCAAACCACAAGAAGAGATTGAACGACTTATAATAGAATATAAAAAGACTCTTCACCCAGGATATCTGACAGGAGAAAATCTAAGAGGAGATACTTAACAGATATTGCTATTTGTCAAATCTATGCTAGGTGGAATCATAAAGTAATTCTAGAAAAAGCAGCAAAAATAATAGCTAAAGTCGGAGGTGGCAAAGTAGATGAGATAATAACTACAACACATAATTATATTGACTTTGATACTGTTGATGGAATTCCAATGGTTAGAAAAGGAAGTGTAAGAGCTAATGAAGATGAAGTTTTCTTGCTGCCTTTTAATATGAGAGACGGTCTAGCAATATGTAAGGGAAAAGGAAATGTTGATTGGAACTGCTCTTGTTCACATGGATCCGGTAGAAAATATTCTAGATCTCAAGCTAAGAAAAGAATAACACTAAAAGAGTTTGAAAAAAGTATGAAAGGTATCTGCAGTACTAGCGTATGTCAAGGAACTATTGATGAAAGTCCTATGGCTTACAAAGATACAGAAGAAATTATTGAGTTAATTAAAGATACTGCAGATATTGAACATAGATTAAAACCACTGCTTAATATTAAGGGTGGTGGAGAATAAAATTAGAAAGGAGAAACTAATCTCCCTTCTTTTTTATTATTTCAAAACCATTAGTCCATTTACCTGACTTATCTTTAATTGTAGTTGATTTTAATTCAAACCATTTCTCCAAGTCATTTGCTTTAGGATTAGATTCTATTTCTAAACTTAGGTAAATCTGTTTTAGTCTATCTTTTACTAACTGTTTAGAGAGTTTATCTCCTGGTTTAAATTGACAAAAGATTTCTTTTTCTAGTTTCTCTTCTTTTGTATTATTAGAGATTCCCTTTCTAAGATCAGATTCTATATAAGATTTTGCTCTACATCCACTAGTGCCGTAAAAGTTATAATAATTTTCAAACTTATTATCATCCCCATAATTAGACGTAATCTTATAATGAAGCTTATACTCTAATTCCATATTTCCAATATTCTTATCACGAAATTCACAATAGAGCTTCATCTTACTTTCAAAATCTCCTACCTGATTAAAACCTAAAAGAAATGCATTTACCGCCACATCATTTTTGTCCTTAGTATCATCCTTTTTATAACCTAAAGACGATATAGCCCTGGTTACATTAATAGAGTCTTGATAATCTTTTTGAGCAACTTCCCAAGCTCTTTCATTTGCTACTTCTATAAGATTATTGTAAACAACCTCACCAGTTTTTCTACTAACACTAGCAAAATCTTCACAATAATTTTCGACTTCTATACTACTTCTAATCTTACCAGAATAATCACTCTTCTCAATACCTTCAACTTTATTATAGATATTAATTAAACGATACGTTTTCTCTTTTCTATTAAACTGAAGTTTATCAAATTGACTTTTATCTTCTAAGTTTTCATTCTTAAGAAGTTTATAGAAAATTGTAACATTATTTTTGAACTGATTATTTTTATTTCTCTGTCGTCCTACAATTTGAGGAAGATCCATTGAAATATCTAAGGCTAGATTTCGAAGATTAGGATTAGCAAATACATAAGTACTAGCACAATCACTGTAAAAATCTACTCCCATGTATACTGATGAAGTACAGAACATAAACATTGGATATTTTTCTCCTTTGAGAGGAATTTTTCCGAAATTAAACTTAATTTTTCTTAACTTCTTTCTATTCGTCTCCGTATTAGCGCAAATCACGATAGTATTGGCGGGAGTAAGTTTATTTTTGTTTATGCATCTGATAATATCACCTACCGAGTTGAAATAAAATACTGCTTCTGTTGATTGCAAAATCTTTTTCTCAGGAGTTACTAAAATTGGGTAATTTCCGCTTAGATAGTCCTGAATAATTTTATTACATTCTCCAGTAAGAGATTTAACATTTTTTCTTTGAAATTTAATCTTATCCACATATCCAGACTCAGACCAATCAATCTCATAAAATTTAAGATCTTTAAAATAATCTAGTATTTCCAGATACTTAGTTAGCATAGGAGTTGCAGATAGATAAATTACACTTGTACAGTCCTGAAGATATTCTACAAAACTATTTTCTACCTCCGCTTTAAAATAAGAATCTAGAAAAATTGCTTGGAATTCATCAATAACAAAAATGTATTTATCAATGGTTTTCATTTTAATCAGATACTCTGATATATAATGTAATGAATCATAAGTAACCATAAATTTAACAGGTTTTTTATCAAACATACATTTAACTATATGATCAGAAATTTTCTCCTCAATATCAGTCACATCTTTAAAATCCTCAACATTATTCTCTAAATAGAGTATGTTAGAATCTGTAATATGCTGATCTCTCTTATTCTCTAAGAGCAACTTACGGGGTGAACATAGTATAATATTATCTTTATTAGTAAGACAGTATTCAGTATATCCACAACCAGTTACTCCTTTGTCAACAATACAGTGTTCGCCTTTCGGCAAACTGTACTCCTTCCATTGTGATATAAATTGTATACCCTTTGGAACTTTTAATTTGTGTATATCTATCATAATTTATAAAATTAATTGATTAATGGAATAAATACTTTCTTCTCTTTTAGTAATTGTTCTCATTAATCTTGTTCTACATACATAAGGGTTTAAGTACTGTCTTGGATGTAAAATTTCATTTATTTTTTGGCGGAAAACAGCGTAAGTGTAATATTGCAAAAAAAAATAAATGAAATGAATATTAAAAGACAATTTTACATTTATTATTTATCGCCGGAACTTAGAACACCGGCGAGAGTTTATAAATGTTTTCTTTCTTTTACTTATCCCTCACCACATCACTCCTACCATCGTTCTGTGTCTCGGTAATTAATTCCTTTAGGTTTCATCATCAGGGTCTTATTCAATAGCGTAGCTGCGTAGCTGCCAAAGCGTTAAACGAAGAGGGTTAAACGAGGGACTGCATCTGTCCCGAGTCCCGATGAGTAGCTTTGGATTGCTTCTATACACAAACCCGGGGTGGGAGCGTTAAGTGGAATGAGGAATGAAGTGACGAATGGAGCAAGCGAGTGGCGGATGGAATCCGGGCAGGCCGGATTAATGTTCTCTGATTCCAT
>AUXO016702520.1_pt1 | contig 17218 bp, 17 predicted proteins | sample 768731 | NCBI WGS metagenome assembly AUXO01 (sample SAMN02715735, study PRJNA202380) | gut metagenome | biome: sheep rumen | host: Ovis aries | place: New Zealand: Palmerston North
AACTTGCCGAAAGGCAAGTTTTTTCATATAATAGCGGTATGGAAGAAAGAACTTCAAAAAAAATAATTTCAATGATGTCAGGAACATCTTGCGATTCAATAGATGTCGGGTTATGTCTGGTAAAACCAGATTTCAGCTGTACTTTGCTTGATGGTTTTAATTATGATTATCCAAAAGATGTTAAAGAAAAAATCTTTAAAATGTTTTATCAGTTACCTACTGTTGATGAAATTTGTAAAATGAATTTTGTTATTGGTCAATGTTTTGCAAATGCGGCAAATGAAATGATAAAAAAACACGGAAAACCTGATTTTATTGCATCTCATGGTCAAACAATTTATCATTATCCAAAAGATACGTACATAGCAGGTATAAATGAAAAAAGTACATTTCAAATAGGTGAACCTTCTGTTATATCTCAAAAAACAGGATGTATGACAGTTGCAAATTTCAGAACTGCAGATGTTGCACAGGGTGGCAATGGAGCTCCTCTGGTTTGCTTTGCTGATGAAAAGTGGTTTAAACCGTTAAATAAAAATATTGCAGTACAAAATATAGGCGGTATATCTAATGTTACAGTAATATCAAAGAATTGTGCAACATTTGGATTTGATACAGGTCTTGGTAATATTATGATTGATTATTGTACAAAAAAATTTTTTGACAAATCTTACGATAAAGATGGCATATTTGCCTCTCAAGGTAAGATATCTCAAAGTTGGCTAAATTGTCTTTTAGAAGATGCATACTATTATACAGAACCACCAAAAACAACAGGCCGAGAGTATTTTTCTGAAAAGTATATTGAAAATGCTTTAAAATTAGCACCTGATAATAAATTTGATATTATTGCAACAGTAACGGCTTTGACAGCAAAATCTATTGCTCAAGCTTATGAAAGATTTGTATTTCCAAATACTGATATAGAAGAAGTTGTTTTAGGCGGTGGTGGAGCATATAATTCTACTTTAAAAAATAATCTTCAACAGTATTTGGGAAAAATTCCTATAAGAACTCATGAGGATTATGGTATTTCAAATAATTATAAAGAAGTGATGGCTTTTGCTCTATTAGCTTATTGCACATATTATAAAATTCCAAACAATCTTCCGTGCTGTACAGGTGCAGAACAAGAAGTTGTTATGGGGCAAATTAGTTTCTGATACTGTATTTGCAGCCACAATAATTTTGACGATATAAATTTAATGATTTTGCTATTTTATTGGTTTTTAAAAATCCATCTTTCTTTTTAAAATCAATGTCTATATATTCAATATTGTATTTTTCTGCAATATTTTTACCTATTGATGATAATTTTTCAAAATTTTTATGCGGACTAATAACAATAGATGTTGTAAATTTTTTAATTCCTAAATCTGATGCTTTTTGTGCAGATTTTTCAAGGCGTAAATTAAAACAAATATCACACCTTTTACCTCTTTCAGGTTCATTTTCAAAGCCAACAACTTTTGTAAAAAAATCATCTTGATTGTAATTTTCTACAATTAATTCACAGTTATGATATTTACACAAATTCGTTTGGGCATTTAAACGTTTACTGTATTCCTCAAAAGGATAAATATTAGGATTATAAAAATATACAATCGGTTCATATCCCATATCTCTTAATTGGATAACAGGGTATGCAGAACATATTCCACAGCAAGCGTGCAATAATATTTTATTTTGCATTTTGTTTTAACTTTCCGCCTGCTTTAATAAGATATTCTTTTAACTGTATATCTGACATAGCTCCCATATAAGGTTCTTTTGAATCATTTACTCTTACAGCTGGTGTTCCCTTTATTCCCAAAGCAACAGCTTCATCAATATCTTTTAAAATTTCAACTTTTGAATCGTCCTTAAGTACATCTTCTTTGAGCTTGTCGATATTTAAACCTTGTTTTAATGCAAGCATCCAAACGTCAACATCTGTCATTGGCTGATGCAGATACATTTCTGTTGCAAGTCCCCAATAATTACCTTGTTTCTCTGCTGCATATCCATATTTTGCAAGCGCACAAGAGCCATAATGGAATGGTTGCTGTAAGTATTTATTGCAAGCCATATCTAACGGATAATTATGATGTACAACAAGAACATTTTCGAAATCTTGAACAACCTTATGTATAATAATGTTATATACAGAACAAATAGGACATCTAAAATCAGAATAAATATGTAACTTTATATCACCATTAGGATTACCTAAAATGTTACCTTGGATAGCATAAGGATTTATTGCTTTTTCTTTTAATTTTATAAACTTTTTCATAGCTCTAATGTTTTTAACATGTGGACTAAAAACATTTGTAACTGCGGTATATGTTAAAAATCCGCAAGCACAAAAAGCAACGGCTATAAATGTTATTAAATATTTTTTTATTTTTAATGCGTCAGCAAAGTCAAAAAATGAAGTTTTAAATATATTAACCAAACCACCTTTTGTATAATCCATTGCTAAAAGACCGATTGTCAAATTTAAAACATAAGTAAATGCACACAAAATGCATAGCTTTTTAATTTCAAATAAACTTATACACAGCAAAATCATTGAAATTGTAAAAGATATTATCCCTAATGCAGAAATATAGGCATAAGGATTTTTAAAAACTTCCATAAATTTGAACAATTTATGCTGCGCAAGTTTTTTTGCGCCCATCATAAGACCAATAAACAAATATAAAAACATTCCCCAGTATGCCAAAGGAATACCCAAAAATTGAGAATCAATTGTTTTAGCAACCGAATCACAATCAATAAATTCATTTATTGAACAAAAACTGGCATGCGGATTAGCTGAAAAATTAGCATTATAATATATAAGAGCCAATTTTATTGTTGTAATAAAACCGATAAACGCAATAATACCAATTGCAATCTTACGCCATAATGCTATATCTTTATTTTCCATTTATTAAACTCCTTAAATATCAGGTAAGTCGCCTTTTACATTTGCAATAACATCACACCCTAAATTAAAAGCTTTATGTAGTGCTTTTAATGCATTATGAGCCATATCTGCATCAACAAGACAACTTATTTTTACCTCGCTTGTTGTAATCATTTTGATATTAATATTCAATTTTGCCAAAGTATCAAACATAGTAGCTGCAACACCCGGTCTGTCAACCATGCCTGCCCCGACAATCGAAACAGATGCTATTTTTTCATCAATGTGAACTTTTTCTTTATCTATAACATCGTTTAAACTGTCAAATAATTCTATTGCCTTTGGTAAATCTGATTTACTGATAGTGAAAGCAATATCATTTGTGTTATTATGTAATCTTGCATACGATTGAATAATAGTATCAACAGAAATGTTTTCATCAGCAAGTGTATTGAAAAGTTTTGCTGCAACTCCGGGTTCATCAGGTACATCGCAAATTACAATTCTTACTTTAGACATATCAACAGCAACACCTGTGACAGGTTTACATAATTCCATATTATTAGCTCCCATTATAAGTGTACCCATATCATCAAGATTAAAACTACTTCTAACTCTCAATGGCATGTTAAATTGTTTTGCAGTTTCAACTGAACGCGGGTGTAAAACGTTAGCGCCTACATTTGCAAGTTCAAGCATTTCATCATACGTAACAAAGTCTAATTTTGAGGCATTTGGTACGATACGCGGATCAGTAGTATAAACCCCTTCAACATCAGTATATATATCACATCTTTCAGCCTCTAATGCAGCTGCAACAGCAACAGCCGATGTATCAGAACCGCCTCTGCCCAAAGTTGTAATTTCCCCATCGGTAGTTACACCTTGAAAACCTGCAACAACAATTATTTTACCTTCATCAAGATATTTTTCCAATTTATCGGTCTTAATATCCAATATGCGGGCTTTTGTATGAATATTTTCTGTGATAATGCCTATTTGCATTGCATTCATACTAACAGCATCATATCCTTGTGCTTGAATTGCCATTGATAGTAATGCAATAGAAACTCCTTCTCCGGTTGATAAGAGCATATCAATTTCACGAGAAGATGGTGTTTCGCTAATATCATTAGCCATTTTCATCAGATAATCGGTTGTATGTCCCATTGCAGATACAACAACTACTACATCATTACCGTTTTTCTTTTCTCTAATGACTGATTTTGCAACATTTTTTATCTTATCTGTATCGGCTACTGAAGTTCCGCCGAATTTTTGAACTACTAAATTTCTCATTTTATCGCCCAATCCAAGATAATTATATATACAAATTAAAACTTTTACAAGTGTCTGTGAATTTGTTACAAAGTTTGTGATTTAAACTTTATTTGATAATATATCATTTCATACTTTTTATAAAATAATTTCATCAACAAGTTCTCTAAATGCCCCATCACCACCAGTTGCAGTCGTAATTTGTATATTTTTAATTTGTTTTATAACTTTATTTGCGTTTGGAACTGTAATTTTTGTTTTAACATATTCCAAACAATCTTTATCATTTACATCGTCACCAACATAAATCACATCTTCTGGTGTTAGATTATTTCTTTCAAGAATATCTTTTAGAACATCAATTTTTACTCTAATGCCCATAAAAATTTCGGTTAAATTAAATTTATCTGCAATCATTTCTATAACAGGATTTTTTTCGCCCGAAATAAATCCAATTTTGTATCCGTTTTTTACAAGTAAGGATACACCCATCAAGTCCTTAAAGCTTACACGCCTTGATATGGATTTATCTTCATTTACTATCACAGAATTATCAGTAAATATTCCGTCAAAATCCGTTATAATCATTTTTATATTTTTGGGAATGTTCATCATTGAACCCTTCTTAGTTTTTTAATAATGGGCAATTCACTGTCATAAACCTTTTTTATTCCATTACCCATGATTATATTAATTTGATTTATATCTCTTACAATCCTATAAATACCTTCTCTTTCAAGACTTGCTGCTTGGTCAGACCCCCATAATGTTCTATCGGTGGTAATATGTCTTTCAACTGCATTAGCCCCGAGCATTGCTGACATAATAGATGGTAAAATTCCTTTTTCGTGACCTGAAAAGCCAACAGGTACACTATATTTTTCTCTCAATGTTGTTATGACTTTCAGATTTATTTCATTTAATTCAGTAGGATACGTTGATGTGCAATGATAAATAATTAAATCATCTTCGCCCAAAACTTCTACCGCATGCTGAATTTGTTCCATTGTACTCATGCCTGTTGCAAGAAAAATAGGTTTACCTTTACTTCTTGTATATTTTAATAAATTATCATCTGTTAAAGAAGCTGATGCAATTTTGTAACAAGGTACATCGAATTGAGATATAAAATCAACAGATTGTTCGTCCCAACAAGATGCATACCATATTATATTTTTATCTTTGCAGTATTCATCAATTTCTTTATATTCATCATAGCCAAATTCAAGACCGCGTTTCAAGTCACCGTTTGTTTCTCCAAAAATACTGGAGCGTTCTTTTTCCAGTTCTTCTTTTGTATATACAACATCAATTGTTCTTTTTTGAAATTTTACTGCATCACAGCCAACAGCAGCCGCCATATCAATAAGAGCTTTTGCTTGTCGTATGCTTCCGTTGTGGTTTATACCTATTTCTGCTGTTATAAAACAAGGATATCCGTCACCAATAATTTTGTTTGCAATTTTAACTGTTTTTCTCATTTATTTTAGTCCAAGTATTTTTTGTATAGTCCAAATTCTTCTGTATCGTATTTTGATTGTTCATCATTGTTTTCAAGATTATTGCTTTTAATTTCAACATTATCAGATTCTTCGTCTTCATTTACAGAATAGTGATTATTTTTGGGATATATTTTATCCAAAGGTATTTTTTCATTTAGACTGTTTGAATTTTCATATTGAGAAGCAGTTTTTACATTATTTTCATCTAAATCTTTAATAAGTGTTATTGTTTCGTTTGTTACTCCAAGAAGCATTTTTTTACCGGCAAGTTCACAAACCAAAAGAGATTTGTTATTTCCAATAGGAGTTGTTGATAATATAATTAATTTGGAATCATTTAAATCAAAGTATTGTTTTTTCATAGTGTTATGACCAAATACGTTTAGCTTTGCATAAATAATTCCTGTTAAATAAATCAGTAATATAACAATTCCTAATGAAGCAACAACAGACAGATAACCTCCGTCAGTTGAACGTTTAAGTGCATATTTGATATTGGAAGTTATGGATTCATTTGCAAATACCGGCTGAATTGCACATATACTCCATAAAAGAAATCCTTCTAATTTATTCATCACTAACTCCTGCAAATTACATTGAAATTATATTGCTAATATAGTAACATAAAATTATAAAAAAAGTAAGGGATTTTGAAATGCTCTGGTATGCTGTTAATTTATTTGTAATTTTCATATTTATATTACTTTTGCTTTTATCCAAGGAAATGACCAAAAGATGGACTAAAATTAACGATTATATCGGAGTTGTTAATGAAACCTTGAATTCTGTTAAATACGGTGATTTAGGGAAAAAAATTAAGAATCTTAATCCCGAATCTTATGAAACACTAACTGAAAGTGTAAATTCCTTAATTGACGCATTGAAAGAAAAAGAAAAATCCGTAACTCAGCAACACGCTGAATTAGTAAGGCAAAATAAGTTTTTAGAAGCGATAATTAATTCGTTATCTGATGGTTTAGTTATTATTGACGGCAAAAATAAAATTCTCAGAGCAACACCTAAAATTTCACTCTGGTTTGGAGTTAGAGGAAAAGAGCTATTAAGGAAAAATCTTTTGGATTATATTGAAATATCTGAAAATATTCCTGTTGACAAGCTTGAGAACACTGAAATATATATAAAAGGCTATTCTGAAGATGCTTTTGAAGCAAGTACAATGAAACTTCAAATTGAAGATAAAAGAAAACGCTATATTGTTATTATAAAAAATGTTACTAATCAAAAAGAAATTGAACATTTGAGAGATGATTTTGTTTCTACATTAACACATGACCTAAAAGTTCCCGTAATTGCAGAATCTAATATATTGGAATTTCTTTTGGAAGAAAAGTTTGGAGCATTAAGTGATAAGCAGAAGGAAGCGATAAAAAACTTACAATCTTCAAATAATGAACTTATAGAGCTAATTCAAGTTTTACTGGAAACATACAAAATTAAGGATTCCGGTGAAATAATGTATTTTGAAAATTTCGAAATTAATCCGTTTATCAATGAAATTGTAAAAGAAATGTCACCAATAGCAGAAAAAAGTAATTTAAAAATAAAATATAAAGAATACGAAAATATCACAATAACTGCCGATAGAATGCAGTTAAAAAGAGTAATAAAAAATTTACTTCAAAATGCAATACAACACAGTAATTCTCAAAAAAATATTGATATTACCGTTATGAAAACACAGTCAGAAGTTAATATTTCTATCATTGACTACGGAAAAGGTATTCCTAAAAAAGATTTGGAAATGGTGTTTAAAAAATATTATTCTACCGCAAAAAAATTCAGAAAAATCGGAACAGGACTCGGTTTATATTTGTCACAACAAATTGTAAAATCGCATGGCGGAGAAATTGTGGTACACAGCAAAGATGGGGAAGGTACAACTTTTTGTATCCAATTACCTTATTCAACAAAAGTTGGTCAAAATTAATTTTTGACGTATAATCAAGTAGTTATGGTAGATATAGAAAACAAAAAAACAATTACATTTTTATCGGAAGCTGTTTATAGATTATTTCGTATTCTTGAGCAAATGATTGAAATAAGAAATATTAATTATCCGACTATTGAAAATAAAGTTATTTTTGCTATGTGGCATCACGATCAATGTAGTTTACACGGAATACCTTTTGAAAAAAGAAAAAATGTTAATATTTTGATAAGCCGTTCTGGTGATGGTGAAATTATCTCAAGAGTTGTTCATAAATGGGGGTTTAGCACTGTTAGAGGTTCTCAAGATAAAGGAAAACGTAAAAAAGGCGGCGTTAGAGCTACAATGGAGATGATTGAAAAAATTAATGAAGGTCAAAACGTTGCTATAATGGTTGATGGACCGGCAGGTCCGTTGCACGAAGTTAAAAACGGTGTAATTAAGGTTGCAAAGCATACAGGCGGGGCAATAATTCCAATGATTTGGTATTCTCCAAATAAATCTCTTGTAAAATTGCCGAGCTGGGATAAATTTAAAATACCTTTAGGTTTTACAAAATTGGTTAATATATATGGAGAGCCGATTTATGTTCCGGAAAATTCTACTCCTGAGGAAGATAAAGAAATTAAAGAAAAATTAAAAGATGCACTTTTGGATTTAGAAAAAAAAGCACCTGAAATATACAAAGAGGCATACAAAAAGCAGAAATGAAACAAAATAAATTTAAAGTGATGGCTATACAAATGTCATCTGTGATTGGGGATAAAGAAAAAAATATACAAAAAGTAAAATATCTTATTGATAAAAATATTAAAGAAGAAACCGATATAATAGTTTTACCTGAGGTTTGGACTGTTGGGTGGGCTTGCAGCTACTTTCCAAAGTCAGCAGAAGATGTGAAAACAGGTGAAGCTATGCAATTTCTTTCATCTATTGCAAAAAGCTATAATGTTAATATAATAGGCGGAAGTTTAATATTAAAAAGAAATGCTAAACTTTATAATGCTTGTCCTGTTTTTGACAAAAACGGCAATCTGATTGCTGAATATGATAAATGTCATTTGTTTTCATACTACGGTGATAATGAAGGTGAATATATTACAAATGGTAAAAATCCTGTAATAGTCAATTTAGGCGGTATAAGGGTTGGTCTGAGTATTTGTTATGATATAAGATTCCCCGAACTATACAGAGCGTATGCCGTAAATGGTGTTGATATGATGGTAAATGTTGCAGCGTGGGGTATAAAAAAAGAAATTCCATGGGTATCAATGACGCATTCAAGAGCTGTTGAAAATCAAACATATTTTGTAGCTTTGACTCAATCAGGAGAATTACCAAATGGAGATTATAATCTTGGTAAATCTGCAATAATTGATTATAAAGGGGATAATCTTGCAGAAATAAATAGTGGTGAAGGTGCTATTTTTGCTGAATTAGATTTTAATTTACAGCAGGATTTTAGGGAAAAATGCACTGTACTTAAAGATATACACGAAGAATATAACGTTGAGGTAAAATAATATGAAAAAGTTATTAATTTTAGTATTAACATTTGTATTGACGGCACAAATATCATTTTCAAAAGAAAAAGAAGATGTTTTAAAAGAAGCTTTGAAATATACTAAATTACAAAAAGGTACAATATCTTTCTCAATAAAAGATGTTGAAACAGGTCATATTGTTGGTGAATTAAATTCTGATGTTCAGATATCACCTGCTTCAACTCAAAAAATACTGACCTTTTTAGCATCAGAAAAAACTTTAGGGGAAGATTATAAATTTTCTACAAAGCTTTATAAAACAAAAAACGGAGATTATTACATTAAACTTGGTGCTGATCCTTATTTAACATCAGAAGATTTAAATATTCTTATATCTCATGTTAATATTCCTAAAAATGATTATCTGAAAAATTTTTATATAGATGATACTATTTTAGATAATAATAATTGGGGCGAAGGCTGGCAATGGGATGATGCATTGAATGTTTTAATGCCAAAATTTGGAGCATATAATATTGATAAAAATTTATATACAATTGTCGTAAAGCCCACAAAAATCAGCGCTCCTGCAAATATTTTTACCGAAATATTTTATCCTGTGATTTTTATAAACAAAACAATAACATCTTTAAATGTTAATAATATAAAAATTTCTCAAGAGGATAATGATATTTCGCCGGATGCTTTGACAGTAAGTGGAGAAGTAGATAAAACAACAAAAGTAAAAGTGCCTATCAACTATTTAAGGAGATACTTTATACTAAGACTTGATGATGCATTTGCTGCAAATAAAATTTCACATTCCGGTAAGTATGAAAGGGCAAAAGTTCCGGCAAATGCTCAACTGATAGCCTCAATAGACCATTCAATTAAAGATGCTGAAATTGATGTATTAAAAAACAGTAATAATTTGGTTGCAGAAACTGTTTATAAACTTGCAGGCGGTAAATATGCAAAAAATACCGGTACAGCAGAAAATGCAATTGCAATGTTTAATAACTACTGTATTACAAACAGAATTGATTGTTCGAATGTAAGACTTACAGACGGAAGTGGAGTTTCTAAAAACAATCTTGTCAGCGCAGATTTTATGACTCAATATTTATTGCAAACTGCAAAAATATATGATTATAACAAATTGTCAAAGTTATTGCCTACCAGTGGAGAAGGTACTTTAAGCAGCCGCATGCCATTACTAAAAGATAAAATTCATGCAAAAACAGGAACTTTATCAAATATTAGTGGCATAACCGGTTATATAGATGCACAAAGCGGTAAAACCTACGCTTTTGCAATTTACATTACAGACGGTAAATCAAGTGAAAGTTCTAAAAAATTATTTGAAGAAATATTGTTAAGAAACATGTATGAAAAACTTTAGACTTTAGCTTTATGTTTTGCATAAGATCCAACGAACCTGAAGAAACTTGATTTTTCTTTGATTTCGTCAACAGCCTGTTTTATAATATTTTCTTTTATGTGCCCGTCAAAATCAACATGAAAAGTATATTCTCCAAATTTTGTTTTTGAAGGTCTGGAATCAATATATGATAAGTTGATATTATATTTAGAAAAAATTTCAAGAATTTCCAGTAATGCACCTGATTTATTTTCAGTAGAAAATGCTATACTAGTTTTGTCATTACCTGTAACTGGAGTATCAAAATCACCAATAAGCGCAAATCTTGTTTGATTTGTCGGATCATCGTTAATATTTTCGCAAATAATGTTTAAATTGTATAATTGAGCGGTCTTTTTGCTGCCAATAGCCGAATATGTAAGGTTGTATCCGTCTAAAGAACGTGCAGCATCGGCAGTGCTGCTTGCTTTTACAATATCTAAGTTCCTTGGCAAATTCGTAGAAATAAATTTATGACATTGTGCAAGAGCTTGAGGATGCGAGATTACACCTGTTATACTGTAAAGTTCTGTAATTTTTGATAAAAGACAATGATGTATCGGAATTACAATTTCTGAAAGTATTCGTATATTTGGATTTTTAGTTTTAATTAGTGTATCACTCGATTCTCTGACCGTTCCTTCAATAGAATTTTCTAAAGGTATAACACCCACAGTATTTGGGTTATCATCAACAAAGTCAATAACTCTGCTAATCATATTCAATGGCTCTTCAGCAGGGTAAAAATCATACATATCTAAGAATTCATCTTTTGCCATTTCACAATATGAACCTCCCGGTCCTAAATAAGCAATTCTCATAACTCCTGATAAAAAATTCATTGATAATTCTCCTTGTTTTATTTATAATTTTACTTGAAGGAATAAAAAATGGCAAATATAAAATTTGGGACAGATGGCTGGAGAGCAATAACAGGAGTAGATTTTACATCCGAGAATGTTTCTTTGGTTGCAAATGCAATAGCTAAATATGTAAAAGATACTTTTGGTTTGAATAAAACCATTATTGTCGGATATGATCCCAGAAATCAGGCTGATGTTTTATCAAAATTATGCGCTGATATTCTGGTACAAAAAGGTTTTAGAGTTTTATACAGTAAAAAAGTTGTTCCAACTCCTATTCTTGCTTACAATGCGAAGCATTTGAATGCTTGCGCAATAATGTTTACAGCAAGCCATAATCCACCTGAATATTTAGGCTTAAAATTTATTCCTGATTATGCAGGACCGGCTACAAATGATATTACAGATTGTATTGTTGGTAATCTTGGCAATACAATTGAAAATAGTTTAGAGGGTTCATTTGAATATTATGATTTTTCAAAAGATTATTTTGAACACATAAAAAAAATAATAAATTTTGATATTATAAAAAAATCAAATATAAATATTCTCTTTGATGGATTGTATTCTGCAACAATAGGTTATTTTGATAAAATTTTAAAAGACAACGGAATTAAGTTTAAAAGTCTTCACATGAAGCACGACATTAATTTTGGCGGAGGTATGCCTGAACCAAAACCAAAATATTTGCAAGAATTGATTTCTTTAGTCAAAAAAGATATTAATACGGTTGGATTTGCAAATGATGGAGATGGTGATAGATTTGGTGTTATAGATGAAAAAGGTAATTATGTAACTCCAAATGAAATTATTGCAATTTTATTGATGCACTTGACTAAAAATAAGGGTTATAAAGGTTCAATAGTGAAAACCGTAGGGGCAAGTACATTACTTGATATAGTTGCAGATAAATTAAATGTTGACTTGATAGAAACTGCTGTTGGATTTAAGCATGTTGGTGAAGCTATGCGTAAATATAATCCTATAATAGGCGGTGAAGATTCGGGAGGTTTGTCAATTCAGGGACATATTCCTGAAAAAGATGGTATTTTGGCAAATTTGCTAATTTTAGAAGCAATGTCTTATGAACATAAAAGACTTTATGAATTAGTTGATGATTTATACAAGTTTGCCGGTTCAAGATTTTATAATGATAGAATTGATGAAAAATTGAAAAGTCAGGAACAAGTTGCAATAGCACTGGAAAAGGCTGAAAATATTAAAGAGCTGGGCTCTTATAAAGTTGTAAAAGTTAATAAAACCGATGGAGTAAAATTATATTTTGATGACAACAGTTGGATATTGGTTCGTCCAAGCGGCACTGAACCTTTATTGAGAATATATATAGAATGTGATAGCTTAGAAAAAATAGAAGAATTTAAGGAGAATATAAAAAATGCAAGTATCGCTTAATTGGTTAAAAGAATTTGTTGATTTAGAAGGTATTGATGAAAAAGAAATTGCCCATGAACTTACAATGAGCGGTTTAGAAGTCGAAGAAATAAGTTATTTAAAACCTCAATTTACAAATATAATTACAGCAAAAATTGAAAAGATTAATAATCATCCAAACGCAGATAAATTGCATCTTGTAGATGTAAATACAGGTAGTGGAGTTAAAACAGTTGTTTGTGGTGCGCAAAATATTGCAGAAGGTCAAATCATTCCTTATGCTTCTGTCGGTTCAAAAGTGTTGGACAGAAAGACAGGTGAACAATTTACTTTAACACCTGCAACAATCAGGGGCGTAGAATCTCAAGGTATGTTATGTTCATCTGACGAATTAGGTCTTAGTGACAGAAATTACCAAGAAGAAGATGGTATATTAATCTTAAACAGATTTATAGATAACGTTGAATTGGGTAAAAACTTAGAAGATGTTTTAAATCTTGAAGAAGATATTATTTTAAATGTTGCTCCTACTGCAAACAGAGGTGATCAAATGTCTGTTATTGGAGTAGCACGTGAACTTTGTGCTATATTTGATAAACATTTAAAGTATTCACCGTTGCAACCTACTGTCGAGTACGGAAATGACGGATTTGAAGTTGAAATTAAAGATGAAGATGTTTGCAAATATTATTCAGTAGGTCTTTTAAGCAATGTTAAAATAAAAAAATCTCCTGAATGGATGCAAAAAAGATTAGTTTCATCCGGTATAAGAGCTATTAATAATGTTGTAGATATTACAAATTATGTTTTATTAGAACTTGGCACACCGCTACATGCATTTGATAGAGATAAATTAGATAATTACCTGTGTGTAAGACGTGCAAATGAAGGCGAAACAATAGTTACATTGGATGGTATCGAGAGAAAATTAAACCACGACAGTGTATTAATTGCAGATAGAGTTAAACCGGTATGTCTTGGAGGAGTTTTTGGCGGAGAAAATTCTGAAATAGATGATAATACAACATCAATTGCACTTGAAGCTGCGTATTTCACGCCTGCAACAAATAGAAAAAGTGCAAGAAGTGTTGGTTATCGTTCAGAAGCCGGTGCAAGATTTGAAAGAGGTATTGATATTGGCGCGGTTCAACAAGCAAGAATGCGAGCAATGCAGTTATTGGTTGAATATGCAGATGCTAAAGTTGATGGTGTTGTTCAAACAGGATGTGATAAAAATGAAATTGCGCCTATAACATTGAGATTTTCTCAAATAAAAAGAATTTTAGGAATAGAAATTCCAACTGAAAAAGCTCTTAATATTTTAGAAAAATTAGGGTTTAAAATATTAGGTAAGAATGAAATTGCAGCGAAAGTGGAAGTTCCTTCATACCGTGTTGATGATGTTTATAGAGAAATTGATTTGATTGAAGAAATTGCACGAATTAACGGTTATGATCAAGTTCCTCCAACTTTACCTGAAAAAAATAACATTGCAGAGGTGTCATTAGAAGAAAAAACAATATCAAAAATTCATAATTTAATGCGCTCTTGCGGGCTAAATGAAATTGTTACGACTTCTTTAATTGGAAAATCTTTGTTAGATAAGTATATGATGACTTATGATGAAGAAAAATCCGTAAAAGTTGCTAACGTTGCTAGTGAAGATTATTCTATGTTAAGACAAACACTAACTGCAAATGTTCTTGATTGTTTTAAAAACAACTACGATAACGGACAAAAAAATTACTGGGTTTATGAAATCGGAAGAAGTTATTTTAAAGACCACGAAACAACACAAAAAGACTCCGGTGTAACAGAAGTAAAAATGTTATCAGGTATAATTTCCGGCGATATTGAAAATTCAAAATGGCAGCATGCCCAAAATACTGATTTTTACACAGTAAAGGGAATTTTTGAAAAATTATTGTTAAGCTTAGGACTTGAGTCGAGAATTTTAGTTAATGCTTGTGAAGATGTAAACTACATGCACCCTTATAAAACTGCAAAGCTTGTTATGCTGGGTAAGCAAGCAAAAACAATAGGTTTCTTCGGACAAATTCATCCGCTGCTAAAGGACAAAATGAAATTAAACCAAGATGTATTCTTATTTGAAGTAAATTTGGATGATATATTATCTTGTGTGCATGAAAGTGTTCCACATTTTAAGCACTTACCACAATATCCGGAAGTGCAACGTGATATGGCATTTGTAATTCCTGACAGTGTTACTTATGCAGAATTACAAAAAGTTATTAAAAAATCTGCACAGGGTAATTTATTCAAAGGTTCTGAAATATTTGATGTATATCAAGGCGAACACATTAAAGAAGGTTTCAAGAGTGTGGCATTTAGAATAAAATTACAAGATGAAAATGCTACACTAACTGAAGAAGTTATTGAAAAGCAAATGGCAGCCGTAAAAACAGGTTTGCAAAAGGCATACAGTGAAATTTCATTTAGGGAGTAAAACATTGTTAGTACGTATAATAATAGCATTATTACTGTTTATAGTATCTATTTTGCCGGTAAAAGCTGATACTTTACCTAATTCAACAAAAGATATAAAATCTGAAGTTATTGGTTTGTATCAAATACCTTTGAAATTAAATGTATATAGCAGACCTGATAAAAATTCAGATGTGATTTTTCAAGTTAATTGGGACTATAAATCTTTTAACAGTTCATACGGAAAAGAAGAAGATTTTTTTACAATTTTAATTCAATCAAAGGAATTGGCATACGTCCAAGTGACCGACTATACAGATGATTGGACAGAAATTGTTTATGACAAAAAAAATTATAAAAAAGGATGGATACAATCCGAAGAATTTCGATTTATGTCTTGGCGTAGTTTTTACAATATGTATGGCAGAAAATATGGATTATATTACTTGAAAAATGCTCCGGAAGATGTTAAAAATTTGCATGGTTCAACCGATGATATTTCAGCAGTAATACAAAAAATAAATAAACCTATAAAAATAAAACTGACAGTTGTAAAAGGTAATTGGGCTTTAATTACCGCAATAGAGGATAATGTTGGTAAAACAGGTTATATTCGTTGGCGTAGTGATGATGGTGAAATATATCTTTTCCCTAAAATTAAGTAAAAAAAATTAGTAACCAACACTCAAACCTGCACAAAGATTGATTGATTGACCAGTAATTCCTTTTGCTTGTTCAGAAATCAAATATTTTATAAGGTTAGCAATTTCACAAGGTTCAACAAAGCGTTTTTGCGGAATACATTCAATAATTTCTTCTTTTGAAAAGTCGGAGTCTTCTATTGAACTTTTTCCTAAATCTGTTTCCACCCAACCAGGATTTATTGTGTTAACAGTAATGTTATCTTGCGCTAATTCTAGTGCAAGTGCTTTGGTAAATCCTATTAAAGAAGCTTTTGTTGCAGAATAAGCGCTTGCATAAGCTTCTCCCATAACACCGCTGATAGAACCAATGTTTATTATTCTGCCCCATTTTTTAGACTTCATATAAGGAGTGACTAAAGAAGACAAAAATATAGGAGCAACGGAATTTATTTTGAAAATGTTTGAAATTTGAGAATAAGACGAAGTTTCAACAGAACTGTATATGTATTCTCCGGCATTGTTAATCAAAATATCTATCTCATTTTGATTAATGAACTCTGATATTTGTGATAATTCTTGTTCTGATTGCAAATTACAAACATAATATCCCGCAAGGTTAGCCTGCTTTAATAATGCTTCGTTTCTTGCAACACCATAAATATTAAAATCTTGTTTAAGAATGTTTGCAATTTCTTTGCCTATTCCTCGTGTTGCGCCTGTTAATAAAACATTTTTCATAAATTAAAGTTCCTTTTTAACATAAGACATGACAACCTCTGATAACAAACGTTTTATAACGTACTGTTGTTTATGTTCAGGTAAACTTTTTAAAAATTCCATAGCGGAAGACAAATCATAAATATCATCATACCAACGGTTATAAGAATAATTTTTACTTGCTATATCAGATATTTCTAAATCTAAATTAATTCCACATTCGGTAATCAAAATATTTAGTAATGATTTAGCTGCAACAGATTTTTCTTCGTCGTTCAAGCTTTCAACAAAATTAAGCATTTCACTTAATTCATGATTTTGTTCATACCATCTCATTTTAGATTATTTGATTATTCCAAAACCTAACAGTAATGTGCAAAATAAGAATATACCCGCAACGATGTAAGTTAACTTATTCAATCCTTTTTCAGCACTTTTTTGTGAAGAAAACATTTGAGATGCTCCTCCGATAGCAGCAATGCCATCTCCTTTTGGAGAATGTAAAAGCACTAAAACTATTAACAACAATGCTGAAATGATTTGTAAAATCCAAACTATAGCTAATAACATTATATTTCCTCTTTATTTGCGATAAAGAATGACTTCATATCGCCGGTGTGTAATTGTTTATA
>AUXO017020187.1_pt1 | contig 17214 bp, 16 predicted proteins | sample 768731 | NCBI WGS metagenome assembly AUXO01 (sample SAMN02715735, study PRJNA202380) | gut metagenome | biome: sheep rumen | host: Ovis aries | place: New Zealand: Palmerston North
GGAAGTAACAATTTTGAAGTAGAGAGACTTATAGCGGGAAAGAATAGTGACTATGATAATCTGAAATCTGTGGTAGATAAAATACTTCTTTTAAGGATAGGATTTAATCTATTTTATATATACACACATTCAGAAAAACGAGAAGAAGTAAGGGCGTTTACAAATGCATTGTTTTCAGGGTTTTCGCCACTGCTTGCAGAAGCTATGTTTATACTAGTGCTAACAGCCTGGGGGACCGCACAAGCACTTGCAGATGTCAAGAAATTACTTGGTGGGCACAAAGTGAATCTCTTGCATACGGAATCTTCATGGACAGTTTCTCTATCAAATCTTTTAGACATAGCAAGAAATGGAATTGAAAGCTCTGATGATAGAGATGATGAAGGCATGGCACTATCATATAAAGACTATTTAAGGATACTGCTTATAGGAGAGAGTCAAAGTGATATTGATAATCGCATGGCCGGTATCATAGAAAGTAATCTGCGAGTATTACAAAACAATTTTGATTTTGATAGACTTATATATTCTTTTGATGTGAATAATGACTTTATCTGCAGGCATTTTTTTACGAACTTTGTTTTTGTACCAGCAAAAGATGTGATACTATCTGATGAATACAAGATAAGTATTAATGCACATAGAAGCTTTTATGAATAAGTTAAAAAAGAAATATAATGCATCTATAACAGTTGAAGCTGCTTTTTCTTTTACTATTACAGTATTTGTGCTTTTTCTAATGCTTGGCCCACTTCTTGTGATTAAAACAACGAGTGATGTATTGATTAAACTAAATGATGCATCAAAGTCAAGATGTCATTATGAGATGATTAAAGCAAGTGCTTCCAATATATATAGTGAGATAAAAGATAGACTTGATGATAGAGAAATTGAAAAAATTGTTGATGCGGTAAATTTTAGTGATGTCGTTCTTGGCTTAAACAACGAGTATGGGGAAAATAAAAGCGAATATCGCAACATAGATTATGTTTATAACAAAAATATAGAGATTTTTAATGATGATACAAAAGAGGTGCTATATGATTTCATTTTTGGTTTTACTCTGCCATATAATTTATATAATATCGAAAGTGTAAATAAGCGACTTGTAAGCTTAAGAAGAGCATTTGTTGGAAGTGTAGGAGATAGATTTTCTAAAACACTTGATGGAGGAGACTATGTATATGTAGCCAATAATCATGTTAATTCCAGTGTCTATCATTTGTTTATTGATTGTACTTATCTTGTGAAAAGGACAGAAGGTGTATTGTATAAAGATCTAGATGAAAAAAGAAATGATGCTAATCATAAGTATTCAAAGTGCAATTATTGCTTTAAAAATATAAATATGACAGACTCAACCACATGCTACATTACAGAATATGGCGATAAATATCATTACAAGAGTGACTGTCCACTGATGACAGCATATATTACAAAAATATTAAAGGAAAAAATAGATATGTATAATTTGAATTTATGCTCAAGATGTAGCAAAAGGGAGAACAAATAAATGAGGCATATGGTATTTGTAATAGCTTATATATTTTTCTTGTATAAAGACATTAGAGAAAAGAAAATTGGCATGATACCTCTTTTAATATATGCATTGATCTCGTTACTAACACTAGTTGTGGTGAAAGATAGTATCACGATAAGCAGCTTAAAAGATATGGTTTTTTCTATTGCTTTTGGGCTAGTGATTTATCTTGTTTCGCTATTTTCTGATGAGGGAATAGGCGTCGCGGATGGAATATATTTTATAATCAATGGACTTTTGCTTACATTAAAAGAGAATCTTATACTTTTTTTGACAGGAATGCTTGTAGCTTTTATTATAGGAATATTTTTTTATTATTTTGGTAATGGGAAAAGTAGAACTGAGTCAAGAATCCCATTTATACCATGTTTTTTACCTGCAATTATAGGATACATTATATGCATAGTTTAGAGACGGGGATAATAGTAAGTATCGCAAGTTTCTTCTTTTTGAGTTTTTTAACTTTTACATTTTTAAGGGAAACAAATATATCAAATGAGATAATTACTAAACAAAAAGAGGAAAAGAAAAGTTATACTGCTATGGAAAAAAGAGATTATAATCCGGAATTTATAAAAAATGTAATAAAAATAATAGAAGAGGAGGGTATAAAGCGCGATGAATCAGATAATCAATGATATTGATATTAGAGAAGAAAAAAATTTGAAAAATTCAAAAATTTATTTGAAAAATGTTGTTTTTGATAAGGATAGCTATGAGACAAAAATATTGTGTGAAGATAATATAGATGGAGTACTACATTTTCAACTTGCATATGAAAAAAATGATAAATGTCTTGTCTTTGACGTAGGGGATACTATAAGTTTTGAAGAATATCTCTTGAGCAATATATTAAGCAAAAAAGATATATGCGATATCATTATATCGGTAGATGATGTACTTACTTCAATAGAAAACTATCTTATCTCGGAAAATTCAATATCACTAAACCTAAAACTTATTCGTGTATATAAACTTAAGAATCATTTAAAACTTAAGTTTGTCGTCTTGCCAAATAATAATAGTGATTTTGCTTATGAGTTATCTAAATTTCTTATAAAAGTGCTTAGGCATATAGATACTTCAGATAGAGAAGCATTGAGCCTTGCCTATGGTCTTTTTGTAAAAAGCTCAAAAGAAAACTATATGATGAGTGACCTTATGGAGCTTGTAGATATGGTGAAGATTAAGGATGATGTTGCCATCGGTGATTATAATTCGATAGAGCAAAGGCACTATGATGAGATGATGGCTGAAGAGATTGAAGAAGAGATGGCGAATTATTACTATGATTATGATGAGCCTTATGAGAGTTATGAGATAGAGAGAAAAAAAGAAGTACTTGATAATAGAAGTTTTGATGATAAAGGGAGAAGATATAATGACAATATATATATAGATGATGATACAAAAGACTTTTTAGAAGATGAAATATATGAAGATTTTGATAAAGAAGATAAAAAAATTATAAAGTTTAGCAAAAGCGATAAAAAGAGTAGAAAAAGAAAAACACTAAATGCTCATATCAATATAACTTATCTTTGCTTAGTTTTTACACCAGTACTTTTAGTGGTATTGCCAGTGCTTTATTTTTTAATTAATGGACAAAGCATTTTTATGAAAAACATCGTATATATATTGATTTATGAGCTTGCACTTTTTGGGCTTCTCATCACCAATAGAATAAAAGAATATAGGACAAAAAATATATGAAAAAGAATGATATAAAAATACTACTTTATTGTGTAGGCTTATTTTTTGTAATGACCACCAAAACACTGGCGGCAAGTGCATCATCTTATACGTATTCTGCAAGCACTACTGCATCTGGATCGGAAAAAGAGGCTTGCGATGTGATTTATAATCAATTATTTACACTTGATAATGTAAAAGTCAAGTTCACCCAGACTGATGATAAGTATACATTTAAGGTAACAGGCAATAGCTCATACAGTGTGAATAATAGTAATTTTGGAACAGGATGTAAAGTATATCAAAGCCAAAGAATAGTACCTATGCTTTATAAAAAAGAAAACTTTGGCAATGGGCTTAGGGCTTATGAAAGAGATGAAAATCCATATGCTTCATTTTCGGGGTCACTTACTTCGGGTGCTTTTCTTCAGATACTTTCTTCAAGTATATTTAATAATTCTCAAACGATACGATATAAATCTGATGGCTCTTGGAATGCAACCAGTGATTCTTTCAATGAAAATGGAGAAAAAGCATTCATACCTACTGGAGCAAGACCAACTTTTTCTTCTATAAAGAGCAACAAATATCCTTGCATGTGCTCAAATGATTATTGTGTAGGTGCATCAATGGATAATAATAGTTCATATGTTTATTATGAATATACTTCGCCAAGTGCTGAATATGTCGCTAAAATATATTGTATATACAATACAACTATATCTATAGAAAAAAAATATATAGATGACTATAGATATTTATGTTTTGGCGGAGCATTTTTACTTGCTACAAATGTGTATGAAGAATGGCTTCGTTTATCAGTGACTGGTTATTCTATAAGCACCAACACTATAGATCTTAAAGATTATATCAACTGTGAACATGAGTGGTCGCCATTACGATATGATCAAAAAGAGCATATATTAAAATGTGATTATTGCGAATGGGAAAAGAAAGAGTCACATACTTTTGAATATGAGTATGATGGTATAGTTGACAATATGTGTGCATGTACAGAAGTGAAAAAGGTACATTATACTTATACAATTAATGATGACTATATAAGTGAAGAGATAAAGAGTTACAATGTGGGTGATGAATGTCAAGAGATAGTAAGTATAAAGAAGACAGGGTATAACTTTTTATGGTATGAGAAGCATGAACTTCAAGTAGAAAGTAAGGACTTAAAAAATATCGAAGCGAAAATCGCACCAACTAAAAAAGTGTTTGTAGCTACGGTATCATCACTTGATAATATAGCATCAAATTTTTCTACATATTATAAGGCAGTTTATGCACCAATTGAATATACTTTTGTATATAGCACTGCATCAAATGTAGATAAGTATATAAGTGATAAAATATCGTATGATAAAGTTATAGCTCCACAAACATTTCATTATGATGAAAAGGATAATTTGAGAAAGCATATAGATTATGATTATCTTACCTTTAAAGGCTGGTCTTTAACTAATGGTGGAAATGATGTGGTATTTAAAGATGAAGAAGAGATTTTGAATTATACAACGAAAGACAAATCTATATACATATTATACCCTATCTATGAGACTGATAAGTATCAAGTGCTTTACAATACATTATTAGGTGCCTATGATAATGGGTCAAAGCAGACAGGATGTTTTTATGATTTTTATATTGATGAGGGGCTATTAATACCTAAAAATATGGGTTCAAATAAAGTTTTTTCTCACTATGTAGATCTTTATGACAATCATTTTGATACACTTATCGATATAAGGAACTATATTATAAAGAATATTGGTGATACTGATACTTCTATAGTTTTTGCAATTCCAAAGGAAGAAATGTTAAATGATAAAGATACAAGTGTTAGCACTAAAAGTGAGATAAAAGACGAAGTGAGCACAAAAAGTGAAATTAAAGATGAAGTTAGTACAATGAGCGAGATAAAAAATACTGTAAGTACAACGAGTGAAGTTAGAGATGAGGTTAGCACAAAAAGTGAAATAAATAATGATAGCAGTAATTCTGATGGAAAAGATGCAGTAAGTACAACGAGTGAAGTGGATAATAGTGCTTCAAGTCAAGAAAACGAATCTAAAGAAAATGAATCTAAAGAAAATGAATCCAAAGAGAATGAAAGGATTACGACAGATAGCAATAGTGATAATAATAAAAGTGGAAGTAGTGGAACTATAAGTTCTGGTGGAAGTAGTGGAAATACAAGTGGCAGTAGTGGTAGTGGCGGTAGTAGCGGTGGCAGTAATAGTAATAAAAATATAATAAGCAGTAATGGAAGTGGTACAAATCCAACAAACATTCTAAACCCCAATGACATTTTAAACTATATAACTTCGGTAACAGACCAGAGTAAGAATAATAATGTAAAAGTGACAGAAGCTTCAAATTCAAGAAAAATAACTTCATCTGATAAAAGAAAAAAGGACGATAAAGATAAAAAAGAATTATTGACTGATGAAAAAAATAGTAGTATAGATGACAGAGTATGTGGACCCATAATGTATTTTGATGATGCATCTGGTCGTATAGTAAGAGGCCCTCATGGGCCATGGTATCTTGAACAAAAATATATAGATTCCATAATGTTTGAAAAAAAGAAATTGCTAATGGAAAAAGAAAAAAATGATGAAAATATTGCTGGTGATAATATAGGTATATATAGTATGTTAAGACTCCCACAATTAAAAATAATATCATTGGCAGTAGGAGCTTTTATACTAATTATTCTTATCATTATTTATGAAATATTTACGATAAAATACTTTAGGAAAATAAGAGATGAAAAAGTGGTATAAATCAGGTTGGTAAAATATAGAAAGATAATCTCTTTGGTTGAAAAAAAAACTTTCATGTGATAGAATTATATTGTTATAAAATGAGAAAGTGAGAAAAGTTATGAAAAAAATTTTAAGTTTATTAGTCGGCATTTCATTGCTATTAGTACTTGTCGCATGTGGCGATAAGACTGTCGCAAATAATGCAAATGTAGAAAAAGCAGTTGTGGAAGGAGAAAATACAGTGGCAGCACCTAAAGTTGAAATAGCCATAAAGGATTATGGCGTTATACAAGTGGAACTTGATGAAAAGGCAGCACCAATTACTGTAGAAAACTTTTTAAAGCTTGTAAATGATGGCTTTTATAATGGGCTTACATTTCATCGTATAATACCTGGCTTTATGATTCAAGGTGGAGACCCAAATGGCGATGGTACTGGAGGATCAGCAAATACTATAAAAGGTGAATTTGCAAGTAATGGCGTGCAGAATGATATAAAGCATGTGAGAGGTGTGATATCTATGGCACGTGCTATGGATCCAAATTCTGCAAGCTCTCAATTTTTTATAATGCATGCGGATGCACCTCATCTTGATGGTGATTATGCTGCTTTTGGACATGTAATAAGTGGTATAGAAGTAGTAGATGCTGTATGTGAAAAAGTTCCTACTCAAGATAGAAATGGTACTGTACTAAAGGACGACCAACCTGTTATTGAATATATAAAAGAGATAAAGTAATTATTGGCTGATACGGGAAGAAAAAGGATATATTCATTTGATTTACTAAAGGTTTTATCCATACTTGCAGTATTTATGCATCATATCATGATGGATATGTATGTTGTACATCCTATGCATAATCTTTCTATATTGCATGACCTTATCATTCGTCCCAATATGAATCTTGGAATGATTGCTTGTGGACTTTTTGTTTTTATATCAGGTGCGACACTTGCACTTAAAAAAGGGGATGAGAACTTATTGGCCTTCTATAGTAGAAGACTTACGCGAGTTCTTATCCCCTTTTATATTGCTTATATTATTGCATTTGGGATAAAGGTCTTTAATTTAGGACATATACATGTATTTGGTGGGATAGCTAAGTGGAGATTTATATATACTATTATCGGTATGGATGAATATCTTCATGCAAATGGCATGACCACTTTTACTCTTGGTGTGGGCGAGTGGTTTCTTGGGTGTATCATACTTTGTTATCTTGTATATCCACTACTTAAAGCAGCTCATAGAAAATACACTATCCTCACATTTGTCTTGATGACAATATATTTCTTGGTTTTTAATTATAATTATGACAGATTTAATTTCGTGATACCAAGCCATATGAATTTTTTAAGTCAGATTTATAATTTTTATCTTGGAATTGTCTTGGTAGATGAGAGATGTATATCAAGAATAAAAAAATGGTTCAATGTAATAACAATTTTAGTGATAGCATTTTTATATTTCTATATGAAACCAATACCAATGCCAGATAATTTGAAGACAACTATCGGAGTAGTGGCATTATATGTGACCTTTTATAATTTTGAAAAATATATATCAAGTGCAGATTGGTTTAAACAGTTTGTGGCATTTTTTAGTAAGATTTCTCTTGAAATATATCTCGTGCACCATTTTGTCATATATCAAGTTGATTATATACTTGGTTATAAACAAATAAGTGGAGTGATGACACTTATTGTTGTGGTGATAGATTTAGTGCTTACTGTTATTATCGCAATAGCAGTGGAGAGATTAAGCGGATTTTTTTACAGATTTTTGGAAAAAAGCAAGAACAAGTGAAAAAAGTATATTGAGTGAGGCATAAAGTGCTATAGATATTATAGATGTTTTAGATAAAGCAATACCTACTATTTGCGGAAGTATAGGAAGTATAAAGACATTGATGTAAAATACTGATGGTACATGATAGGCAAGTATGTATATACTATTTTCACCGAGAGAAGCTAAAAATTTATTGACAAATGGTATAAGTGATATTATATATGAGAAATATGAAAATATAATAAATCCAAGAAATGCGTCTACATACATAAGTCTTGCATTTTTGTAGTCGCGAGCATTGAGGTCGATTCTACCATTTGACATAGAAAATTTATACCAAAATATAATGAAAATAGATACAAGTATTGTAGAAAGTATGATAAAGAGGATCTTGAGAAAAAGGTCTTTTTTTATTATAGAGATAGATTTTTGAATGTATACACTGAAAATTTTACCTACATATACAAAGAGAAGAGAAAAAAGAGATATCTCTACATTAAATGGAATCCTTGGGAAATGATATGTTTTTGCATAGATGTAAGAAAAATACATGAGAGGAATTATAAAGATAAGATTAAAAATTGCAACAGGGTAGTACACATCCTTTTCTGTAAATAAGCTTTTGATTTTATATGATAGCCATTCAATGATTTCAAATGTAAGCATAACTACGAAATAGTAAGTAAGAAACCATAAAGGAAGATTTAGAGAATTGATTGGATCACCAAGTCCTCTAAAGACTGCAAGTACTGCTGATATGAGACGATCTTTACTACTTACGGGTAGTATAAAAAATGTAATCAGACTAAATATAAAATATGGAAGTAGAGTATTTTTTAATCTTTTAATTATTATAGAAGAAAGTCTGGAGTCTTTATTGATATGCGATAGCATGCCGCCTATTATGAGAAATGCAGGCATATGAAAACTATATATTAGAATTAGTGTCCTTGAATTATAATCAAAAAAAGGAAGGTGGCCTATAACTACAAGAATTATAAGGATACCTTTCATCACATCAATATATAGATTTCTTTCGCTACCTTGCATAATACTAATTATACTATAAAATTATTATTTTTGAATAGAAATTGTAGATAAAAGCTTTATGTAGTCATCAAGTGATAGGTTTTCGGCTCTTATATTTTCGTCAAAATTATTTTTTGCAAATGCTTTTAGTAGAGTATCTTTATCATAACCACCAACATTTACAAGCGAATTCACAAGCTTTTTTCTTCGCTGTGAAAATGAAGCTTTTATAAGTGAAAATAGTTTTTTATAGTCTTCGTTATCTTCTATATGAAAGACATCATTATTTGACAAGTCTATAATATCGGCATGTTTCTTAAAGTGTACGACAGCTGAATCTACTTTAGGCATGGGGTCAAAACATTTTTTTGAAACTATCATAAGAAGAGAAGTTTCAGAAAAATAATTGCAAGAAAGAGTAAGTATTCCATAATCTCTTCCGCCAGGTTTGGCGACTATTCTTTCTGCTACTTCTTTTTGAACCATAAGGGTCATCTCGCTTATATACGGGTTTAGTAGTAGTTGATTGATGATAAGTGAAGTAATATAGTATGGAAGATTGGCAACTACTTTTATATGGTTGATTTTTTTGTCAAAGCCCTTTGCTTCAAAGTCACTAATGATATTTTGAAAATCATAAGTTAGGAAATCAGCATTTATTATGGTAAGATTTTCATATGATTTTAAATTATCTTTTAGTAGTGGCATAAGGCTTTTATCTATTTCCACTGCCAGCACGCATTTTGAACGATCTAAAAGGCATCTTGTGAGAGCTCCATTTCCAGGACCAATCTCAAGAACATAATCATCTTTAGAAATACCGCTTTCATCAGCTATATCTTCAAGTAAGAACTCATCAATTATGAAGTTCTGACCAAGGAAATGCTTGTGTCTAAAGTTTTTTTCATAAGCTTTCATAGCATAAGTATAGCACAATATGGAAAAATTTGATATAATAAGAAAGCTATGTATCAAAGTAAAGTGAATATAAAAAGTAAAAAGAATATTTTAAAAAAGAATTTATGGAAAGCCATTTTGGCTTTTTTAATTTTGTTTATTGCATCTTGTAGCAAAATGGATATGAGTGATAGTAAAGCTCAAACCGAAGCAATAGATGTAGAAAATGAAAGGCTTAAGTCGCTTCATGATGCAGGTATTGAAGAAGAGAAGATAGACATCTCGTATAGTGATGATGGCTTTATGCCACTTAACATAAAGTATCCAAGACTCACATCAGATGATGCTACTATACAAAAAGCACTTGATATTGTAAATGAAGACTTGAAGACAAGTGCAGAAAGATTTAAAAAGGAAAATGTTGAACTTGAAGTTACAGAAGAAGAAAAAGCTGGCAGAGATGAGTATGGCTTTTCACTGGATAATACTGATGTAACTTTAACTAATTTTAGCGATAAATACTTTTCATTAATAGATTTTTCATATGTAGACTATATGGGAGCACATCCTACATATTTTATAGGCGGATATATATTTGATAGAAAAAGCGGAAAAGAACTTAAGATATTTGATCTTATAAAAGATAAGGAAGAGCTTAGAGATTATTTGAAAAAATGGGTCAAAGAGAATGATGAAGATGGAGCGTTTTTTGATGATTTTGCAGAGGACTCTATCAACAATTATGTTGATGGTAATATTGATTTAGAATGTTATGTAGAAAATGATGAGATTTATGTGATATTTCAAATATATGACATAGCACCATATGCAGTAGGAGCTATACATGTAAATATACCTAAGGAGTTACTACGATAGTGATTTTTGATAGATTTAAAAAGCAGAAGACTATATATAATTGCTTTTATGATAGTGAGTTTAATGCCTATGATGATGACAAAAACTTTGGTGTGCCACAAGAAGTGGTATCAATAGGCATATGCATAACAAATGATAAAGGCGTCATTATAGAAAAGTTTTATTCACTTATAAGTTTGAAAGCAGCAAAAAGAATTTCTCGTAGATGCACAGATATAACTGGCATAAAGACAAAAGACCTAAAAGATGCTGATGACTTTGAAAAGGTGACATCAAAAGTTGCAAAGCTTTTGAAAAAATATGGGATAGCAAAAGTTTATTGTTATGGACTTGAAGATAAAAGGGCACTTGAAAAGACGCTTGAGCTGTATGATAGGAAGAGAAATGCAAAATACATATCAAAGCTACTTTATGATGTGAGAATTGATTTGAAAAAAAAGACAAGGGATAAAATTGGCGATCAGGGACTACAGTTTTTGAAGAAAATATGTAGACTTGAAGGTGATGTAATTCATGATGCATTGCAGGATGCGATAGATCTTGCAAATGTGTATTATAAAATTAGTGCGAATGATTATGATCAGAAAATATATGAAAAACTATCAAAAGAAAGAGAAGAAGTCTCAAGCTACAAGAGAACTCGTAGAGTTAAGGAAGAAAATGCACAAGTAGTAAGTATTGAGCTTGTGAAGTCAAAAAATAAGTTAGTTGAGTATCTTGAGAAAAATGACATACCACATATGGACATAGGAGCAAAGAAAGCAATAATAGATGATCTGAATTTACTCTTTATTTGTGAATAAATGTATAAAAAGCCTAAAATACAGGGTATTTCAACTGAAAATATATAGAAAAATATATAGAAAAGTGCTATAATTTTTATCAATATATTAATACGGAGGGTATTATGAAAAAACTTTTATCTGTTTTATTGTGTATGTCAATGCTATTTACACTTGTAGCATGCGGATCATCATCTACAAGTGCACCAAGTGCAGAAACTCAAGCAGCAGAAGCTACAGAGTCTTTTGAATTAGCACTTGTTACTGACCTTGGAACTATTGATGATAAGTCATTTAACCAAGGTGCATGGGAAGGACTTACAAATTATGCCCAACAAAATGGTAAGACATTTAAGTATTATCAACCTCAAGAAGCAGGTACAAATGCTTATCTTGAGACTATAGAGCTTGCCATTGAAGGCGGAGCAAAACTTGTAGTATGCCCAGGTTATCTTTTCGAAGAGCCAGTATATCTTGCTCAAGAACAGTATCCAGACATTCATTTTGTACTTCTTGATGGTGAGCCACATGATGCAGAATACAACTATTCAACAGGTGCAAATACTATGCCTATACTTTATCAAGAAGATCAAGCAGGATTCCTTGCTGGTTATGCAGCAGTAAAAGATGGCAATACTAAACTCGGATTTATGGGTGGTATGGCAGTTCCTGCAGTTATTCGTTTTGGTCTTGGATATGTACAAGGAATTGATGCAGCTGCTAAAGAAGATGGTGTAGATTGTGAAGTAGTATATAACTATACAGGACAATTTGCAGCAACTCCAGAAGCACAAAGTATGGCAGCATCTTGGTACAATCAAGGCACACAAGTTGTATTTGGTTGCGGTGGTGCAGTTGGTAACTCAGTTATGAGTGCAGCAGAAGGAAAGAATCAAGAAGAAGGCGCATTTGTAGCAAAGGTTATCGGTGTTGATGTAGATCAATATAGCGAGAGTGATACAGTTATTACTTCAGCTATGAAGATGCTTGCAAATTCAGTTTATGATGCAATATCATGGTACTATGATGGAACATTTAAAGGTGGACAAACTACTACATTCAATGTACAAAATGATGGAGTAGGCGCTGCTATGGATCATGCTAAATTTGATAAGTTCACAAAAGCGGATTATGATGAAGTATATAAGAGACTTCAAAATGGAGAGTTTTCACTTTTCAATGATGTTGCTGAATCAGATCCTTCAAAAGCACTTACACTTGAGAACACAAAAGTTACATTTATACAATAAAATTAAATTGTTGAAATAGGGCTCCACTATGGAGTCCTATTTTTGTATAGGAGCACATATGGAAGAATATGCTATAGAGATGCGAAATATAACTTTGAGTTTTAATCGCAAAGTTGCAAATGATAATGTAACACTTAAGCTCCGTAAAGGAGAAGTGCATGCACTTCTTGGAGAAAATGGAGCAGGTAAGTCAACTCTTATGAGTGTGCTTTTTGGTCTTTACCATGCAGATAGTGGAGAGATATATGTGAATGGTAAAAAGGAAGAGATAGATGGACCTGTAAAGGCAGGAAAACTTGGCATAGGTATGGTTCATCAGCACTTTAAGCTTGTGCATAATTTTACAGTTCTTGAAAATATTGTGCTTGGTATAGAAGAGACAAAAGGAGGCATCTTACAGCTTTCAGATGCAAGGAAGAGAGTGCTTGAACTTTGCGAAAAGTATAAATTTGATTTGGATCCAGATGCAAAGATTGAAGATATAACAGTTGGTATGCAGCAAAGGACAGAGATACTTAAGATGCTTTTTAGAAACAACAATATAATGATCTTTGATGAGCCTACAGCTGTGCTTACTCCTCAAGAGATAGAAGAGTTTATGATAATGGTTAAAAACCTTAAGGCAGAAGGAAAATCAATTCTTTTTATTAGTCATAAGCTTGATGAGATAAAGCAGGTAGCAGATAGATGCACTATCCTTCGTCGCGGAAAGTGTATAGCCACTGTAGACGTCGCAGATGTGACAAAAGAAGAGCTCTCTGAGATGATGGTTGGCCGAAAGGTAAGTCTTAAAGTTGATAAAAAAGATGCAAATCCTCAGAAAGTCATTCTTGAGGTCAACGATCTTTATGTCGCAGGTGAAAAAGGGCATAAAGATAAAGTAAGAGGCGTAAGTTTTAATGTCAGATCTGGTGAGATAGTATGTATCGCAGGTATAGATGGCAATGGTCAGTCTGAACTTATAAAAGGTATCACAGGTATCAAGCCAATAAAGAGTGGAAGCATAAAAATAGATGGAGAGGAGTTCACCAATAAATCTATAAGATATAAAAATACTCATGGTATATCTCATATACCAGAGGATAGACATAGAGATGGACTTATCCTTGATTACAATATGGCAAAAAATATGGTTTTCCAGCAATATTTTGAAAAAGCATTTTCAAATTGTGGATTCCTAAAAAATAAAGAAATAATAGAGTATACACAAAAACAAATAGATAATTATGATATAAGAAGTCTGAGTGGACCTTATAGTGTGGCAAGAAGTATGTCAGGCGGCAACCAACAAAAAGTTATAGTAGCGAGAGAGATGAGTAAACCTCATAAACTTATGATAGCTGTACAACCTACACGTGGACTTGATGTAGGTGCTATAGAATATATTCATAAAGAGATAGTAAAACTTCGTGACAATGGTATAGCAGTTTTGCTTGTATCATTTGAACTTGAAGAAGTTATGAGTCTTGCAGATAGGATACTTGTTATGTTTGAGGGAGAGATAGTTGGAGAATTTAAAGATATTAAGAATCTTGATCTCAATGAACTTGGTCTTTATATGGCAGGTGGAAAGAGAATGAACATGAAGGAGGTAGCATAATGAAGAGAAAATTAGATATAGCACCTTTTGTGTCTTCAATTGTTGCTATTCTTTGTGGATTGATTATAGGATTTATTATCTTACTTATATCTAATAATAAAGAAGCTGTGCCAGGATTTGCAACTATACTTTCGGGGCCAGTTGCACATGGTATGAAAGGTATAGGGCAGGTGTTTTACTATGCTACACCACTTATACTTTGTGGTTTATCAGTTGGTTTTGCATTTAAGACAGGACTTTTTAATATAGGTGGATCAGGACAGTTCCTTATGGGAGCATTTGGTGGAGTGCTTGTAGGACTTACAATGGATAACCTTGGACCTATGCAATGGGTTGTAGCATTACTTTTTGCTACACTTCTTGGAGCACTTTGGGGAGCTATACCAGGAATTCTTAAAGCTTACTTCAATGTCAATGAAGTTATAACATGTATCATGCTTAACTATATAGCTCTTTTCTGGGTCAATATGACAGTAAAAGGAAGTGATGTTCTTTTTAATACTTTAAGAAATGAATCAAAAGATATACCAAAAGTTTCCACAATTCCTAAACTTGGACTAGATGTGATTTTTGATGGATCATCAGTCAATAGTGGAATTATTATAGCTATAGTAGCAGCAATAGTTTTATATATTGTACTTGAGAAGACAACTTTTGGATATGAGCTTAAAGCATGTGGATTCAATAAAGTAGCAAGTAAGTATGCAGGTATAAATGAAAATAGATCTATAGTTATGTCTATGCTTATTGCAGGTGCCATATGCGGACTTGCAGGAGGCATCATGCTTTTATCTGGCACAGGTCGTCATATAGAAGTAAAAGATGTAATACCAAATGAAGGTTTTAATGGTATATCAGTAGCACTTCTTGGTATAAGTAATCCTATAGGAATCATATTTAGTGGACTTTTTATAGCATATCTTACGGCTGGAGGATTTTATCTGCAGCTTTTCCACTTTTCAAAAGAAATCATAGATATAATTATAGCAGTTATTATCTACTTCTCTGCATTTGCACTAATTATCAAGATGCTTATGTCAAAGTTTTCTAAAAAACCACCAGAACGTGAACTTATAGCTGCGCAAAAGGCTTTGCATGATGTAGAGATGAAAGATAAGAAAGAGAAGGAGGTGTAATATGCAAATACTATATTTTCTAATTCAACAGACTTTACTTTTTATGATACCACTTCTTATAACTGCTCTTGGTGGGATGTTTAGTGAACGTTCGGGAGTAGTCAACATAGCCCTTGAAGGTATCATGGTTATGGGAGCATTTACGAGCATACTTTTCTTAAACTTTACACAAGGCTTTATGTCAGGCAATGTGCAATTACTTATAGCTATAGTGATAGCAATTGTTACAGGTATGTTCTTTAGTCTTTTCCATGCTATAGCAGCAGTAAACTTAAAAGCAGATCAGACTATATCGGGTACTGCGCTTAATATGTTTGCTCCAGCATTTGCAATATTTGTGGCACGTATTATACAAGGTGTACAACAAATTAATTTCAATAATACTTTTAGAATAGTTGAAGTTCCAGTGCTCTCTAAAATACCAGTTATCGGAGAGATGCTTTTTAAGAATTCTTATATAACTACTTATATAGGATTTTTAGTTCTGATATTATCAGCTTTGGTTTTATATAAGACAAGATTTGGCTTGAGACTTCGTGCTTGTGGTGAAAATCCACAAGCTGCCAATGCAGCAGGTATATCAGTTGAAAAGATGCAGTATGCAGGAGTACTTATATCAGGAGCACTTGCTGGACTTGGCGGACTTGTATTTGTAGTACCTACATCAACTAACTTCAATGCTACTGTATCAGGATATGGATTCCTTGCTGTTGCAGTTCTTATATTTGGACAGTGGAAACCAAAATATATACTATTTGCAGCATTTTTCTTTGGATTTATGAAAGCACTTTCAAATAGCTATGCAAGTATACCATTCTTATTTGAACTCAACATACAAAGTTATATATATAAGATGGTGCCATACATAGCTACAATATTGGTTCTTATATTTACATCAAAGAATTCAAGTGCACCAAAGGCATCAGGTATACCATTTGATCCTATGCAGAGATAAATAATAAGAGTGAGCTTATAAACACGAAAGGATATATTTGTATATGACAAATGAAGAATTATTATCACATGTGGATCATACTTTACTTAAAGCCTATGCAACTTATGATGAGATAAAGAGTTTGTGTGAAGACGCGATAAAGTATCACACAGCATCAGTTTGTATACCACCTAACTATATAAAAAGAGTACATGCAGATTTTCCAAAGCTCAATATCTGTACGGTTATAGGTTTTCCTCTTGGATACAGTGTGAAAGAAGCAAAAGTGGTAGAGGCAAAAAAGGCTGTAGAAGATGGTGCAAATGAAGTTGATATGGTTATCAATATCACAGATGTTAAAAATGGTCTCTATGATGATGTGTTTAAAGAAATAGTAGATATCAAAAATGCAGTAAAAGAAAAAGATTATAATAAGGTTTTGAAGGTAATCATTGAGACTTGCTATCTTACTGAAGACGAAAAGATAAAGCTATGTACTATCGTCACACGTGCAGGGGCTGATTATATAAAGACATCTACAGGCTTTGGTACAGGTGGCGCTACACATGAAGATATAAAACTTTTTAAAGAGCATGTAGGAAATGGTGTAAAGATAAAAGCAGCAGGTGGCATGAGTGACCTTTCAGATATGAGAAAGTATCTTGAAGAAGGCGCTGATAGACTTGGGACAAGTAAGGCAGTGAGCATAATAAAGAATCAGTAGGACACAGTGCATGTCATTATAAGAAATAGGCTTTATATAAGGCCTATTTTTTATTGCAAGTAGAACCCCCTATGAAATCGCTAAAAACCCTCTATCTTTTTAGATGGCTTGGAGGTTGGTACCTGTATAAATACGATTATAAAGAATAAGGCTTATAGCGAGCAATTTTGGGCGCTTGGTCCTCG
>AUXO010529388.1_pt1 | contig 17209 bp, 17 predicted proteins | sample 768731 | NCBI WGS metagenome assembly AUXO01 (sample SAMN02715735, study PRJNA202380) | gut metagenome | biome: sheep rumen | host: Ovis aries | place: New Zealand: Palmerston North
TATGATCCATACGAACATGGTGATTATGATGAAATATAAAGGAGGAACAATTGGCAAGACCTACTAATGATAGCAAAAGACAAGGAAATTATTTGAAAGAACAATTCCAATTAATGGAAAAAGAACTCAATGAACTGGAGGCTATTTGTAAGTCTCCGAATACCGACCAGAAAGAAGACTTCGTTGGAACTATTGGATTACTGGTTGGAAAATTAGGCGTGAGATATATCAATGTTGTTAATGAGCTTGGTATTTTCCATGATGAATAAAAGATAATAAATATGACAAAAAAGAAAACAAAAAAAGAAGGATTTACTTTTTCATTGCCAAAAATAAATTTTTCTTTCAAAAAGAAAGACAATCATATTGATAATTCAACAGTACTTATAAGTGGTATTTTATTTACATGTATTTTGCTTTCAGTTGCTTCTGGATTTATAGATTTAACATTCTTTTCTGGATTGTCTAAATCTATTTTGCATTTAGCAACTTTACCATTGCCAGCCGCAATACTTTATACATTAATATCCATTGGATTTATTTCTGGTAAATTTTGGTGTGCCATGCAGATTGGAATGATAAAAGAATTGCAGACAAGACTTGAAGCACGTGGATATGAATGGGCAAAGGATTTAAAGAAAGCAAGAATAGGCTGGCATATTGCTCATAAGTTCTTGATAGTTGTATCTATTATAACAGCTCTTTCATTATCTGTTAATTCCATAGGTGCTGGTATCAGAACCATGGAACAAAACATAAAAAATATGTCTGATGATACAGCACAATTAATTGAATTAAATAAATCTGTTTCTGAAGGTGTAAAAAACAACAGAGGAGCAAAAAAGAATTCTATTTCCGGGCAGCTAAACGCTCAGCAGAATGTTTTGGCTACTTTTGATGAAAAGTGGAAATATGTATTGGAATATCGTTCCAAAAGAGATGCTCTTACAGAAGAAAAAGAAACTGCAAGTGAATCCAGAAAAAATAGAATCAATAGTGAACTCTCAAGATTAAAAAGAGAGTATGCCAATAAATCTCCGGAAGGAGTTACATCTGCAAACATAGACTGGGTAGAGGAATACACAATAAAGAACCAGCTTCTTGAAAATGCAAAAAAATTTGAAGTTATAGACAGTTCTGCGTATATAGAAGAAGGTATAGCTTATGACCAGTCACAAATAGAAGCAACATTAAAAGCTTTGGTAGATAAAGAATATAGAACTCCAGATGGAGAACTTATTAAGTTTGTTAATAATGATGGAAGTTTGGTAGATGTTCAATTGGCAATTTCAAGACTTCAGCAGGGAATAGCCAAATGGCAATCTGATACTGGAGATGTGGGTGAAAGCTCAAAGATTTTCACATTGGTGGCTGCTTATATAAATGCGGATGCTAAAGCTGGTGGTATGGGAATTTCTGAATGGATGATGATGACTTTTATAGCATTATTCGGAATAGTTCAAGAATTCTTAATTTATTTGTTCACTCCTAAGGCAACTATCGATAGAAAACTTCTTTCACAAGTTTCATACTATATGAAATGGCCTAGCGAAGAAGAAAAGGAACGCTTTTTAATTTCTGTTTATATTTCATATGCTGGTGATGGAATTATAAACCAAGAAAGATTTGATGCAAAATGCAAAAAAGCAGTTTATTATATGGATCTTAAGGAAGATGATATAGTAAAAAAATATTCTTCAAAGAATAGAGAAAAAAAAGAAACAGAAACAGTCGACAAAAATCAATTTGGAGAGAGAGTTGATGAACTCGTAAAGGAAATAGAGGGGTTGATATGACAGAAATTGAAGTAATTGAGAAATTAGAATTTTTTAAAAATGCTATCATAAATCTCAAGAACGAACTTAGTGAGAAGGAAGAATTTATAGAAGAATTATCAACTCCCTCTTCGTCCTTAGTAGAGGAAAATCTTCAGAGTAGGATTGAAGAGCTGGAAGCAGAAGTTTCAAAACTAAAGCAAAAAATAGAAGAACAAAGTAAAGTATCTGAACAAGATGAAAAAAGCATAGAAATTCATACCAACAAGATATTAGAACAATCAAAAGAAATTGGCAGTTTGAAAAGAAAATTGTCTGAAGAAAAAGAAAACTATGTGAAACTTAAGAAGCAAGCTTATAATACAATTAAGCATTTGGTCGAAGATGTAATAGAAACCAAAGAAAAAGAATTTGAAGAAATTAATAACAAAACAATGGAGCTTGAAAAACTTTTGTTTGAAAAGGGGAATAAGGAACATAAAATGATTGTTAAGTCTGCCGAAAAAGAATTACAGGAAATGATTTCAGAAAGTTAAAAATATGAACAAGATAGATTTTGTATTTCCATACGTTGATTGTAGCGATCCGATATGGCAAGAAAGTTATAAAGAAGAGAGAAGAAAAAACGATTTACCCACAGAAATTTCACAAGTAAGATTCAGACAGTGGGATAACCTTAAATATCTTTTTAGAGGCATAGAAAAATTCGCTCCATGGATAGGAAATGTTTATATGATAGTTTCCAACAAGGAGCAGGTTCCTGATTGGGTAAATACAAACGAAGTAAAAATAGTATTACATTCAGATATTATTCCAGAACAGTTTTTACCAACTTTCAATAGTTGTACTATTGAAATGTTCATTGGAAATATAAAAGGACTTTCTGAGAGATTTATTTATTCTAATGATGATATGTTCTTCTTAAGACCAATGAAAGAAGAAGATTTCTTTATAAACGCAGTTCCAAAACTTTCTGCAAAAACAGATAAAGGTTTGGAAACAATGTTTAAAAGGGTTGAGTGGAAATGTCTAAGAATGATAGCTGACTATTTTGGAACAAAACTTCCAGACCCAGAAGAAGTTTTCTTGAAAATTCCACATACATTTGTTCCTATTACTAGGGAAACTACAAGAGTAGTTGGAACAATTTTCAAGCCGGAAATATATTCTTCTTGTTCACCATTTAGAAAGTCAAAGAATTTAAACCAGTATATTTATACATATTATCAGATATTCTCCTCGACATATTTAGAAAGTGAAAGAACTTATAAATATACTTCTTTCAAAGACAGAGAATATGTATTGGATAAAGCAAGGGCGATAGCTGAAGATATTACCAAACAAACATACGACAGTATTTGTATTAACGATGTAATAGATTTTAAAAGTGAGGTAGTATTTGAAGCAACAAAGCAGATAATTAACAATGCCTTTGATACAATATTACCAGAAAGTTCAAAGTATGAATTAAATCTTGACAATCTTCTTGAAAAGAAATATAATATATTTAAGTGGCTTAATAAGATAGTTGCTGAATTTGAATTTATAACTGATAAAGAAATAAAAATCTTTATTGATGGTGTCATTGAAACAATAGAAAAAATAAAACAGAATAGACTGGAAGAGGGTTCTTCTGAAAATTCAGAAAATAATTCTACTGACAGTAGTTCTTAACTCTTGTAATATTTAATTAATTTTCTCACTTCTAATCTCTTTCTTGACAAAGAAAGAGATTTATTTTATACTTAAAGTAAAGGAAAAATATGAAAAAGCAAATTTTAATTAAAACAAAAAGTGGTAATACGGAAAGTTATCAGCTTTATAGCAACTTGAATAGTCTTTATAAGTCAGTTGAAACAAAGGAAAGAATAACACATAAAAATGAAATTGAAGCAAGTGAAGAAGAATTTTATGCTTTTCCTTTTGAAAAGGATTTAGTAAGTGTCAATAAAATAAATTTTCTCAATAGGGAAATTTTTGCAAAGGGAAAAATTTATACAAATTTTTCAGTAAACGGTGTGGAAAATATTCTTTTGTTTGAAGAAAATAAAGTTAGGTTTTCGTTCAAATATTATTTTGAACTTTTGGAAGAAATAGATAAGGATAAAATTAAAGCAATAGTCCTTAAAACTTCTTTTGGAGGTGAAGAACATTATCACGAACTTAATAAGAATGAATTAATCATAGATAAAAAAGTCATCACAAATATATTCCCGCAGAGTCAATCAGAAGATATTAATTATAGTTCAATTGAAAAATATTATTCTGAACTCTTTGGCAAAGAATGGAAAGGAAAAGTAAATAAAATGTTCAAGGAAGAACCAAATGAATTCATTTCTGTTTATTTGATTTTGGACGAAAAAATAATCAGGGCTAAATATGAAAACAAAAAAATAGTCTTGATGCTTACTAAAAAATATTTTGAAAAAGTATATGTATCTGATTTGGATATTGAAGTAATTTACAGCTTACTAGAAAAGAATAATGGCAGTATTGATACAATTCTTTTCTCAGAAAAAGAAGTGAATAAAATTTTCTTAGAGGAAGAAATTCGCAGCAAAAAAATTGAAACTGTTGATGAAAATTCCATGAATGGAAAATTGGCAGTTCAGCTGGTTGATAACAAAACATTAAGATGTTATTTTGAAAAAATTAGTGGAGTACCATTTAAATTCAATCCCGACTATTCAATTTTAAAGACTGCTGGCGATGATAAAAGAAGATTCAAATTAAAATCAGAACAAGTAATAGAATTTACTGAAGAGGTAGATGAATTTAAAATTCCAACACAAATATTCAATAAGAATGGCGGAACTATAAAAGCCTATGGAGAGAAAAATAAAAACAGCAAAGAAGGAATAATTGCAAGATATGAAATTCCAAAATCACTACTCGAAGAAGAAATAGTTATTTCTGTAAAATTTAAAAAAACAAGCAAGGATGGAGAAAAGGGTGAAGATGTTGTTTCGATAAAAGAATTTGATCAAGGAGAACTTCGAAATGTTGTCATTCCTGCATTTGTCGGAGGACTTGGTGGTAGGGATGTAATTCTTACCATAAAGGATTCAAAAGGCAAAATTGTTGAAAAAATAGGTTACGGTGGAAATGGTTATGGCGGAGAAGGTGCTATTGATGTTGAAAACACCAGCTGTAGCGGAAAAGACGGTAAGGATGGAAGAGACGAAAGAGATGCACTATACGATTTTTATGATAAGAGCGAGAGCATTGGCAAGGTTGTAGTGGAAACTTATTTATGATTAAAATAAACAATAAATACAAAAGACTTTTATTAAAAAATAACAAAGATGTCAAACCTGATAAAAAAACAGAGCGTGTTAAGATCAACAAGCTTAGTGCAAAAAACTTAAAAGGAATAAAATATAATTCAATAGTTTATAGTATAAAAGATGCTATAAGCTATAAAAATGGAACTATTAGGTTTAAGCATGTTGGAAAAATAGATATTCTAATTCCATTATATAACAAGCTTAAATATATTAAAAGATGCTTGGAAGGAATTGAAAACCAGACAAGAAAAGACCTAATAGGCACAGTATATATTTTGTCTCAAACAAAATGTGAATATGAGTATGTAGAACACATAAAAAAAGATTTTTCATTTGATATTACGAACATCGAACATGAAAGAATGGATCCAAGCTCTGCAAGAAATTTTTTAGTAAAGCAGGCTAAGAACGATTGGATTTCTTTTATAGATGCAGACGATTATTATGAAAAAGATTTCTTTGAAATGTTTACAGACTATAACCAGGATTCTGCTTTTATGTCACCACTTATGATTAGTGATAATTTAAGCAAAGAATCAAGGGAAAGAATTTATAGAGAATTTAACCGCTGGGAATATATAAATATTGTATTTAATAATCTTACTTGCATAGCTCACAAAAGTCTGTTTGAAGAACATAAACTAAAAAAGAAATTCGCGTTTGGTGGAGAGGATATGGATTTTTTATTGAATCTATTTCTCTCCCATAAGTATTATATAACTCTTCACAAAAGAGCGTTTATATATACTCATGATGATGCAAGACAATTGTCAAAACAAAGAGAGTTTGAAAAAACACATATGAAAATGATTTTTTCAAACTTAAAGAAACTTAAATCAAACATGGTTGATTTTGACCTGTATAATAATTTCATAAAGTTTTTTGTGTTCTTTAATTTTGAAAAAACCAAGAAGATTTTTAAAATCATTTTTAAAGACATAAATAAAATTCTAAAACAAAGTTTCAAAAAAGAAATAGATGTTGAGTTTGATGAACAACTTAAAGTGGTCAGCAAAAAAAACAGTATTAAAACAAAAGAATATATAGATGTTAAAGCAGAAGATATGTTCTCAAAAACAATAAATGAATTTTTGTATTTATTGACCCACTATAATTGTTCAATTCCAGAAAAAGTGAATGAAGAATACTTGATGTATATGATTAGGGCTAGTGGAATAAAATATCTTCCACATGGCGAAAAAATAAAAAAATTGATAAGTAAACTTACTGAAGATTATGAGAAAAAGAAGAGAACAAAGTTTGTAGAAATAACATTCGAACTCCCTATACCATGCAATATGCACTGCAAGTATTGTTTTCAAAAAGAAAGAATCATAAAGAATTATTCAGAAAAAGAAATTTTGGATTCTTTGAAAAAAAGATTGAAACAATGCGAAAAAGTTGCTAAGAAGGACGGTCTTAGAATTTATCCAAAATTAATGGGTGGAGAAATAAGTGTTTTAAGGGACGAGTTTGTAGAAGAGATTTTTGCAATATTTAATAATTATAATAATATATTGATTTTCTCCAATGGTTCAAATAGGGATGGGGTTGTATATAATACAAACAAAAGACTTATGACTCACCTATTTGAAAGTAATATTAAAATTATGGAACACAAAAAAAGAAATGAGTCATTTACTTTAATTTATGATAATTCAAACAAAGAAAGAATAAAAAATATCGCTTCAAATCAAAACGTAATAGCGAATTTTGACAGATATAAATTAAGTGATGATAGAACCAGAAAAAATATTTACAAAGTTCCGATGAAAGCCATAGATATAATGACTGGAGAAGTTGTTCCTTGTTGGAAACTTGGAATTGCAAAAACAAAAATAGAAGATGTAAAATCTTTTAAGAAAATGAAAGTCGGATGCAACAAGCCATGCGATAATTGTATTTATTATTTTGGAGTTGAAGATGGAGTATGCAATAGTTGATAAGAACGGAAAATTCATTGGTAAAACAACTAATGAATTGATTTCAAAAATTCCAATGCCAAACACTTTTAGAAGCGATGAGACTGCAATCTGGCATGATAAAAAATGGGAAATAAAAATAGAAGAACCAGCAAAACTCGTAATCTCCCAAGATGGTAAATTGGACTATTCTCCAGCTGTTGCAAAAAAATTTTTAGACTTGGTTAATAAATCAAGAAATCCAGAAAAACAGTATGATAGAATTTTTGATAACAGTATTTTTAGTAAAATGAAAGACCCAAAAGTTATTCATGAGCTTAAAACAAAAAATTGTTTAATTAATGATAAAAAATGTGAATTAAAAATCGCTCCAAAAACTACACAGGTTATTATTTCATATGAGCTGTCTGGGCCATGCAACAAAAAATGTTGGTATTGTCCACAAAGAGGAAGGGATTTTACAACCTTTAGTTTTGATAAGGTGTTGGAGAATCTTGAAGAAGGATTGGATTTATCTATATCCGTTGCAAAAAAAGAAGATAGGATTATTGCTGGCCAGTTTCTTGGTGGTGAAATAACTTCTTGGGATATTGGCATACAAGAAAGAATAGCAGAAATAATCAATAGACATAAGTGCAGCAATTTTGGAGATACAATAATAATGACCAATGGTACGAATCTTAATTCTCCAGTTATAAAGAAAACTAATTCAGCATGTCTAATTCATGAAGTAGAATGGAAAGGAAAGAAGTTTGAAAAGACAGACAATCCTAAAGATAAAAGAATGATTATTCTCACAAGAGAAGATACAATGGATGATGTTAAAAGGTGTATAGATCTAAATAAAGATATAAAATTTTCTTGGTCTCTTGATTTTCTTTCTATTGACAGATATATTAAAGAAAAGAATGAAATAGAACTGTGGAAAGAGCTTAAGCAAAAATTTTTTAATGCTGATACTGGGTATAATATTTGGGAAAGATTTGAATCTTTGGAAGAATGTACTAGATGGTGCGAATACATGACAGAACATGAAGACTGGCAGTTTTATATTTATGACAGGACAATAAAACCATGTTATGGTTGTGATGAAAGATATAGAATGCCATTTGAAAAGTTCAATACATTTAGCATGGAGTTTAAGTGCAAAAAACACTGTATGCCTATGTTATGGACAGCTTGGGGAGAATTATTATAATGGAGTATGCAATAGTTGATAAGAACGGAAAATTCATTGGTAAAACAACCAACAAGTTAGCTTCCCAAGTGCCATATCCTTATAACTTGCTATATTGAAAGAGAAAGACGTTAAAAAAATGCTTTAATAAACTACGGACAAAGCTAAATGTTAGTAGTGAAGAAAAGCAATGAGTGAAAATCAAATAGTAGACGAATTAGAAGCAAATAAAATAACAGCGGATAGTGCTTATCATGGCTTGGTGGCTGCTGATAAGGCTTCGCTGTTGACATTACAAACGCATAATATAACATTCTTAGATGATCCCGCCAGCCCATTTTATATTCACATAGGGCCACAAGACACACCAAGTTCAACAGAATATAAAATTATAGAAGTTCCATATATAGATTCTGGTAATTATTATATGTCACTAAGAGACCCAGAGACTGGTTCTACTTGGTGGAGTATATCAATACGTAACAATCACTCAAATCTTATAGTATCATATTCAAGAAGGGAAATGGATAAAGATGGAATTCCTTTGCTTGAACCAGTGCTTAAGGAAATATACATATATGATAATAATAGTGAAGCTCCAAAGGTTTATATAAAAACTTATGTTGGTGGCAATCTTTACTGGCAGAATCAATCATTGAATAACAATCCAGCAGTAACAATGCACGACTTGTATCCATTCAATATAGCAAGTAGTGGAGCATTAAAATGTGATTGTATTTACACCTCTGCGTGCTTTCATAGTCGCACGCTTGCAACAAGTGAATTGGACGTAAATGGCGAAGCAAAATTTAGAAAGCCAATAATTGTCGAAGGCGATAACGGAAGTCCAGTTCCATCAATCTCAATCAAATCCAATCAAATTTCAGAAATATTTAGAAACGAATATATAATTTCAGGCCCATCAACTAAACCCTACCATGAAAAAATCCCAGGCGATACTACAGGTTATAATTTCAAAATAAATGAAAACACAATAATAGGCAGCGAAAACGAGCCTCGTGATTTGTGCATTACAGGTAATATTCAGCTAGGTAGTGGAGCAAACCAGATAACTACCAATAAACCACTAAAAGATCAAAATATTCCAAAATGGGATGAAACAGAAAATTGTTTGGTAGATTCAAAAATAAGAGAAAATGATACTGGCGTGGTTGTGAATGGAAATTTACAGGCTACAGGAACATCACAATTTGATGGGGAAGTCAGTATAGGAAGCGAAAACAAAAAGGTTGATTTGCATATAAATGGAGATATTATCCAGCATGGCACTGTTTATGAAACCCATGCAGAGCAAATTTATTCAACCAAAGATTATATAGTAATTAGGGAAGGGGCTGCTTCAGGCTTAGTTAATGATGAAGTAGCTGGTCTTAAAATAATAAAGCCAAATGGTTCTTATGATATTCATTTATGTGTAAAGAATGACAATTTTGCTTATATAGGAGAAGTTAGCTCAGAGCCTGTTGAAAATTATGGAAAATATTATTTTGTCGATCGCGGATTGTATTATGACGGCAATGAAGAATCAAGTACATACGAACAGTATTTTGATGATTCTGATTTTACAAAACCACATGAATTCTATATTCCAAGTGAAGCAATAGAAGTATTTATGGAAAAAACAAACAGGGAAGATGGAAAATGTGATGTAAGTATATATTATAAGCTTACAGAAGAATCCCTGCAAAGGCTTTTGACAGTAGATAAAAATGCAGAAGATCAGTCTTTGCTTTATTATGATGATTGTCTTAAGGAAGCTAAAACATTAATAAAACCAGAAAACCAGCAGAATCCATTGGTTCCAGTATTGGATGGTGGAAGAATTACATACCGTGAGTATACATCAGGCGAAGGAGATGCCAATAACTGGAGTGGTACTTTAGAAGAATATGAACAGGATATTCAAATAATCAATCAGAATAATCCTAATTATATTAAGGATGGTTCTGGAGTAGATATATATGGAATCACCGCTGCTGATTTGGATATTTCCACTGAGGTTAGGAATGGTGATTCACAACCAGTAACTTCTGGAGCTGTATATAATTTTGTAACTAATTATATTGACAATCAGGAAGAAGTATTAGATCGGTATACTACCGCAGAGATTAAGACTAATAAAGTTTGGATAAATGGTCAACCTATTTATAGAAAATCCGGATATCTTCATGAAGTACCAAAGAATGTAAAAGTTACACTAGATTCAACTATTACAATGGAAAAAATCGACTGCATATTTAATATGGGTGGTTCGTTAAAACTTGATGATGGTTTTGTAGGTCTTGGTGGATATCTATATGTTACTGGTGTATCTGGTTTGAAAGTAGTTAGATTGTCTTTACAGGTAAGAAGCGAAGGAATAGTACTTTTGCAGATTACTGCTGATAATGCTATTTCAGATCTTAACTGGTGGATTGAATATGTCTATAAGACAACCTAGGAGAAAGTATGAGAGGAGTTTTATATAGAACAGAAAAAGATGGAACCACTTTAGCAGTTCCGGAATTAAGAATAAGTGCCTCAAACAGTAGAACTGTTTATTATGAGAATAATGCCGCTAAGCAGTCTGCATTAAATAATAATGAAATTAGGGAAGGAAGTATAGTACTTACTGGACTTGCTGGAAATAATGAAGATTATGCCACAAAAGCATATGTTGACAGTAAGATTGGAAATTCGGAACATCAGGTAGGTGTTATAGTTGGTTTTCCAGGCAATGTTCCAAATGGATATCTATTATGTGATGGAAACAGATTTGATAAGAATAAATATCCAGAGTTATACGAATATTTAGGAACGGACGTTTTACCAGACTATAGAGAATGTGTGCTAGTAGGAGCTGGACAAAATACGACTGATAGTATTGTTACTCACGATGTCTACACCCTTGGTGAATTCAAGGATGACCAATTGAAAGACCACTATCACGGTATTCAAACAAACGGTTCATCAGATAGATACACTATAAACACTTCTTCTCCGAATGTTAATACCTCTGGTGTTAAGGGTTGGGGTAATCCTTGGGGAACTCAGTTTAACCCAGCAACAACAACCCACGGTAAACAGAAAGGATTGAACTGGGCAATTAAAGCAGCACCAATAACTATCTCTTCAAGTCCTATACAATATCAGGAAGATGATTTACTAAAATTAAAACAAAGAGTAGATTGGGATAATGCAATAGGTGTTTCAACTTCACAAATACCTTATACAGTTCCAGCAGATGGCTTTTTTGTAGCTCAGATGGCTGATGATTCAACATCAACTACTGACCAAAAAGTATATATAAATGACAAATATATTGGAGAAATACTAACAAAGACGTCTATTTCTGGAACTATTTATTGGAGAGAGAATAACTTTTCAGTACCAGTTTCCAAAGGAGATATAGTAAAAATAATAAATAAAGATTCTGGAACTACTTTTATAGGTGGATATGCTTGGTTTGTTCCATTCAAAACTGTTGCTGTAAAGCTTAGTTCGTCTACACCTACAGAAAGCATATCATTAGAAGATAGCTATTCAACAACAGAAGTAAAGACAAACAAGACTTGGGTAGATGGCAAGCCTATTTACAGGAAGGTAGTAGCATTACCTACAGCAAAAAATGTTAGTGATAGCTCATATATAGACTTAGGTATTGCATTTCCAAGCGACGCTGATACAATGTTCCTTCCTACAGTAGTAAGCGTCTATGGTGGTCTAATGTATTACAACAACTACAAGCCAATACAAGCAGCTTGTAAAGTAAATGTTAGTTTAGCAGCTGGCACTAACTTCATTCTTGAATATACTAAGAACTAAGTAAGGAGATAGAAATATGGTAGAATTTGCATATAAAGAAAATGGTGTTTTAAAATTAGCTCCAATAGCTTTGAATAGTTATGATTCGCAATCAGTTGGTTCTGTAGTTGGTTTTCCGGGGGATATTCCAAATGGATATCTATTATGTGATGGAAGTAGATTCAACGAAAATGTTTATCCAGAATTATATGCTTATTTGCATACTAATGTTTTACCAGATTATAGAGAATGTGTGCTAGTAGGAGCTGGACAAAACACGACTGATGGCATTGCCACTCATGATGTTTATACAGTAGGACAATTCAAAGATGACCAGATACAAAACCATACGCATGCAATTGAAACCAATGTTATAAGTAATAGTTCAGGCACTTGGAGAAGTCCAGATGGTGGAAACTATAAAGGTAATTCATCTGATATTACTACAAAAGCTAATAATGGTCGTACTGGCACTACCACTCATGGCAAACAGAAAGGATTGAATTGGGCAATTAAGGCAACTGTAGTAAATTATTCAGCTGAGTTGAATCCAATAATGATAAGAAATACATGGGTAAGCATAATGACAGATTTACTCATAACCAACTCAACTGCGAATGTAGTTTTGGATAAAGCAGAATACAATCACTTTCAAAACAAAATGAGGGTTTGTTATCATAAAACAAACACTACTGCAAATGGAGCAACTATAAATTTATATTTAACCTATAATGGTCAGAATAAGAACATAGTTTTTACCAACCAAACGTTTGTAAATATAATGCAAATACAGGGAGGTACAAGTCTTGTGGCTGGGCAGGAACATAAGGTTAATTTGCGTTCAGAAAGAGAAATACTTTTGTCTACGTTTAATCGTCAAGGAACTGCATGGCCAGCAAATACATATTTTACCGCTACGTTAGAATTTTAAGGCCTTATAAAGATAATTACAGAGGTAAATAAATGACTTTACAGGAACTACATGGAAAAGCATATGAAAGCGCATCTATAGCAAATGATGACTATACTAGCTATGCTGGTAACATTGCAGTCACTACTATTACTAATGGAAAAAGCTTTAATTACATTAGACCAGCTAATATTTCACCAGCAAGAAAAGCAGCTGTAGAAAGAAAAGCTGAGAAGGAACAAACAAATTTGCAGACAAGAACTGCAAATTTCACATTGTACGCTAGTGATAGTACTGAATGTTATACAATACAATTGTAAGTGACAGCAAGTGCAAAAATGCCACCAGAGATTTCTAATGCAGATTTCAAGAATATTGTTATGACTAAAATTGAAAATAACGAATCAGCATTTATAGCAATTTTGAATGCACAGGAAAACTTGTTCTCTGAAGAAATTACTGGCACTCATTTTGAAGATCACTTTGAGGAAGTTGAATACACACAGACAATTGTAGTTGACTTCGATATTTTGTTTGACGATGGTTGTACGACATATACAATAAAGGAAACAGTTATATTGTGAAATTATCTGTAGTAGTATTATTTTGCGACAAAGATGTAAAATTCTTATATGACTTTCTAAGGCAATTAGAAAGTCATATTTTTACTGATTATGAAATTATTTTAGTAGATAATAGAGAAAAAGATAAAACAGAAATTAAAACAAAATACAAGCTTATAGACCCAGGTGAAAATATATATCTTTTTGAAGGAAGAAGGATTGGTTTTGAAAATTCGTCTGGAGAATATATTTGGTTTGTAGATGTGGACGATGAAATAATTGGCAATGTATATGATGAAGATTTCAGTTCAAATGCGGATTTTATTCAGTTCTATTATGATGCAAATGGTGCACAAATCAAGCCAGGAAATTATCCATCAGTAAGAGCATTTGGTTATAATGTATGGAGCAGATTTTATAAGGCTTCAAAATTAAAGGAAGCATATGCTCCAATTACTAAAAGGGGAATAAAAGTAAGTACTTTTGAAAATGCAATATTATTAAGTTTAATGCTTAGAACAAAACCAACAATCAGCTATCTTGATAAAATATTATATAAATACAATCTTTGCAATTCAACTTTTCATAAAAAGAGTTTAAGCAAAGAAGAATTTGATAGATTTACAAAAGGCTACGACATTCTTCCATACCTATTCTCTTTCTGTGAGGATGGAAACGAACTTATGAAGAAAAGAGAAAGAAAATTTGAAGCATTAACAAAAAAATTGACTAAAATATAAAAAAATGTTATAATCTTCTTATAAAGGAGATAATAGTGATAAAAGTTTTTAATGCTAGAAAAATTAAAGAAACATATAATTTATTTATGGAGCCAATTGGATTGACTTTTATAAGCACGAATGATATAATAAAGAAAATTTGCTATAAGAAGTTAAAAGATCTTACCAAAATACATTATGCAAAAGTCCTCTTTAGGTGGATGAGTAAACATATGCCAGAAAATTTGGTTCCAATGGCAGAAAAATTTTTTCCCACAAAAATAGGTGAAATAAAAAGCAGCGGTCGCAGTCTTAGTATCCTTTCATTTTCCTACAGTATTTCTGATGATAAAATACATTGTGTAGTATGCGATGATGGAAATGACAGAACTTTCAAACTTCATACAGATTTGTATGGCGAAAGAACCAGAGAATATTCCGAAAAGATGATTGAATTCTTTAAGAAAAAGTTTGACAAGCTTCATGGTTTTTTCTTGGAGGAAGAATCGGATGGTAGTAAATTTATAACCGACAGAAACATGGTAGGAGATAAATACAATAAAATAGTTGTAATTGGTGCCGATGGAAGTATATGCCACAATAAGGAAACTTTCGGCGAAGTTCACGACTTTGAAGTTGATATTCTAAGGGGAGATTAATGAGTGAAAACTTTGTTCATACGCATATTCACACTGTATATTCAGCTTATGATGCTGTAAATACTCCTGAACAAATGGTGGAACAAGCGGTTAAACATGGTCATAAAGCAATGGCTATTACAGACCATGGAGTTATGGGTGGTACTTATAATTTTCAGCAAGCATGTTTAAAAAATGGCATAAAACCACTTCTTGGAATGGAAGGATATGTTGTTGACAAGCTTGTGAATGAAGATGAAAAAGGTAAGAGAATAAGACTAAAAAACAATCATATAATTCTTATTGCAAAGAATTATGACGGTTGGAAATCATTACTTAAGCTTAATTATCTAAGTAATAGTGATGACGATCATTTTTACTATAAGCCAAGATTTTCTTTTAAAGAACTTTTTGAAAACAAAAAAGGCTTGATTGTATCTTCTGCTTGTCTTGCGTCTGGGTTTGCAAACTTGCTAAAACAGGGCAAGGAAAGCGAAGCAGTAAAATTATTTGAAACATTTTGCCATGAATTTGGAGAAGACTTCTACGCAGAACTTCAGCTTAATGAAATACAGGAACAGAAGGAATATAATTCTTGGCTAATCTCACAGGCTACTCATTATGGTGTACCACTAACAATAGCAGGTGACTGCCATTATGCTACACCTGATGGAGCTGCTACACAGGAACTTGCATTTAGAATCCGTAATGACAGTGAAAATGAAGTTGGGCAGACTTTCGCTTGTAGAAAACTTTATTACCAAGGTATAGATGATTTCAAAACCTTTAATAAAGAATGGAATTATGGATATACGGATGAGCAAATAGAAAATTGGTGTTCAAACACTGTTGATCTTGCAAATAAGGTTGATTTTACAATTCCAGAAAGAAAGAAAATGCGCCTTCCAAGACAAGCATTTGACGAAGATGGTGAACTGATTAAAAAAGCAAGGGAAGGGCTCTGTAATTATTTTGGCGTAAAAAATTTTGATGAGTGTCCAACAGAGTATAAAGACAGATTGAATTTTGAACTTCAACTTATGGTAAAGAAAGGAATATCAAGATACTTTCTTGTACTTATGGATATCTTAAAGTGGTGTGATGACAATAAAATAAGTCATGGAATTGCACGTGGCTCTGCTGGTGGTTCGCTTGTTTCTATGTGTCTTGGAGTAACTGGTAAAATAATGGATCCGATAAAGAATGGTTTACTCTTTGAAAGATTTGTTTCAAATGAGCGTCTTGTAGACTGTTATATAGATTATTCCAAAGAAGGAAATAAACAATGAAAAACTTTATTAACTATAATTGAGAGAAAAAAATGAAATATATTCTTCTTAATAAGCGTTAAAATGCTTGACAAATATTTAAAAAAATTATATAATTAAAATACCATCGTTGATGGATTATGAATTTTAGTTTTTGGAGGTCATTAATAAAATGATTAATGGCAAGGAAATGAGTTGGAAATCTATTTGCGACCTTGTTTGCGATAGAGTGGCAGGAAAAAATAATGATGATTTAAGCGAAGCTGATTACGAAAAAATCAATACAAGATCAGTAGAGCTTGTGGATGAAGTTGGTGTAGATGAAATACTGCCATATGCCAAAAAGTTTATGAATATGAATATTCTTGACAAGAATGTTGATTTCAAGCAGCTTGAAAATTTTCCAGTCGTATGGCATAAAATCTATTCTACATCAGTAGATGTGGTTGCTGTTGAATCAAGACAGATTGCCTTGGCAAAATAAGGAGTTTTCATGAAAGTAGCACCAGAGAATATATTTCCAGGTGCTAGAATAAAACTTGGCGAGCAGACATATTATGTAATAAAGGTCAACGCCAAGTCATTCTATGCCTCTACAGATTCCTATCAAAAGTTTTTAGAAGGTTTTGAAAAAAAACCAAAGGGCACAACATTTTTAGCCTTTTGCAAACAAAATAATGTCAAATCTTATAAGTATACGGAAGCATTTGAAATAGAAGAAAATGAATTTAACCGTAAAGCAATAACAGTAGAAAATTCAAAAAATATTTATGAAGTTAGTCAGTGTGAGAAATCTGCTTTAAAAGAGTATATTGCTTTTCTGAGAAAAAAGAAAAGACCTGTAAGATTGTCTCCGCTTTTTGAGTATGGTAAAAGAACGTTTTATTTTTTGGAAGAAAACGGCAATAGTTTTTTAGTGAACATAAATGGTGAATATGTGCTGTTTTCATTGGAAACCGACGAATGGATAAAGATTTCTACTGTATATGATTTTAGTGATAAGTTTGACCACGTTCCATGGGAAAAGCTTTCTGAGTTTGCAAACGCTGAAATGATAGCCTAATAGATTAAGCCCAAGAGGTTCTTCCTCTTGGGCATTTTTTTTGCTCTTTTTATTTTGTTGACAAATATACAAAATTGCGTTAG
>AUXO017013792.1_pt1 | contig 17208 bp, 18 predicted proteins | sample 768731 | NCBI WGS metagenome assembly AUXO01 (sample SAMN02715735, study PRJNA202380) | gut metagenome | biome: sheep rumen | host: Ovis aries | place: New Zealand: Palmerston North
ATTAAAGGAGGAATTACTGATATGACAGTAAAAGTTGCAATCAACGGTTTTGGACGTATTGGACGTTTGGCATTCCGTCAGATGTTTGGTGCCGAAGGTTATGATGTAGTTGCTATTAATGACTTGACTAGCCCTAAAATGCTAGCTCATTTGTTAAAGTATGACTCTACTCAGGGTACATATGAAAAAGCAGATACAGTCGTAGCTGGAGAAAACTCTATCACTGTTGATGGAAAAGAAATTACAATTTATGCAAAGGCAAACGCTGCTGAATTGCCATGGGGCGAATTAGGAGTTGACGTTGTTTTGGAATGTACAGGATTCTATACTTCCAAAGCTAAAGCACAGGCTCACATCGATGCTGGTGCTCGTAAAGTCGTTATCTCTGCTCCTGCAGGAAATGACCTTCCTACAATCGTTTACAATGTAAACCATGAAACATTGAAACCAGAAGATACAGTTATCTCTGCAGCTTCTTGTACTACAAACTGCTTGGCTCCAATGGCTAAAGCTCTGAATGATTTAGCTCCGATCCAGGCTGGTATCATGAGTACAATTCATGCTTACACTGGTGACCAGATGACATTGGATGGACCTCAGAGAAAAGGCGATTTACGTCGTAGCCGTGCGGCTGCAGTAAACATTGTACCTAACTCTACAGGTGCTGCAAAAGCCATCGGTTTGGTTATTCCTGAATTGAACGGAAAACTGATTGGTTCTGCTCAGCGTGTTCCTACTCCTACAGGATCTACCACTATCTTGGTAGCTGTTGTTAAGGGTAAAGTAACTGTTGACGAAATCAATGCTGCTATGAAAGCTGCTACTACTGAATCTTTCGGATATACTGAAGAAGAATTAGTATCTAGTGACATCATCGGTATGCGTTATGGTTCATTATTTGACGCAACTCAGACTCAGGCCATCGCTATGGAAGATGGAAATACAGAAGTTTCTGTAGTTTCTTGGTATGACAACGAAAATTCATACACTAGCCAGATGGTTCGTACAATTAAGTATTTCTCTGAATTAGGATAATAAGTCAGAATGAAAGCATCTCAAAAAAGAGATGCTTTTTTTATTTTTCAAAGGATTTTTTCACTTTTTATCACTATAATGAAGAAAACCAGCCTCTTAGGACTGAAAAAGAATATTCGTTGAAAATTAAATTGGATTAGTATATTCTTTAATAAGTTAGAGGTGAGAATATGGCAATCAGAAGAGAGTTATCCGATTTGGATCGTGATGAATTGACCAAGGATGTCAATGATCTAGATAAAGTATATTTGGAAAAAATGAAGGCCGATGGAATAGATGAAGAGCTGTTGGAACAGTTCCGCAATCTGTCTTTGGAAATGGATTTTAATAAGGAGTAGGGAAATGAGATTATATAACAGTTATACACAACAAGTAGAAGAACTGGATCCAATTGAACCGGGAAAGGTTTCCATGTATGTTTGTGGGCCTACTGTTTACAATTACCCACATATTGGAAATGCCCGGCCTATTGTAGTATTTGATACTTTAAAAAAGGCTCTGGAGCTGCAAGGGCTGGAAGTAACATATGTAAGTAATTATACGGATGTTGATGACAAGATCATCAATGCAGCCATTGAGAATAATGTAAGCGAAAAAGAAATAACGGAAAAGTATATCAAAGCATACAGTCAGGTACGTTCCGATCTACATGCGGACGAACCGAATGTAACCCCAAGGGTTACCGAGACAATGGATCAGGTTATTGCGTTCATTCAGCAGCTGATTGAAAAAGATGCAGCGTATCAAGTGGATGGAGACGTATATTTTCGTGTGAAGTCTGATCCACACTATGGTTCATTATCCCACCAGAAAGTAGATGATCTGGTTGTGGGTGCCCGGATCGATGAAAACACAAAAAAGGAGAATCCACTTGATTTTACTTTATGGAAAGAAACAGAGCGAGGAATCAAATGGAGCACACCATGGTCTAAAGGCCGGCCTGGATGGCATACAGAATGTGTTGTGATGATCCAGGATGTATTCAAAAAACCGTTGATTGATATTCACGGTGGTGGAATGGACCTGAAATTTCCCCATCATGAAAATGAAATTGCCCAATGTGAAGTATGCAACAACACACGACTAGCTAATATGTGGGTACATAATGGTATGATCAATATCGAAGGAATCAAAATGTCCAAGTCTCTCGGAAATGTCTGGTGGGCAAAAGATATGATTGCGAAATTCGGAGGGAATCTAACACGTTGGATCTTGATTTCTACGCAATACCGTTCTTCTTTGAATCTGAATCCAGAAACATTTGATAATGCTAAAAATGAAATGAATCGGATCCATAATGCACTACATCAGGCCAATGTTAAGTTGGAACTAGCCGGTATAGAGAAAACGGATTTATTGAGCAAACCATTGCTGGATGCGTTTATTGATGCGTTAAATGATGATCTGAATACTCCGAATGCGATTGCGGTCATATTTGACGGAATCAAACAATTGAACCAAATCATCCGAAAAAGAGATGTGGATTTAGATCTTGTCAATACATATTATGCGACCATTTTAAAAATGTTGTATGTATTAGGTATTGAATATGAGGAAATCCATTTAAGCGAAGAAGATAAAGAGCAATATACATTATGGCGTAAAGCCGTTAAAGAAAAGAATTTTGATGTTGCTGATCAATATCGCAGCCAGTTACAGGAAAAGGGAATTCTTTAATGGAGATTGTTACACATAATGCAACAAGTCTAGCATGGATCGGGGATGCTGTGATGAGCCTATCAGTAAGGGAATATCTTTTAAAAAAAGGATATCGAAAGCCTGATGTACTGCAGAAGATGAGCGCCCGGATCTGCAGCGCAAAAGGCCAGGCCTATATTCTGCAACAGTTGGAGCAGAAAAATTGGTTTGAAGAGCAGGAAAAAGTTATACTGCGTAGAGGCCGTAATGCTACAATCCATACCAAAGCGAAAAATGCTTCTCAGCAAACTTATCTGCAGGCAACTTCTCTGGAAGCGCTGCTAGGCTATCTATATTTATATGAACATGAAGAACGTTTACAGGCTTTGTTGGGTGAAATCAAGAAATTAGGAGACCTTTTATGATCGTATATGGAAAAAACGTTTGGAATCAGATCCAAAATCAACCCGACCAGATTCAGGAAATCTATGTGCAGCAAGGGTTAAAAGACCGTTCTATCGAGAAAAAGATCCAACGTCAGTTTCCTGACTATAAAATTAAAACGCGAAGAGAAATGGATTCGATCACCCAGACAACTTCACATCAGGGAATTGCATGTAAGGTAAAAGAAATACCTACTTATTCATTGGAACAACTGGTTGACAGGGCAGAGAATAAGTTGTTTGTGGTACTGGATGGTATTCAGGATCCTCATAATGTAGGAGCCATTTTACGTAGTTGTGATTGTACAGGTGTCGATGGCTTGATACTTTCTAAGCATCGAAGTGCCGGCCTTACACCAGCAGCTGTAAAATCCAGTACAGGAGCAGCATATACGGTACCAGTCTCAATTGTCGCAAATTTATCAAATGCCTTGAAATACTTTAAAGAGAAAGGCTATTGGATCGTTGGAACGGATATGGAAAATGCACGTGACTATCGTCAGGGAATTTATGATGTACCTGTTGTACTGGTGATTGGCTCGGAAGGAAAAGGAATCAGTACATTGGTTAAAAAACAATGTGATTATATGATTTCAATTCCCATGCATGGCTCCATTTCCAGTTTAAATGCAAGTGTGGCTTGTGCTGTTGTTTTATATCAGATATATAATCAAAGAAATCCGTTATAATTCTTTTCTGCGGAAAGGAAAATATGAAACCAAATATCTATGAATGGATATACTTATACTTTCAAAGAGATGAAGAGGCTCTTCCTCTTCTGATTAAGTATTTTCGACCTATTACTTTATCGATTATCAGCAATCGTTTTAAACATCGACGTATTGAAAGTGCGACATGGAATGAATGTGTATCACTTGCAGACAGTGTATTAAATGACTGCATCAATCGATGCAAAGTGGATCAGTATCCAATGTTTAAAGCCTTGTATCGAACTTCTTTAAATAATCGACTGATCGATCGTAATCGTACAGAATATGTACATACACCGGAAAATCATGTTGACGTTTTGCATTTGGATTGCTTTGTCAACGATAATATGTGTCATTATATATCGGAAGCAATCGCTGATCCAAGAGTGAACGTACATCAGGATGTAATCGTTAAGTGTGACGTTGAGCAGAAGTATAACGAGCTGCCAATCTACTTTACTGCGTATGAAAGACAAATTCTTGAGTGGAAGCGACTCGGTTATACTACAGCTGAAATTGCCGACAGACTGAATGTGAATGTTCGTCATGTACGATATATCCTATTAAAAATGAAAAAATGGGCATTGTCACATTGACAGTCAGCCTTGATTAATGGTAAATTATCTTAGTTAAGGAGTGTTTTTGTATGGCTGATAAAGTAATTTTGACATGTACAGAATGTTTATCTCGAAACTATACGACACCAAAGAATAAAAAAAAGATGTCTACGCGTTTGGAAATCAAAAAGTATTGTCCAAAATGCGGAAAACATACATTGCATAAGGAAACGAAATGAGGGATAGCTATATGGCAAAAAAAGATACAGATGGAAGAGCTTATTCACCGGCCAGCGTTATTCGTGAGCTGAAAAATGTTAAGTGGCCGACTTTTGGTGAATTGATGAAAACCAGTGCTTTGGTTATCGTTTTTACCGTTCTTTTCGGTGTGTATTTCTTTATATGTGAATTAGCAGCATCCGGATTGATCAATGCAATCGTCGGAGCAAAGTAAGAGGTTGACTATGAGTACAGATGAATTGAAAAAAGAATGGTATGTAGTGAATACATACGCAGGACAGGAGCATCGGGTAAAGGATAATCTGGAACGACGGATCACGACAATGGGATTAGAGGATAACCTATTTCAGATTATTGTAGCCGAAGAAAAAGAAATCGAGTATAAGAATGGGAAACCAGTAGAGAAAACGAAAAATTTGTTTTCCGGATATTTACTGGTTCAGATGGTTATGACAGATGAAGCCTGGTATGCAGTGCGTAATACACCAGGTGTTACTGGATTTATTGGATCCAGCGGTAAAGGAGCAAAACCGTTCCCGGTCCCTCAGGAAGAGATCGATGCGGTATTGCGACGGCTAGGAAATGTGGATGCCAATGTTCAGGTTGATTTTGAAGTCGGCGATACAGTCGAAATTTTAAATGGTGCCTTTAAAAATTCCGAAGGAATTGTTGAAAGCATGAACGATGAAAAAAAGGAAGCGACCATTTTATTGATCTTGTTTGGAAGGGAAACGCCAACGGAAATTCCTTATATGGATCTGAAAAAAGTCGCATAAAAGGATGTGAATACGATGAAGGATATACTAAATATAGTGTTAATGTGTTTATCAGGCTTTATTATTATTTTGACCTTGCTGCAATCTGGTAAATCAGATGGATTATCTGCTGCTTTTACCGGCAGTGGGGATCTGAACTTGTTTGCTGTGCAGAAAGAAAGAGGTCCTGAAAAGGTAATCAGCCGATTAACACTGTTCAGTGGTATTGCATTCTTTGCAATCGTTATTGCATTACAAGTTATATAAAGGCCTTATGGCCTTTTTATTTTATGAAAGGAATAGGTATGAAAGAAAGAATATTAGAACAGTTTAAACATCGTCCGGCTTTATCTATTAAAGATCTTGAATCCGGTCTACATCTAAAAAGTACAAAAGATTTTGTTCTCTTTATTAAAACACTGAATCAGATGGAGGAAGATAGAATTCTATGGAATGATCATAATCATTATTATTTGCTGTCCTCTGGATCCTTTCATATTGGTTTTGTAAAAGATATCAGTCGTTATGAGTGGGCTGTGATAGGTAATGCCGGCAGAGTCTATGTACAAAAATCGGATCATGTACAGATATTTGATGGGGATGAAGTATTGGTTCGTTTAAATCCAGACGGAAATGAAGTGATTCATATCTATAAGCACAAAATTCATAGGATTCTTGGAACGATTAAAAAAAGACGTCGAGAACTTGTATTTATTAGTGATGTGGATTATCATACACGGTTTAAGATCGTAAATGAAAAAGAATTTCATTTAAAGCATAATGATCGAGTGGTTGTGGAAATCATTCGATATGGCAGACCACTTCAAATTAAAATTGTCCGATTGATTCCAAAAGAACCTGGAAACGATATAACGGCGATTTTGTATGCGCATTCTATACGGCAGGAATTCAGTGAAAAAGTAATCACACAAGCAAAAAAAATTAGTCAGGAGCTAAGAAAAGAAGATTATAAAAATCGAAAAGATCTTCGTTCTTTATTGACTGTGACAATCGATGGGGATGATGCACGTGATTTTGATGATGCAATTTCAATTGTTAGAAACGAATGCGGGTTTACATTGTTTGTTCATATAGCCGATGTCAGTTATTACGTAACGGAAAACAGTCCTATGGACCAGGAAGCATATCGAAGAGGAAACAGTGTATACGTCTGCGACCGTGTTGTTCCCATGCTTCCTTTTGATTTAAGCAACGGTATTTGCTCGCTGAATCCCAAGGTGGATCGTTGTACACTGACATGTCGTATGGAAATCAATTTTGATGGGCGGTGTACGAAGTATTTATTATATCCGTCTGTTATTCATTCTGACTGTCGATGTACCTATAAAAAGGTCAATCGTATGCTGCAGGAGGATCCGGATGCTATCGAAGAATATAGTTTGGTCCGATCGATGTTATTGGATTTGAAGGAGTGCACCGACTTGTTGAAGAAACAAGCATGGGCTGCCGGAGCAATTGATTTTCAAACAACAGAAGCATCTATCGTTTTAGACCGCAATGGTTATGCCGTGGACGTTGTCAAAAAAGATAGAGGGATCTCTGAGGAAATGATCGAACAATGTATGATTCTGGCTAATCGTTGTGTGGCACATGAGTTAAATACAAAAGAATTGCCCTGTATGTACCGTATACATGAGAAACCAGATCCAAGAAAGATCGAAACAGTTATACAGACAGCACTGGCGATGCATGAGAATTGTCAGTTGGAACAAGAAGATTGTACATCTAAAGAACTGCAACAGTTTTTAGAAGGTATAGTTGATGAAACAAATCACTTGGTTTTATCCATGGTTGTTTTAAGAGCAATGCAAAAAGCCAGATATAGCGAAGAGTGCATTGGCCATTTTGGCTTAGGGCTGAATGAATACTGCCATTTTACGTCTCCGATCCGACGATATTCTGATTTGGTCGTACATCGCATGATCCGAAAATATATCTTTGTAGATACGGACAAGGAGAAGGTTTCAAAAGATAAAAAGAAAATTGAAAGACAAAGCTTTTTCATTTCTGAAAAGGAAAGAGAAGCAATAACGGTCGAAAGAGCCGTGGACGATTATAAAAAAGCACAGTACATGGAAAGAAGAATAGGAAGACGATATACTGCCACAGTAGTCAGTGTCACCAGCTTTGGCTTTTTTGTAGAGTTAGATAATACTGTGGAAGGTTTGGTGCCACTTCGATCTTTAAATGCGTTTTATACATATGATGAACAAAAATGCTGTTTGATCAGTGATTCGGATACGATTCAGCTTGGGCAAAAGGTTCGGGTCGTATGTAAAGATGTTAACTTGTCTAAAGGACAAATTGAATTTGCACTATATTGATCTGTTGTTTTTGATAAAGATTTATAAAAAACAATGGAAAAAGATGATTACATACTCAACTTTAGGATGTGCTATGTATACAGGTGCATATATATTAAATGCGCAGGATCATTTAATTCAAGCGGCTGAAGTAGGGAAGGTACAATCTGGCGATACATCTGTTGTCATTACCGATGTGGAAGGAACGGAGGTATCCAGTACTGAGGGTCCGAAAATTGATTATACATTCGAGCAGGTAAAAAAAGCAGCGGGAAAGAATGAGGATTTAATCAATACATATGGACAAGAAATTCTGGACAATATGGATAAACTGAACGGAGATATTCTTATTGATGACGAAACAAATGAGATCGTGAAAAAACAACCAGGGGAAACAGTGACTGTAAAAGCAGAACTGGATGTGACCCCGGTGAAGGCGGCCCTTGATTCGACCACTCACGTAGAATATGCAAATCATTCATTAAAAAATGTGATAGACATTGTGAAACTTGAGGGGTTTAAAAGCGAATTTGCAGCTGAGTTCTTGTTTGATAAAGGTCTGGAGATATCCGGGGATACTTCGGATTACATTTTTAATGGTAAAAATGTTTTTGAATTATTAAAAGAAGGTAATTTGAAAGTTGATAAAACAAACGGAAAAGTGCTGGCAATATTGACAACTACTAAGAAGTATGAATCATTTAAAGAAATGTATGATGACATCATGAATATCCAAGGTCCGTTTGAGCTGGTAATGAAACATGTGAAAATAACCCAGGAAGGCAGATTTCAGATCCATGGAACAACAGCCGGCTATATGTTTTCTTCAGCAACGCTTGATTTGCCTTTAGCATTTCCGGCAAAAACATTTGCGTTTACCTGGAATGCAACTCAGAATGAATCTGGAATCGATGCCGGCGGCTCACAACAGGAAATTACCGGAACAATAGAAGCCGCTCTGCCACAAACAAATGAACAGCCGGAACCGGAACGCAAAAAGGATAATCCAAAAGAAGAAAATGTGTTACAGCCCCAGATTACAACAACAAAAAAGGAAGTAGCTACCGGTGTTTTCGTCGATGCTGCCTTATGGGCATCTATTATGGGGACATCAATGATAGGTGCGGCAGGAACCGAAGTGCTACGCAGAAAAAAACGAAATAAATAAAATCCCACCAAAATAGACACGTGAAATAATTAAATCTCACCAATCTATGAAAGGTGGGATTTTTTATATAAGATGAAAATGCTGAAGGGCTTTGATAATACCATTCTTATCAACAGCATCTGTAATATAATCACTGGCTTGTTTCGCAATATCCATGGCATTACCCATAGCGATCCCAATTCCGCAGTATGTCAGCATATCTACATCATTTCCGCCGTCTCCGAAGGCCATGGCCTCATCCTTGGTGTATCCGTAATAATCCAATATCTTTTCGATTCCTTTACCTTTTCCTCCGTCGATGGAAACGACATCTACTGCTTTGGGAAACCAACGCATACATTTTAATGTTGTTACATTTTTTAATAAGTCTTCTTCTTCCTGTTCTATGACAGGGACCATCATTTCATAAATATCTTCTTCTAGCTTGTCTTTATAATCATCGATGATATACAGTTCCTCATTAGCAATGGAGAAAAACTCCTGCAGATCCTTGGAATAAAAATTACAGCCTAACAGATCTCTGGTCGCAATGCCGACCGGTCGATCCATAGCTGACGCAGTCTGGATCAGAGTGAAAATATCCTTGCGATCTAAAGGACTATTATAGATAACTTCGTGCTGATTGTAACAATAGGCACCGTTATAGGATAACACCCCGTCAAACTCTATGGATGGAAAAGAAGGGACAACAAAGGATGGCCTTCCGGTCGCAATAAACAATTTGATGTTCTTTTTTTGGAGTATCTTCAGTACTTTTATTAATTGACTATCTAAATATCTTTGTCCAAATGGTAGTAAAGTTCCATCGATATCAAAAAAAATGATTTTAATCATGTTAAATATTATATATGTTTTATGGATTAATTGGTAGTAAATTTGTCCAAATTGGTACTTGATTTGACCCCTTAATAGGAATGAATATAATGAGCTTAGTAGAAATTGAAGGGAGTGGTAAACATGGTATTCGTTCAAGGCGATAAAAAATTAAATATGTTCACGCTCTCTTTTCAAGAGGCCTAACTGGGTACGTGTTGTAGTCCAGTTTTTTCTTTTATATTTGATTCAAAAAGGAGGAATAATCAGATGGATCAGAATTTTAACAAAGTATTTTGGGATGCGTGTGCCAATGGTGATTTCCCGATGGCTGCTGCCCAGATACGCGCTGGTGCGGACGTAAACTATCAGAACGGAGATGGTAGAACGGCATTGATGCGTGCTGCCAAAAGGGACAGAAAGGACATTGTTCAATTGTTAGTAGACAATGGCGCCGATGTCAATATGACAGACAATAAAGGAAAAACAGCTTTGATGGGAGCTGCTAAAAAAGGAAACAAAACAATTTGTAAAACTTTGATTCTTGCTGGTGCGGACGTAAATGCAGCCGATGACCGTGGCAGAACTTCCTTGATGCGTGCCGCTTTACTGGGACAGGATCGCTGTGTAAGCGAACTGTTGGATGCCGGCGCAGATATTAATGCACAGGACGAAGCAGGAAGAACTGCTTTAATGGAAGCATGTATCGCTTTTAAAAGAGATACTATTGCATTGTTGTTACAAAGAAATGCCGATGTAAACCTGTTTGATAATAATGGATGTACTGCATTGATGAGAGCTGCTTATGGAGGTTATGCAAGTCTTGTTGAAAAATTGCTGGCTTACGGGGCAGATAAAGATATGGAAGATAAACAGGGCAACACGGCTTTGGATTATGTAAGAGAGCATTGTAGAGCGCAATTAGAACCGATTTTGAGATAGGAGACGATGAAGTATGAGAGACTATTTAAGTTCTGAAGTTAGAAATGTAAGTGTATTAGGACACAGCGGTGCCGGAAAAACGGCTGTATTGGAAGCATTATTATATTATACAAAAGCAACGGATCGTTTTGGAAAGACTTCTGAAGGAAGCAGTATGATTGACTTTGACAGCGAGGAAATTCGCCGTGGTTTGAGTATTTATACATCCATTGTTCCTATCGAATGGGATAACTGCAAAATCAATTTTATCGATACACCGGGTTATCTGGATTATGTAGGAGAAAAAGAAGCCGGTTTTGCGGTTGGTGATAACTGTTTGATCGTTGCTGATGCTAAGAATGTGCTGGCCTCCGGAACAAGATTGGCTTATAAAAAAGCTCTGGAAGCAAAAAAACCGACGATTTTCTTCATCAATAAATTAGATGATCCGGAAACAAGTTTCGAAAATGCGTATGAACAGCTTCATGAAGCATTTGGAAAGAGCATTATTCCTTTTGAATTACCGATTATCGAGAATAAGGAGATCGTTGGATCCGTTAATATTATTCGTAACAAAGCTTGGTACTATAAGGGACCAAAAGCTAATGAGAACGAACCGCAGCCTATTCCTGATTCATTGGCGGATGAAGTAAGCATGTATAAGGATCAAATTGCAGAAGCCGTTGCGATGAGCGATGATGATCTGATGGAAAAATTCTTCTCTGGTGAAGAATTTACAGATGCTGAATTAACACGTGGAGTGCGCATTGGCGTACGTAGTGGAGAAATCGTACCGGTATTCTCTGGAAGTGCTACGCAATCCATAGGTATCCGTCGTTTAATGGATCTGATCGTAGATTACTTCCCAACATATTCTGAAAAAGGTATGTATGTTGCCAAAACCCCAGAGGGCCAAGAAGTTGAATTGATTACCAGTGAACAAGAAGTCCTGACAGCTCAGGTATTCAAGACGATTGTGGATCCATTTGTCGGTCAGATCTCCTATTTGAAAGTATTAAGTGGTGTATTATCCAGTGATTCAGTTATCGTTAATGGAAACAACGGAAAACAGGAAAAATTGAATGCGGTATATATCATTAAAGGTAAGCACCAAACAGCTTGTGGTAAGTTGTTTACTGGTGATATCGGTGCATTGACCAAACTACAATATACAAAAACCAATGATACGTTGTGTGAAAAAGGCAAGCTGTTGATTGCTGATCCGATTCCATTTGATGAACCTATGTATGGACAGGCTGTTTCTCCGAAAACAAAGAACGATGAAGGTAAGTTGTCTGATGGTCTGGCTAGCCTAGTAAAAGAGGATCCGACTTGTCGAGTTATCACAAATAAAGAAACGAAAGAAACAGTAATTTATGGTATCGGGGATCAACATCTAGATGTGTTGTTATCAAAATTAAAATCTAAATACAGAGTGGATGTAGTAACCAGTGATCCGAAGATTACATATCGGGAAACAATCACAAGAAAAGCAACTGGTGAGGGAAGACATAAGAAACAGTCTGGTGGACATGGTCAATTTGGTCACGTATTTGTAGATTTCGAACCAAATCCAGATAGCCAGGAAATGGTATTCGATGAAAAAGTATTTGGTGGAGCTGTACCTAAACAATACTTCCCTGCAGTAGAAAACGGTTTACGTGAATGCTGCGAAAAGGGCCCTTTGGCCGGTTATAAGATGGTAAATCTGAAAGCTACGTTGATGGATGGAAAATATCATGATGTAGATTCCAGTGAAATGGCATTTAAATTAGCTGCTCATCTGTCTTTTAAAAATGGTATGGAAAAAGCTCATCCGATCTTATTGGAACCAATCATGAATGTAACAGTTACTGTGCCTGAGTCTTATACAGGCGCTATTATTGGCGATTTAAATAAACGTCGTGGTATGATCATGGGAATGGAACCAATAGAAGACGGACAGGAAATTTCTGCACAAGTACCTTTGGCTGAAATGTCAAAATATTCTTTGGATCTGAGAAGTATGTCTCAGGGGCTAGGAAGTTTTACAATGTCGATGGATCGTTATGATCCGGTACCGGACAACATTGCGCAAAGAATCATTGCGGCTGCCAAAAAAGATTAATAATTGAAAAGCTCTGTTCGAGTGATATGATCCTACCAAAGTAGACACACGAAATATAAGAACGTGTATCTATGGAGGTAGGATTTTATTATGGGAAGAAAGCCAAAGGTTTCCTATGAAGACAAGATCAAGGCATGTGAGGACTACATAAATGGAACAGCCAGAGCCATACAAATAGCTGAAAGGCTAAATCTTGGAAAGGGAGTATAGGAGTATATAAGTTAATCTATGAATTGACAAACAAGGATCGAATCAATGGATTGGAATCACTCTTACCCTTACAGAGAAATAATTCTTATAACAGGGATCTTAAAATTGAAATAGTAAAGGAGTACCTATCTGCAGCAGACTTACAAGCATCAAAAACCAACCGAATCAACTTCGATTAGGACGAATTACTTTAGATAATTCCAGTGTCTATTTGACAGATCCTGGATCAAAGTACAGAGCTTTTTAAAAAAATTGAAAATAATAGTTTATTTTTTCACAAATACACTATATAATCACTGTGTGAACAGATACAGATTGAAAAACTGTAATCTGGTATTTCACAAATAGAGTTATTGATACATCGTATTCGTAAGAAACGAGAGTAGGAGGAAAAAATGAAAAACTCAAATGTACGCCGAATGACAACTTTGGCACTTTTAATTGCGATTCTTGTGGTTATGTCTTACACACCTTTAGGATATCTGCAGATTGGACCGTTATCTCTGAGCTTGTTGACGATACCAGTTGCGATTGCCGCTTTGGTTATGGGACCTGTGGATGGAGCTATTATGGGTGCTGTATTCGGATTGTCGAGCTTCTTTAACGCAATGAGCGGTAAGAGCGCTATGGGCACGGCTATGTTTACAATCAACCCGTTTGGATGCTTTGTGGTTTGTGTGATTGCACGTATTTTGATGGGATATGGCTGTGGTCTGGTTTATAAACTTGTTCACAAAGCTCTACCGACACATGAAAAGACAAGTTGTGCTATTGGTGGTTTGTCAGCTGCCTTGCTGAATACATTGTTCTTTATGGGTACGCTGGTCCTGTTCTTCTATAACAGTGATTATGTACAGGGGCTAGTAACAGCTTTAGGCGTTAATAATCCTTTGTCCTTTGTGATTGCGTTAGTTGGCTTTCAGGGACTCATTGAAGCGGTTGTATGCTGTGTGGTATCCGCAGCAGTCAGTGTACCGTTAAAAAAGATTTGGAATTAATTGATTTTTGAAACCTTTTCATAAGGTTTCTTTTTTTGTTATATATGTTTTATATTTGCGATACAGTACATTTAGTGATAAAATTTCTACTAGATGAAAGCGTTTTAAAACGCCTTGAATTATAGGAGGATACATAATGTTAAAAGGTATTGCTGCAAGTGCTGGTGTTTCTGTTGCTAAGGTTTACAAATTAGAAACACCAAAAGTTGTAATCGAAAAGAAGAGCGGTGTAGCTGCGGACGAAATCGCAAAATTTGATGCTGCTTTAGCGAAGACAACAACAGATATCGAGGGGGTTAAAGAAAGAGCTGCTAAGCGTTTAAGCCCTGAAGAACTGGCTGTTTTCGATGCTCATTTAATGATGGCGAATGACCCTGAATTAGCTGGTCAGATCCGTACAAAAATCGAAACTGAAAATGTAAATGCCGAATATGCAACGGATGAAGTAGCAAATATGATGGTGGCTATGTTTGAAAGCATGGATAATGATTACTTCCGTGAAAGAGCTGCTGATGTTAAAGACGTTACTTTCCGTTTAAAATGTAATTTACTGGGTCTGGAAATTCCTGATCTGACAGCAATCGCTGAACCGACTATTATCGTTGCTCATGACCTGACTCCAAGTGATACAGCACAGCTAAATGAGTTTGTAAAAGGTTTCGCTACTGAAATTGGTGGAAAAACTTCTCATTCGGCTATTATGGCGAACTCTCTGGAAATTCCGGCTGTTGTTGGATGTCCAGGTGTTATGGAAGCCTGTGTAAATGGTGATATTCTTGCTTTGGATGCTTTGGATGGTGAAATTGTAATCAATCCGGATGATGCAACTGTTGCCAAATACGAAGCAAAAGCGAAAGCTTATGCAGAAGAAAAGGAAGCATTAAAAGTATTGGTTAACCAGGAAAGTGTTACTCCTGATGGACATAAAGTGGATATTGCCGGAAATATCGGTGGATTCAAGGATGTTGAAGGCGTATTAAAGAATGGTGGAGAAGGCGTTGGATTGTTCCGTACGGAATTCTTGTACATGGACAGCGATCACTTCCCAACAGAAGACGAACAATTTGAAGCTTATAAACAAGTATTGGAAGGTATGCAGGGTAAACGTGTTGTAGTACGTACATTGGATATCGGTGGTGACAAACACCTGACTTACTATGAGTTCCCACAGGAAATGAACCCGTTCTTAGGTTATCGTGCTATTCGTCTTTGCCTGAAAGAAACAGATATCTTCCGTACACAGTTACGTGCATTATGCCGTGCGTCTGTTTATGGTAAATTAGCTATCATGTTCCCTATGATTGCAACAATTAAAGAGTTCAGAGATGCAAAGGCCATCTTCGAAGAAGAAAAGGCTAAATTAATTGCGGAAGGTGTAGCAGTAGCTGATGATATCGAAATCGGTATGATGGTTGAAATTCCTGCCGCTGCTGTATTAGCGGATCAGTTTTCAAAATATGCTGACTTCTTCTCAATCGGTACGAATGACCTGATTCAGTATTCAATGGCTGCTGACCGTATGTCTGAGCATGTATCTTACCTGTATCAGCCTATGAACCCAAGCATCTTACGTCTGATTAAAATGACAATTGAAGGTGCTCATAAAAACGGCAGTTGGGTAGGAATGTGTGGAGCTATGGCTGGTGATCCTATTTCTGCTCCGGTATTGTTGGGATTAGGACTGGATGAATTCTCCATGAGTGCAACACAGATTCTTAAAGCTCGTAAGATCATCAACAACATGAACTTCTCTGATGCCCAGAAATTGGCTGCTGAATGTGTTGAAAAAGACACAATCGATGAAGTAACTGAAGTTGTGAAAGCTGCTTTAGCCGGATAATTGATTCATTAAGCGAGGGAAACCTCGCTTTTTTCATGAAAGGAATAGAATGATGATTTTCAATGAGTTTATATATGAACGTCCGAATTATCTAGAAGTTAAGAATAAGATCGAGCATTGTATGAAACGAATGGATAAATGTACGGATGGACAGTCATTGTATAAGATATTTCAGGAAATTGATCAACTAGAAAAAGAAACAGAATCCAATGAAACCATATGCTCGATCCGGCATTCTATTGATACAAAAGATCCGTTCTATGAAACGGAAAATGATTATTTGAATGAATGGATGCCTGAGATCCAAAATCTGTTTAATGATGCTTATACGAAGTTTGTAGAACATCCGTGTCTGCCTGAAATCCGATTTAAGATTCCAGAAACATTTTTTATGGCAAAAGCAATGGATGATAAATGCTTTAATGAAAAAATACTGGAAGAACTAAAAGAAGAAAACAGGTGGATGACGATGTATCAGAATACGATTGCTTCGGCACAAGTGCCTTTTCAGAACGGAATTTATACATTGTCCGAATTAAGCAAATGGATGAACGATATAGATCGTACTATCCGTAAAGAAGCTACCTTGGCTTATTGGAACTGGTTTTCCGATAATGAATCTGTATTGGGTGATATTTTTGATCATCTTGTTAAAGTACGAACGAAAATGGCCAAAAAAATGGGATATACTGATTATGTCGAGTTTGGATATTACCGAATGCACCGGTTTGATTACACTTGGAAGGACATTGAATCGTACCGCCGAGAAATATTGAAGGATGTTGTACCGGTAGCCGAAAAATTATATGGTTTCCAAAAGCGGCGCCTGGCTGTACAAGATGTTTATGCATGGGATGAAAAAATAGAATTTCCAGATGGAAATCCAGTTCCGAAATACAATGCGCAACAAATGGTGGAACGGGCTAAAAAGATGTATCATGAACTGGATCCGGATATTGGATCTTTCTTTGATTATCTTACGGAAAACCAATTAATGGATCTAGTTTCCAAGCCGAATAAGGCATCCGGTGGCTATTGCACTTATATACCAACTTATAAGGCCCCTTTTATTTTTGCTAACTTTAATGGAACCAGCAGTGATGTGGATACATTGACGCATGAAGCTGGTCATGCCTATCAGGTATATAAATCACAGAATATTATTCCGAACACATGCATCTGGCCTACGTATGAATCATGCGAAATCCATTCGATGTCCATGGAATTCTTAACGTATCCTTGGATGCCGTTATTTTTCGATAGGGATAGTGATAAATTTTACTATAAGCATATGGCGGACGCAGTGAAGTTTTTGCCTTATGGTGCATTGATCGATCATTTCCAACATGTTATCTATCAGAACCCAGAGTGGAATCATACGCAACGTATGCATGCCTATCGGAAGCTGGAAAAAATGTATCTTCCATATAAAAATTATGATGAGATTCC
>AUXO014566807.1_pt1 | contig 17201 bp, 31 predicted proteins | sample 768731 | NCBI WGS metagenome assembly AUXO01 (sample SAMN02715735, study PRJNA202380) | gut metagenome | biome: sheep rumen | host: Ovis aries | place: New Zealand: Palmerston North
AATTATGGCGGTTCAGAGAGCTGTTACAAAGGAATGTCTCGTATAGATGTATGGAACAAAACTATAAAAGAATCACGTCAGGCGAATCCAGCGGATCTTAATCTCATGCTTATGTGTACTACAAGAGCTCAGAAGATAAAGCGTGACGGTGTATATATCACTATCGCAGGTGAGAAGCTCTGGTATATGAATACAGAAGAAACTGTTATGAACCTAAGGCATGAAGTCTTTGTAAGATACGATCCAGCTGATCTGAGCAGCGTACGTATATACGATGCTGCTACAGATAAGTTCATGTTTGAATGGCAGCTCGCAGACAAGCTTATGCTTGATTATCTTGAAAATGATGTTCAGAAAGTTGCTGATGCTCAGGAGAAGATCAGGATGACAACGAAATTCATCAAGGAACAGGCAGCCGGTATAACTACAAGTCTGACCAACGAACAGCGTATAACACTTATTGAAATGACTGTAAATAAGGCTCAGAAGAATAAAAAGGACAAGTTCAGAATTGAAATGCCTAACAAGATAATACCTGTTATGGCTAAAGAAGAACCAATAGAAGAAAAAATAGCAGTTGGAACGGATAATCCTACAGTATATGATCTTAAAAGGATAATCCGCAATGCTGCTAAGAGAAAGGAATGATCGTATGTATTCACAGGAACAGAATGAACTTCTGACTAAGGTGGAGCAGCTTCAGAGGGAACGTGGCATAAGTCAGAATGAGGTCGGAAAGCTGGTAGGAATATCCGGTACAGCATTATCTCAGATAAAAAACGGAAAGTATGCTGCCGATCCTCAGAAGGTGTTCGATAAGATCGCAGAATATTTCGGAGTAAAGGAAAAGGCAAAGCTTACATATACTGAGCTCAAATATGTATCAACAAGCATCTCAGCACAAATTTATGACATCATAGGAGCTTGTCAGGTCAAAGGCGGACTTGCAGTCGCTGCCGGTGATGCTGGCATCGGCAAGACAAAAGCTGCACGGAAATACGTTGAAGATCATCCTGCAAACAGCGTTTTAATAACTGTTAACCCCTGTTTAACCAATATAAAAAGCCTGCTCAAATTGCTTGCCGATAGGATTGGAGCATCTCCTGAAAAGTCAAGAGATGAACTATGGCTGGCAATTGCCAGAAAGCTCTCAGACGGTCAGGTACTCATTTTTGATGAGGCTCAACACCTTACGCTGAAGTGCATAGAAGTACTCAGAAGCTTCTCAGATTACTTCAACGACAAAGGTCAGACACTTGGAATATGCTTTATCGGAAATTTAGACACAGTAGCTCGTATCGGCAGCAAGAAAGCTGAATTCGCTCAGATAGCGAACCGTACAAAGCAAAAGCAGGTATATACTAAGGAGCAGATACAGCGTGAAGATATAAAAAAGCTTTTCCCCTTGCTTGAAGCTGAAAATATGGATAAGGAAATAGATTTCCTACTCCGTATCGCTAAAACTCCTCAGGCTATACGTGGAGTCATAAACCTGTTTTCTAACGCTTATGACAATGAAGACTATTCATTCAATGGTCTTGTAGCTGCCGCCAAAGGCATGAATATAGAGGTGTGACGTATGAAACACGGAAAAGCACCTACAAAAGCACAGAAGATATTCCTCAGGAGCTTTAATCTTGATCCTGAAGGATGGCTCATAGTGAAGAATACAGATAAAGAAATGCTGCTGGTAAGCAGATTTACAGGAAGAACAAGAACAATACCTAAGTGGAAAGGACAATAAGAACAATTATGAAGGAGTATATAAAAGCGGTGTGCTGCGGAGCTGTTATCGGAGCTTGTCTGATGCAGATAGCTAACATTGCGGTCGAGGATCTTCTAAGAAGAAGCTTTGTAATGGGCGGAGAGGTGTTTCTTCCGACGCTTCTGAGCATGATCGGATACATTGGCTGGAAGCTTGCAGAAGCATACTTCAAGGAAACACGCTACAAGGAGATATATCGCAAAGGATATACAGAAGGCTCTAAGCTGCACAATTATCAAATAATAATACCAATCGAAATGGAGCAGGAAGATGACTACAATAGAACTGCGTGAACGGCTTGTCAAGCTGAGTAAGTCGGAACTGATTCAGATAATAATAAAAATCTCAGGATTCTCTATTTTTATGAATGCCCAATGGAATGACATCATTGCCGATGTAAAGCTTAAAGAGCTTGATGATCAAATGAATAATGGAAAGTAGCCGAAACAGCGGATAAATTCCGCTGTCTGCCGGAAGTGGTCTACCGGCACTGATGATGGCAGACCAAAGCAAATTGAAAATAAAATATCAGGAGGAATGTTTATGACTTCAAAACGTCTCACAAGTTCCGCAGGACTTACAATACCAAAAGACCTGCGGCTTCGTCTTGGCTGGAAGCCGGGAATGTCAGTCGATATAGATCCGACACCTGACGGAGCAATTATCGTACGAGCTCATGCACCTCGCTGTCGTTTTTGCGGAGCATACGAAAATGTGCATAAATACAAAGACATCACTATATGTACTGAATGTGCCAGAGAAATGAAGGAGGCTATTTGATATGGATAACATGAACGCTGTCATTGACAGAATGGCTGAGATAAATGCACAAAAGAAAGCACTTGCTGAAGAATATGATATGCTTCAGGCTAAACTCCTTGTAGAAGCTGAAAAGGAATTGACTGATACTAAACGCAAATCTGTAAGCTGGACAAGCAGCAGCAACAATACCGCTGCGGTTACTATTTCCGATACAGTTTCAGTTGTAGCCGGCGAGCTGCTTCAAAGCATATTCGGTACTGTATATTCGAGTATGGTCGAGCAGAAAACAACATATACACTCAAAGCTCCGGCAAAACGTATACTCTCAGCTATATGGCACAGGGAGTACTGTGAAGGAAGTGTGCTTGGTATTATTAGCAGTCTTAACTGTGATGACAAAGCCAAAAGAGTGCTGCTGAAAAAAGTCAAGGGAGTAAACTTTGATAAGGATAAGCAGAACCTTATAAAAATAGCCGGTCTTTCTGAAACAGAGGCATCTGATACAGCCTATCTCATCAACGAGGCTGCTGCATGGGAGAACATCTGCACGTTCGTAAAGGTCAACAACGAAAATCAGATCTCTGATGAAATACTCAGTGACGTTATCACAAAAGTAAATGCTGCTGTCAATGTTTCAAGAGGTATGAAGACTGAGATAACTGCTGCCGGAGGTGACGAAAATGAAAACAACTGTTGAAGTCTCAGAGATGTGCAGGCACGAAGGAGGTCTGTGGTGCGAGTTCCTGCATCCGTGCGAAAAGTGCCAGCACCTTGTCAACTGTGACATGAGATTAATAGCACTTGAAATGATACTGGACGGTGATTATTAATGAGAAAAATAACTGAAACAAACAATGAGCTGTTCGACAGATTCTGGAAAGCTTATCCCCGTAAGGAAAGTAAACCAAAGGCTCTCAGAACATTCGAGAAACTTGGTATAGATGAAGACACTCTCCACCTGCTCCTGAAAGAGCTCGAACGTCAGTCTAAGATGAAGGACTGGAAGCATATCAATACAAAATTCATACCGCTTGCTCAGACGTGGCTGAACAGGCGTGACTGGGAGGAGGAGCAGAATGGAGCTTCCGAACATAACGATTCCCAAGATCAATATGGAGCTGTCATATACTGAGCTGCTTAAACTCAAAGCCGATAGCTATAACAAAAGAACCGGCGATCTCAAAGGATATGATTGTCCAGTATGCAAAAATAAAGGATATATAGAAAAGATAATTGACGGAAATGAGGTTCTGGCTGAATGCAAGTGCCTGAAAATCAGAGATACACTGAAAAGAATAAAGGAGAGCGGTCTTGAAGAACCGCTCCGCCGATTCACCTTTAAAAATTATGAATGCACTGAAAGTTGGCAGTCACAGCTAAAAGAAGCAGCTTTAAATTTTTCAGCTCTGGATTCTGGATGCTTCTATATCGGAGGTCAGACCGGATGTGGAAAAACTCACCTGTGTACGGCGATTGTAGGTGCTATGATAAAAAAAGGACGGTCTGCAAGATACTTCGTATGGAGAGAAGATTCGACGTTACTGAAATCACTTGTGAATGACAAGGAATACAGGAATCTGATCGACGGCTTCAAGAAAACAGATGTTCTTTACATAGATGATCTTTTTAAGCAGCAGACAATAAATGATGCTGATATAAAGCTGGCATTTGAACTTATAGACTATCGTGTAAGGAATAGTATGATGACGCTCATATCATCTGAGCGTGATCTGAATGAGCTCATCGAAATAGATGAGGCTCTTGGCGGTCGCATCATCGATGCTGCAAGAGGAAACAAGCACATCATTCCAAAAGACAGGAATAAAAACTATCGTTTAAGGAGATGATACTATGGCAACTATGATCGGCAGACTTTACGCACTGGCATCCGGACTTGGAATGGTAGAACGTAATAGCAAGGAAGATGCTTTTCATCAGCTCATTTTTGGGCTGACCGGAAAAGAACACGTCAGCGACCTTACTGCAAGTGAAGCTAAGGATGTTCAGCGAGAACTACAGGAACGTATGAGACTAAAAAACAGAAATACACCGCTGAAGAAAAGAAGCGACTTCAAACAGGAAGTTCCGGGCATGATGACATTGTCTCAGCAGAAAAAAGCTTGGTCACTTGTATACCGGCTTGACGAACTTGAACACAGAGAAGTACCGATAGCAGACAGGCTTATAGGAGCCATAGAAAAGATACTTGGAATAACAGCCTCAAAGAAGGATCCATTTCGCTGGATAAACTTTGATGACGGAAAAAGACTTATAGAGCAGCTTAAACGTTATGTTAGAAGTGCCGAACGCAGAGCTTCAAAAGGAGGCAGCGGATAATGGATATTGACAAGCTTACAGATATTGAACAGCTCAGAGACAGCGAACAGAGAGAGCTTGCTGAAACTATAGGGCTTGAAGCATATAAGAGACTTGTTAAAAACTACGGCGGTATGCCGATATATGTCCAGCAGGCAAATTCAGTTATGAAAGGTGTAAGAGATCAGGAACTGAACGAAAAGTTTGACGGTGACAACTTCAAAGAACTGGCAGTTGAATATGGGTTAAGCAAGAATACCGTCAGAGCGATAGTTACACCAAAACGGAAGGAATTAAGATCAGCTCCTTTAGAAGGACAGCTGAAATTCGAGACAGAAAAATGATTGAAATTCCGTCAAATGAGTATTGGACGTTTATACAATTAATATGGTATAGTTGATTTGTAAGAGATCGACTATACCATATTTTTTTAGGCGGTGAAAACAATGTCAGGAAACCTTATATATTTTGTAATAACGACCGGAATAACTATTGCTCTCGGAATCATCGGATATTTCCTTAAACGCACAATGGATAGACTGGATCGCCGTGAAAAAGAGAACATAGAGTTCCGTGAAGCATTATATCAGCTATCAGAGAAGTATGCTACCAAAGCTGAAGTAGCTGAAATAAAAGCTACTATGCAGAAGCTTACGGATAATATCGACTATATCAAGGAGCATACAACGAAAAATGAAGACTTTATCCGTGTAATGACACGGCTTGAAAGTAAGATAGACAGCTATTGCAGCAGATAGGAGTGAGTGATCTTGGAAACAAAAGAAATGCAGGAGCGTATCCGGCAGAAGAAGTTTTTCCGGAATAACGGCGTAGTACTGAAAGGCATAAACCTGCTCCGGGAAAAATATGTACAGCTCTCGGAGCTTAAATATGCACTGGAGCCTACGCTTACGGAGCAGGAGCTCAGGGATAGTGTAAACTACCTTTCCGAGTCTGGTTACATCAATATGCGTAACATCCGCAGTAAGCAGCCAACGACTCTCGCAGACTGTGATTTTTATGAGATCGAGGCAAAAGTCTCGGCGGAAGGCATAAAGATCATAGCCTGCGTGAAGTCGGACGAATGTATAGAGGTCTGATATGGGAAACAGGAAACACTCTAAGATAGATCAGCTTGATCCCACAGTAAAAGAAACTGTCGATGAAATGATAAAGACAGGGGCTTTATACCGTGAGATCGTTGACTATATTAAGCAGAACGGTATGAGCGTATCTATAGCAGCTGTCGGACGATATGCCAAGAACCTTATGAGCACACTGGACGCACTGAGGATGAGCCAGCAGAATTTCCGAGCTATCATGGAGGAAACTGAAAAATATCCGGATCTTGACATAACAGAAGGCATTCTCAGACTGCTCAGCGGTCAGATGCTGGATGCTGTAAGCCGTATGAATGAAGAACAGCTGAAGGAAGTTGACTTCGACACGCTCTCAAAGCACGCTATAGCTCTTACCAGAGCAGCAGCATACAAGCGTAATGTTGACATCAAGAACAAGGATATACTTGAAAACGGAGCTGAACAATTCCAGTCACTCATATTTGAGGCAATGGCTGCGGAACGTCCGGAACTATTCAAGGAAGTGAAGAAATTCCTTAAAGAAAAATCGAAAGCAGGGTGATGATATGGATATGTATGTATTGCAGGTCAAGCCCGGTTTTGAAGTATCTGCGGCAGAAGCAATAAGGAAACTTGGATATAATGCCCTGTGTCCTATGAAAGAGCAGCCGATCCGCAGAGGCGGAAGCTGGCAATTAAGCAGGAGCATTATTTTTACGCAGTACATATTCGTTGAATGTGAGCTTACGGATGATACATATTACCGTATACGTTCAGTCAACGGCATACTTAGATTCCTTGGATTCGGGAAGCCTGAGGAGCTGCCAAAGGACGAAGCTATGTATATCAGGATACTTTACAATGACGGTGTACCTATAGAAACATCAAAGGTATATACAAGTGCAGCAGGTGCAAAAATGGTCTTGTCAGGTGTACTGCGAAATTATGTGGATAATATCGTTTCGTTAGACCTGAGACAACGCAGAGCTAAAGTAAAGGTAGAGCTATTCGGAAAAGAGTATAAAATAACTCTTCCAGTGACCGCTATATAGAAAACAGTACGTAAACATCTTCACGGTTGATTCGTCCCGGCTGATGAGCGTATGGGTATAATATCACAACGGATAACAATAATAATGCTGTCCGAATGGCGGAGCATACCCAAAAACATCGTTTAAAATGCGTTTAATTTTGATTCTAAGCGTTTAAAGAATCTGAGCAGTGAAATTATACTCCAAACAAATAGCGTGTCAAAAACGGGCAAATATGCCCTTATTTTTATATCCGAAATGAGGTGAGCAGATTGAACGTAATAAAAAAGAAAAGTCTTGATACTCTGATCAGCGGACTCAACAAATATGAAGACAGTAAAAATGCTGTAAAGAAATCCGATTTTACTGACCTGAAAACATTTGTTAAAGACTATTTAAACACTCCTGAACCGAAACAGCGTAAGAAACTTGCAGAGGAATTCCGGAAGCGTCATATGGAACTATACGACTTCCTGAAAGAAAATACTGCACTTGTTTCAGCAGAAACAGAGATCACTAAGATCGTTAACGCTGCCGGAGCAGGTGAAAAGATCGAGACAGATTCAAGCAACATCACAAATCTGCTTGAAATGATCGGAGAGAGTGCAAGTGATATATAAAAAATTTTCACCTAAGCAAGTTAAGTCAATGATATGGTGGAAACTGCCTGAAACCAAGACCTGCGATGCAATAATATGTGATGGCTCAGTACGTTCAGGAAAATCCATATCCATGACTATAGGCTTCATGCTTTGGAGCTGTACTCAGTTCAACGGTCAGACATTTGCTGTATGCGGAAAGACAGTTGGCTCTATTCGCAGAAATGTGATAGTGCCTATGCAGCAGTGGCTTGAAGGAGTTGCAAAAATAGACCTGCACATCAGCGGTAACTATTTTGACGTAACATTAGGAGGACATACGAACCGGTATTACTTCTTTGGCGGCAAGGATGAAGCATCGTATATGCTCATACAAGGTATGACCCTTGCCGGAGTTATGTTCGATGAAGTCGCTCTTATGCCTAAGTCCTTTGTGGAGCAGGCTCTTGCAAGATGCTCCGTTAACGGCTCAAAATTCTGGTTCAACTGCAATCCTGATTCTCCGGAGCACTGGTTCTACAGAGAGTGGATAAAGAAGCTTGAAAAGAAAAACGCTGCATATCTCCACTTTACTATGGACGATAACTACTCACTTGATCCAAAGATAAAGGCAAGGTATGAAAGCCTTTATACCGGAGTGTTCTATGACAGATACATCAAAGGAAAGTGGGCTGTAGCAGACGGTATCGTATATACTCAGTGGAACGACAAGTATATATTCAGTGAATTTATAGAGCCTGAATGGTGTGAATGGTACATAAGCATGGACTACGGTACACTTAATCCGTGTTCCATGGGACTATGGTGCGTTACTGATGATAAAGCTGTCCGAGTTGCTGAGTATTACTATGAAGCAAGAAAAGAAGGAGTGTCAAGAACCGATGAAGAACACTATGCAGAGCTTGAAAAGCTTGCAGGTGACAGGAACATTCAGCAGGTCATTATTGATCCGTCCGCAGCAAGCTTCATAGAGTGTGTCCGCCGTCACGGATACTTCAACGTCCGTAAAGCTAATAATGATGTTCTCGGAGGTATCCGCAGGACATCAACGCTCATAAAAGAAGGCAGGATACTTGTTCACAGGAGCTGCAAAGGATTCCTGAAAGAGATACACCTTTACCGTTGGGATGAAAAAGCTCCTACTGATGCCGTCATCAAAGAAAACGACCACGCAATGGATGATACAAGATACCTTGTTAATACGATCCTCAGAAACACAATTCTGAGAGAGCTTGGAGGTGATATGCTTGATCTCAAGAGCAGAAATTGAAAAAGCTATGGGAATATCTATTCCTGTTTCTGCGAAAATGCAGGAAGCTATCAGAAGCTGGAGCAAGCTTTATACTAATGAATCATACTGGTTGATGGAAGATGTTATCAGTCTTGAACTTGCATCGGGCATAGCTGCCAAGACAGCAAAGTTTATCACAAACAACGGTAAATCTTGGATAACAGGTTCTGAACGTGCTGAATATTTGCAGAAGCAGTACTCAGATTTCATGACCAGTATACGAACAAAGACAGAATTTGCCTGTGCTTTGGGCGGAGTAGTCTTCAAGCCATATTTACTTGGCAGCCGTATCAAGGTCGAAACTATTACCGCTGACAGGTTCTTTCCTGTAGAATTCAGTTCAGACGGTGAAATGACAGCAGCTATATTTATCGAGCGATATACCTCAGGTAAGACATTTTACAGCCGAATCGAATATCACAGGCTCGACCATGAAAGCGGTACATATACTGTTCAGAACAAAGCTTTTTCAAGTTCCAGTGATAACACTCTTGGAAACGAGTGCAGTCTTACTGATGTTGATATTTGGAGTGATTATACAGCTGATATGGTGATTCAGGGGGTTGAGCATCCGCTTTTCGCATATTTCAGGATGCCTGATGTGAATAATATCGACATTGGTTCTCCGCTTGGAATGTCCTGCTACAAAAAGGCTGCGGAACATATCAGACAGGCAGATCAGCATTGGGAGAAGATCATGTGGGAGTATCAGGGCTCAGAGCTTGCTGTCATGGCTGAAAGCTCGATGTTCAAAATGGATCACGGCAAAGCTGAAATACCTAAAGGTAAAAAGAGACTGTATCGTATCCTATACGGTAATGGTGACAGCAATCTTTTTAAAGAATTTTCACCTGCCATACGTGACAGCTCCTTATTTCACGGATTCAACCGTATATTACAGAGGATAGAATTTGACTGCGATCTGGCTTACGGCACTATATCAGATCCTCAGACAGTCGAAAAGACTGCCGAGGAAGTACGTGCAAGCAAAGATACATCAAGGTCAAGTATGCAGGAAAAGCAGAAAGCTCTGGAAGATGCTCTCAAACATCTGGTATGGATCATTAATGAGTATGCCGATTACTACAAGCTTGCACCTGCCGGTGATTATGAAATAATGTTCGAGTGGGGCGATGGTATCGCAATTGACCGTGAAGCTGAGTATGCAAGACGATTACAGCTTGCTACAGCCGGAAAATATAAATGGGAAAAGCTGCTGGCATGGTATTTCGGATGTTCTGAGGAAAAGGCAGCTGAAATGATACCGGAAACATCTCCGCTGTTCGGTGGTGACGGAAATGCTGACACCGGATTATTATGATAAATGTACAAAACAGCTTGTGGAGCTGTACGCAGAGCTCGATAATGCAATAATAAGTGATATTACACGCAGGCTCTTAAAGAATGGTGAAATGACCGAGACTGCAAAATGGCAGGCTAAACAGCTTCAGGAAGCAGGCAAACTCTATGACGAGATACTTACAGAAGTAGGAAATGCTTCCGGTAAGTCACAGGATGAAATAAGGCGGATATTTGAGGATGCTGGTGTTACTGCTACAAAGAATGATAATGTATTTGCAAAAGCAGCAGGCTATAAAGAGATACGCACATTCTCAAAAGCAGCATTGCAAACACTTAATGCAGGATATGAAAAATGTGCCGGTGACATGAGCAACTTAACTCTGACTACAGCTAATACTTCGCAGCAGCTATATATAAACGCTGTAAACAATGCATATATGCAGATAACGAGCGGTGCATTCGACTACAACACTGCTATCCGCAATGCAGTAAAAGCAGCGGCAGCGGAAGGCACTGAGGTCATGTATCCTTCCGGTCACACAGACAAGCTCGATGTAGCAGTAAGACGCTCAGTCCTAACCGGTGTCGGTCAGACCTGCCGTAAGCTTTCAGAGATAAATGCTCAGGATATGGGTACAGACCTTATGGAGATAACAGCTCACTCCGGAGCACGTCCCTCTCATGCGGAATGGCAGGGAAAGGTTGTCAGTCTGAGCGGCAGAAAAGGATATCTTTCTAAGTCTGACATAGGTTACGGCACAGGTGATGGCTTTGGCGGCTGGAACTGCCGTCATGACTGGTATCCTTTTTTCGAGGGAATAAGCACAAGAGCTTATACCGAGGAACGTCTTGAAGAGCTTAATGCTAAAAATATCGAGTACAACGGTGAAAAATATTCTCAGTATGAAATATCTCAGATGCAGCGTAAAATGGAAAGGGATATACGTCAGCTCAAACGTGAAGCGATAGCTGCCGATACCGGTGCTAAGAACGCAGCCAACGAGAAACTTGCAAAGCAATTCTCAAACGACTTTACCATAACCTCGGTAAAGCTGAAGGAGCAGGAGAAAAAGCTGAAGGAGTTCCTTAATGAAACAGGACAGCTCCCTGACGGCTCTCGTGTATGGTCAAATGGTTTTGATAAGAGTATTTCACAGAAAGCGGTTCATGCTAACAAAAAAATCTTGCAAAAGCTTGATGATAATGATATAATAAATATAGACAAGATAATGAATGGATATGGAAAATACATAAAAAATTATCCTGACAGTGATTTTGGTTATTATATGATCAATTACAAGCTAAAAGAAGCAGGTTTTAAAAATGTCGGAGTTGCTGTTCCTGCTAAACCTAAAAGTGCTATTCTTGCTAATGATCCATCACCTAAGTGTAATGAACCGGATCATATTTTCAGACGAATGAAAGAACGAAATATAACTGAGAATGATTTGAGGTCATATATTAACGAGTCAAAAGTTATGTTCGTTCAATGGAATGGACAGAGGCAAACATTTAGAACAGACCAAGGTTCTGTGACTATAGCTAAGCATGAAGAAAAATGGTACTACAAAACAACATGGTCGAGAAACGATTTTAATGATGAAGAAAAAACTATTTTGGAGGTGATGAAACGTTATGTCGGAATGTGATATTAACACTTTAACATCAGACAGGGTGTGTCCGGTGCATAACAAGGAGATATGTTGTGAACTGTGCTTTGAAACAGTTCAAGCACTTGACGGCTTGATAAAGGTTTCATCTGTTCCTGAACTTACCACTGTCGATACAAAAAATGCCAAGATACGATGTGCTCGATGCAAGTATTATTCAACGTGGCAAGAAGATTTTTAAAACGCTCTTTAAAGGGCGTTTTTATTATACTTAAAAATAAATGAAAGGTGGTCGATATATCAATGTACAACCCAAGAAACTTTGCAATGCTGGATATATTAGCATATCCGGAGAGAGCTTCCCCTGAGTACCTGATCTACGTCCAGCAGATACTGGCACGCAAACGCCATAAACGAATGAAAAGCAGAAAAAGACGGTAACACGTCTTATTTTTATACCCATTTTCAAGGAGGTACACAATGATAAACAAAGAATTTCTCAAAAGTCTTGGTATCACGGACGAAGCAGCTGTGAAGTCTATAACCGATACCTACAATGCCGACATCAAGACAGAAAAGGACAGTGCTGCTGCTATCCAGAAACAGCTCGATGAAGCAAACAACACTATCAAGTCCTATGCTGACATGGACATTGAGGGCGTTAAGAAGTCCGCAGCTGACTGGGAGGAGAAGTACAAGAAGTCAGAAGCTGACCGTCTTGCATTTGAGCATAAGACAAAGGTCAGCGGACTTGTAAAGGGACTTAAACTCAAAGACAGCATCTATGAGGACTACCTCACCAATCAGATCATTGAGAAGCAGCTTAAATTTGAAGGAGATAAGCTCATCGGCGGTGACGATGTTATAAACTCCTTCAAGGAAGCTCACCCTGATGCATTTCAGACTGAAACTGTTCCGCCTAAGTTTTCTTACAACACCCACGGCGGAGGAACAGCAGGTGCAACAGGAGTAGAAGCTGCTTTTCTCGCAAGAAATCCCGGACTTAAAATAGACTAAGGAGGAAATCAATTATGGCTCATGAATTACAGGAAAGATATTCTAAACTTGTTAATGCAAAGCTCAGAAGAGAGCTTGTATTAAAAGACGGAGTCGTATTCAATAACGACTATGAAGGTTCTCCTTCAGCTGGATCCGTAAAGATTCCTGCTCGTGATACGGAAGTACAGGTATCAGACTACGACAAGGCTAACGGAATAAGCGGCAGCACAGGTACTACGGAATATATTACAATGAATATCACAAAGGACAAGGCTATCAATGAGATCATCGATGGCTACGATGCTGCATCAGTTCCTGATGATATAGTTGCTGAACGTCTTGACAGCGGTACGTTCAGCCTTGCCGAGCAGATTGACACTGACGGTGGTACAACTCTTATCGCTGGTTCTACACCTATTAACGTTCAGACACTTACTAAGGATAATATCTATAGCACTATCGTAGATGTTCGCAAAGTTATGAACAAAGCTCACGTCCCGAAGAGGAATCGTTATCTTCTTGTTACTCCCGACGCAATGGCACTTGTTCTTAAATCACCGGAATTCACTGATGCATCAAGTCTCGGAGATAGTGTCAAAGAAACTGGTGCTATTGGTAAAGTAGCTGGATTCCTTGTTATTGAATGGGAGGATGAAACTGCTAACCTTGCAATGATCGCAGGTCATCCTCGCTTTGCAACAAGAGCAAGAGAATTTTCTGTTCCGGTACATCTTCAGGACCTTTCAGGCTCTGGCAACTATATAGGAGCTTCAGCAATTCAGGGACGTAACGTTTATGATCATAAGGTTACTCGCAGCAATGCTATCCGTGCTGTATACTCTCCTGCGGCACTCTCAATATCACTTGCAGCAGCAACAGGAGAAGGTGCAAGCGGAAAGACAGTCGCAACTATCACAGCAGGCAATACCGGTAACACATATGCTTACAAGATAAATCCTTCAAGCCGTGCTGCTTATGATATGACATCAACTGCATATGGCGGTACATCGCTTACATCAGGTACGACCGCTATCAGCGTTTCAGCTGGTGATATTCTTGAAATAGTTAATCTCAGCTCATCAAAGGTAAAAGCGGTCGGCTATATAACAGTTGCTTCAAGCGACATTGCAACATGAGATATGCAGACTATGGATATTATTCAGAAAGCTATGGAGGAAGTCTGATACCTGAAGAAAAGTTCAGCTACTATTCTTCCAGAGCTTCTGAATACGTAGATCAGTATACATTTGACCGTCTTGTTAGCGGAATTCCTCAGGAGCTTACAGATAAAGTCAGCTCCTGCTGCTGTGAGCTCGCCGATAATCTTTATCGATTTTCGGCAGGCTCATCAGGCAGCACTACAGGTACAGGTTCTGATGTATCATCAGAAAAGCTCGGACAATACAGTGTAACTTATCGTTCAAGTTCTGAGAGTATATCTGCAATGCTTAACGGTAAGGATTCCGGTTTACTTGATCTGATAGGCAATATCATAAATAAGCATTTAAGTATGACCGGACTCCTTTATAAAGGAGTGGAATAATGTTCACAAACAGAGAGGGCTGTACGCTCTATGAAAAAACTATACACAATCGAGCTCCGACATATGTACGCAGAGTGCTCGGTGCTGTATATTGGGAAGAAACTCAGAAACAGAATGACGGCAAAGACCGCAGTCCAAAAAATGCGGTCTTTATTTCTATTCCTGTATCATCATTAGGAAGTTGTGTTCCTAAAAAAGACGATAGAATAGTTGATGAGATAATCGATGATGAAAAGCCGCCTGATGATGCGGTAACGATAATGTCAGTATCTGATTATTGCTACGGTTCGCCTGCCGTTCAGCACATTGAGGTGACAGCAATATGATAAAGTTTGAAGGTGTGGAGTTTGGTTCCGATTTTCCGAAAAGGAAAGATGAGAACTTTTCTCAGGCACAGAAGTATATTGATAGTGAAGTCATTAAGCATTCAGATCAGTATGTTCCGTTTCGGCATGGCTCTCTAAAAAAGAGCGGCATATCAGGTACTGTTATCGGATCTGGTGTTGTCGAATATACAGCACCATATGCACGTCAGCAGTATTATACTAACGGCGGATATGGTGAAGACGGATTAAATGCTGCTAAAGGAACAAAAGGACTGCGTGGAAAAATGTGGTTTGAACGTATGAAAGCAGATCATAAAGAAGATATACTGAAAGGACTACAGAAATGAAACCGATAATAGATTGTCTGCGAGATTTTATCATGTCATATCCGGAACTAAAAGACGGATGCCTTATGGTCGATTATCTTGGTGACAAACCGGTCGAATACGCCATAGAAGCTGTTCCGTGTGATCCTGTATACAGGAAATACACAGACGGCGGCTGTATGAAGCAGTTCCTTTTCTTGTTTGCCAGCCGTGAGGTCTATGCAGCTGATGTAGAGCGATGTACTGAGAATCTTGCATTTTACGAAGAATTTGAAAGATGGATAAACGATCAGAATAACTCTGATAATCTGCCCGATCTTGACGGCAGAGAGCCTGTGAGCATCGAAGTGCTGACAGGAGGATATGCTTTTTCTGCTGACGGCAACACTGCTCGTTATCAGATACAGCTCAGACTAATATATGAGGAGGAATGAGAAATGTCCGGAATAGTAGCCAGACATAAGAAAGTTTCATTTTATGGTGTGTTGACAACAAGCAGCGGCACCACAACCGAAACACTTACAAGAATGCCTAAATTCACACAGCTTTCAGCAAGTAAGAATGCTATAGAATATAGCCGTCAGTATGTTGATGAGCCTTTTCAGGAGACTGATGTAGTAGGCTATTCACCGTCTATATCTTACGCATTCGACAGGCATCGTAACAGTGCCGTACAGGATGACATCGTGAAGATACACGATGAGGAGCTTATCGGCAATGATGCTGTAAGAAATATAGTCACTGTCGACACTGATACCGGAGAGGCTGTTATGCGTCCTTACGCTGTAGTCCCTGCATCTGAGGGAGATAATATCAATATCATGACCTACTCCGGCAATTTCAAATGCCATGGAGAGCAGATAATTGGTACAGCCACAACTACTGATGACTGGCAGACGTGTACTTTTACTCCTGCCAGCGATTAGACAGACGTAGGAGTGCCGGAGGAAGACTCCGGCAGCGACTACGAAGAACAAGAAGAGTTACCTGAGGAAGAAGCTCAGGAAGAATAATACAAGGAGATGAGCCTATGAGCCATAAAATATGGGAAATAAATGGTGTAAGTCTTGAACTTGACTTACAGGATGCAGATACCAGCGAACGCTATGAACGTGCATTCGCTGAAATGAAAAATAACGAGGACGCACTGCCTAAGGACGGAAAGCTGTCCGAACGCATCAGAGCGTACTGCAAGCTTTACAGAGATGTATTTGATAACCTTTTCGGTACTGGTACCTCAGAGAAGATTTTTGCAGGTGTTCCGGATAATGCGGAGAAATATGAGGATATATACTTCAACTTTCTCAACTTTGTTTCGGCACAGCAGCAGGAGATAGTTCAGAGAAAAGCTGAAAGGTTTTCCAAGTATCGCCCTGTAAACCGCCAGCAGCGTAGAGCAGCAAAGAAAAGATGATAAATGCTTTGTATGAGCCATTTCCGGAAACTATAGAGGCTGATGATACCGAATATGAGATCATCACTGACTTCCGGGAATGGTTTCGCTTTGCCGATATGCTTGCAGATGATGATATGACGGCAGAAGAAAAAGTGACCGCAGCTGTGCAGTGGCTGATAAGTCCACCGGAATACATCACAGAAGAGCTTATCATGAAGCTTATATCATTCTATAGAGCTGACGCTCTGGAACCTGATCCTCCGGAAGAAAGCATACAGCAAGGCAATACTGAACCTCACAGACCTGTATTCAGCTGGAAGTATGACGCTAAATATATCATTGGAGATTTTCGCAGATACTATAATATCGACCTGCTGAATACTGATATGCACTGGTGGGAGTTCCGCTGCCTTATGGCTGCACTTCCGGACAATTCAGTATGTCAGAAGCGTATAGCTTATCGCTCTGCTGATCTCAGCAAGATAAAGGATGATGCTGAACGCATGAGGATAATGGAAATACAGCGTCGTATCGCTATACCATATGAAATGACTGACGATGAGATAAGTGCTGTATTTGAGGTGTGACAATGGAAAAGATACCTATACCAGAAACCGAAAGGAAATGGCTCCGCTGTCCTAACTGCGGAGCTAAAACTATATTATATGCCAATAACGCTATAAGCTCCGGAGTATTTATCAAGTGTACAAGGGGCTGTAAAACAACATTTGAAGTAAAAATAAAAAACGGAAAACAAGTGCAATGAGCCTATGAGCCGCACGATCCATAAGGAGGGATCAGTGTGGCTTTTGACGGTGTATTAAAATTTGCTACTGCGATAGATCAGTCTGGATTT
>AUXO017876252.1_pt1 | contig 17196 bp, 12 predicted proteins | sample 768731 | NCBI WGS metagenome assembly AUXO01 (sample SAMN02715735, study PRJNA202380) | gut metagenome | biome: sheep rumen | host: Ovis aries | place: New Zealand: Palmerston North
AGTGATAGTGAAAGCGAATCAACAAGTACAAGTATAAGCGACAGCGAAAGTGAGTCAACAAGTACAAGTATAAGCCAGAGTGAAAGTGAATCAACAAGTACAAGTATCAGTGAGGATGAACCTACTAGCACGAGCACAAGCATCAGTGAGAGTGAGTCAATTAGTACAAGTGAATCAATAAGTACGAGCATCAGTGAAAGTGACTCAACGAGCACAAGCATTAGCAACAGTCAGTCAACGAGTACAAGTGATAGTGAGAACGAATCAACGAGCACAAGTATCAGTAACAGTCAGTCAACGAGTACAAGTGATAGTGAGAGCGAACCAACAAGCACCAGTACAAGTGAACCGACAAGTACAAGCGTCAGCACGAGTGAGTCGATATCAATTAGTACCAGTGACAGTACATCAACATCACTAAGTAATAGTACATCAACATCACTAAGTAATAGTACATCAACATCACTAAGTAATAGTATATCAACATCACTAAGTAATAGTACATCAACATCACTAAGTGACAGTACATCGACATCACTAAGTGACAGTACATCGACATCACTAAGCGACAGTACATCAACATCACTAAGTGACAGTACATCGACATCATTAAGCGACAGTACATCAACATCACTAAGTGATAGTACATCGACATCATTAAGCGACAGTACATCAACATCACTAAGCGACAGTACATCGACATCACTAAGCGACAGTACATCAACATCATTAAGTGAGAGTATTTCAACGTCATTAAGTGAAAGTACATCGACATCATTAAGTGAGAGTATTTCAACGTCATTAAGTGAAAGTACATCGACATCATTAAGTGAGAGTATTTCAACGTCATTAAGTGAAAGTATTTCAACATCACTGAGTGATAGTGCCAGTGTATCAACATCACTAAGCGATAGTATTTCAATTGGTATAAGTGAGTCAGAATCTACAAGTCAGTCAGAGTCAAGAGCAAGTTCAAGCGATAGTACGAGTGCAGCAGAGAGTGAGAGTAAATCAGCATCAGCATCGACTGCAGCTTCAGAATCTGAGACAGAGAACAGCAACAGTATTTCAAACAGTGTTAGATTATCGCTATCCGATTCACTTAGCGTAGCAGCGAGCACAACAGCGATGAGTAGCAATGATACTGTTGTTGGAGAAAATATAAGTGCAGCGAATACGGCACCTGTAGCATCAGATGTAACCACTGGTGAATCAGATTATCGTTCAGAGCTAGATTTTGTAGGTGGAGAGGTACAGTTGCAAGTGAGACGTTAGCAACTATTAACATAGGATAAATTATGAAAGGAAAGTTCAGCATGGAAATTAAAAAAACGCATAAACTGCAAAAAAGAATAATTTATACAATTTTTATGCTGGCAATCTTCATGTTAGGAAAGTGCATTCCGCTCTATGGCGTTCGTGGATTAGAAACCGGAGCGGAGGCACAATCCATGGTGACATTGATGCTGAGCGGTGATCGCTATCAGACAACGATGATGGCACTCGGTATCATGCCATACATTAATGCATCACTTCTCGTGCAGGTTGTTTCTGCATTTAGAAGTGCGAAAGAGAGAGCAAAGATTTCTAAGCAGAAGTCTGAACGCTGGATGTTGATTGCCACAGTAGTGATTGCAACGATTATGTCCGTTGTGCAATCAGGAGACTTGACATATAAAGATGATGTCAAGTATATGGCATTAGCACACCTTGTTGTTATTATTGAAATGTTAGGTGGAGCAATGCTGATGTATGTATTATGTAGATTTAATGAGAAACGTGGAGTTGGAGCAGCAATGCCATTCATTTTGGTTAACATAATTACTTCATTAGCAGGAAAGCTAAGCGTTAATCATTTCTTGAGTTATACGAGTTTAATCTACATATGTGTAGCTGTTATTTGCATTACACTTATAATGGAAAACGTGTTAATTAAGTTACCATTACAGAGAGTATCAATTCATAATATATATGCTGACAAGAATTATATGGCATATAAGTTGAATCCGGTAGGAATTGTTCCTGTTATGTTTGCAACAGCAGCTTTTATTGCACCGAGTTATTTGTTTAGATTGTTAGCTGCGTTGTTCCCGGATAATTCTACAATTACATATATTAACAAGAATATGGTTATGGATAAGCCGATAGGTATTGGTGTTTATCTGGCGATTATAGTCATGTTGGCAATTATATTTTCATTTATTATGCTGACACCAGGAGAAAGTGCACGTCAGCTACAGATCAATGGAGATAGTATTGTTGGTATTTATGCAGGTAAGAAAACAGTGCGATATCTTGTAACATTAGTATTAAAGCTAAGTCTGTTGAGTGGTATTCTTCAGGCGGCGTGTATGTCAATTCCTTTGATTTTATCATATCGGGAAAGTATTCCGGCAGAATTGGCACTTATTCCAACATCTGCGATGATATTAGTCAGTATTATATGCAGTTTCATTCAGGAAATTGGAAGCTATAGACGTTACGACGCATATAGATTTTTCTTTTAATGCAAATGTGATATGAACAAAAAATATAAAAGGGGGAATATATATGCAATATTTTATCCCTGCCTGGTATAACGGCAATGATTGGAAAGAAAATGAACAAGTTTGGTATAGGTCAAGAGCAGTAACAGAATTTGATGATACTGTAAAACAGATTCAGTTATTTTTTAGAAATCATGTAGCTCCATTTCATATTTTAGTGTTAGGATTTTCACCTAATTTTCGGCATTTTCTTCATAGGCAAGGTGTTTACCATGCATCATATGCTTCAATATTTGATATGATGCAGGGAGTGTCAGAGGACAGTATGAAGCTATTCTCATATAAAGATTTGGAATGGCCGGATGGTGTGGAATTTATTTATTCACCGTTTACAATTGTTGTAATGCACAATGGAGTTCAGTATGCACAGATAGAATTTGCAGAAGATGGAAATATGTTCCGAGTTGATATGTTTGAAAAGGGACAAATGCATTGCCGCAATTATTATGATGATCGTGGTTTTGTGTCCTGTCAGGTGATATATCAGGATGGACAGCCTTACTGGGAAAGATACTTTAATGAGGATGGAGTATGGAAATTCGCCCGCTCATTAGAAGATGAACACGTTATTATTAACCCGGAAAGTAATTTTTACATTCTTCAAGCAAATGAAAAGAGGAGAAAGGTTACTTATCAGAAAGAGAGATATAATAAAATTGATGAAGTGATAGAGGAAGTATTGCAGGAATTTCTTATGGAAACGCAGGAGAACGATAAGTTTATTGTTGCGATGCATTCACTTCATTCTGGTGTACTTGGTCATGTAATGAAAGAACGAAAGACGATTATGTCTCTGTTTGAGAGAAGATTTGCGGATAAAGGTATGACAGATGCAGACATAGATTTGCTGTTATCAGCTGACTATATTGTAGCTGATAAGCAGGTTACGGCAGATTCTATTCAGCAATATGCGAAAAAAAATAATATCCCAATGCGGGTCATTACACCTTATGATTCGAGAGTTGAGTTTAGTAGTGGTCAGCATTTACGTGTTCAGAATGTGTTTGTGCCAGTTGACAGAATCAGAGATGATATTTTTGATAAGATGATTGTGGAACTTGCAAACTATGTTAAAGAGAGAAATGACAGGGCGAGAATAAACCTGATTATACAGTCACTTCGATATAATGAGAAGAGAAATATGATTAACAAAGTTCGGACGGCACTTTTCAATGCGGGGTTAGATCCGGATTATGCAAGGGAAGAAAGTGGCGTATCTGAGAATTTAGTTGATGAATCAGATAAGGCAGATATCATATTCTCTGTGATACAGTGTCTGGATGAAATGTCCGTAAGTAAGGAATTACAGAAACAAAGAGTAATGGTTGATTTGAGAGAAGTACCGGAACAATTTATTCAGATTTCAGCAATGAGTATGGGAATTCCTCAGGTTACAATGAAGGAAACGGATTATCTTGTGGACGGCAAGAACGGAATTGTTGTACATGAGATTTCGCAATTATCGGATGCAATAGAGTATTATCTTAGTGATATTGCACATTTTAATGAGGCACAGATTGCATCTTATGATTTAGGAAGCAATTTTACAACAGATAAACTTGTAAATGCATGGAAGGAGGTCATGGCTGAGTGATGAATGTAAGAGCACTTCAGCTGGGAAGCATTGATTATTCTCAGCAGTATAAGATGGATTCCAACGTAGAATGGAATTACGAACCGGAATTAGATGTGAATGATCTCGAATATGATATTGCCTTTATATGCCGAACATTAACAGATCAGGAAGTGGATATTCTTACTAGAATGGTGCGGGCGCATTGCCTATTTATTCTGGAAGATGTCAAGATGAATGATAAACTGAATTTTTTAATGAAGAGCAGATGTGGCAGGAAAATTGCAGATACAGATATAGAAACGTTTTTACAGACGAAACTTCGAGATTATTATACAGTTCCGTATGGAGAAAAATTTGATCCACATTCTCTGACACCAGCACCGGATTTCCATGGAAAAGTGTATTGGCATGGATATACAGAAGCTGTATTTGAAGGGAATTTTGGCGATAAGATGAAACAGGCAGTGTTGTGGAGAGGCAATATTCCTGTGGAGAAGGATCAGGCGATTGATTTTTGGTTAGAGTATGAAACAACAGGAAGTGTAGAGATTGAGCTGCAGATTGTTCAATTCTTAAATGGAAGCGTATCAGTGATACAAAATACATGGAAATTTAACGAAGAGGATTTAAAGCAGCCGGTTACAATTGACAATGATAAGGAAAGTGGCCCGGTATTTGTATGGATTAATGCAAAGGGACAGGGAACACTTAAGATTGTTTCACTACACGACAGATATTCCAGACATGATGCAGGTGCATTTCTTCCGGGCAGCAGGAGAATTGTAACAGATAATAGAGAAGAAATTTTTGCATATATGGATCCAGGGGATTTAAAACCGCCGTTATGTGTATATTTTTCAGGTTATAAGACAATGGAAGGATTTGAAGGATACCGTATGATGAGAAGAAAAGGGTGTCCGTTCATTCTTATCAGTGAACCACGTCTGGAAGGAGGAGCTTTCTATTTGGGTTCACAGGAGTATGAAAATAAGATAAAAGAAGTCATAGAAGGGTATATGACAGAACTTGATTTTACGAATAATGATGTTGTATTTTCAGGGTTATCTATGGGAACTTTTGGTGCTGTTTATTATGGAACAATGATTCGTCCTGCTTATATTATTGTCGGAAAACCGGTATTGAGCCTTGGAAATATGACAGCAGCAGAACGTATTGACAGACCTGGTGTATTTCCGACAGCTTTCGATTTGATGTGGAAACAGTATCAGAGTCTTGATAAGGAGGCTATTGAGAAACTCAATCGTCATTTTTGGGACAAATTTGATCAGACAGATTGGTCAGACAGAACATTTTGTGTGGCTTATATGTTAGAAGATGATTATGACAATGGTGCTTACCAGAATCTGTTATCGCATATTAAGGGAAGCAATGCGAAAGTTATTGGAAAGGGACTGCATGGTCGTCATAATGATGATACCTCGGGAATTGTCAGCTGGTTCATACGACAGTACGATCGTGTGCTGCGGGATGAATATAATAGGGAGTAGGTAGGATGGCAAATAAAATTAGACAATGGAAGATTTATTGGAATGAATACGTCAATGAAACCTATTTATATGGAACGGAAATAGATTTTCATGCAAAAGATGACGTAGAATTTAAGAATTTGCTGATGCCACCTGGAACGATTATTAAGAAATGGTATTCTAGAGTGAATTTCCAGGCAGGAAGGGTGGAGCCGACATTACCAATTATTGATGGAGAGGGGCACTATCATATATCAGTAAATGTTGAAAGTGATGTTAAAGAGGGTATTTTTCTAAGATTATTGTTTTTGGATAAGAATGGTGAGGAAGCAGGAAGTTTATTCGTGGATAAGCCTGAAATGGAGTTTACCTGTCCGAAAAAAACGAATAGTTATGAAGCTCAATTGATATGCGCAGGTGCACATTCTCTACATTTTCATTCATTTACAATTTCGGAAAGGATGGAATAATGATAGCAGAAAGACAAATATACAAAATATTAGATTCTGTGAAATCTTATGCCAGACAAATGAAACAGATGTCAGATCAGGAACTTAAAGGTAAGACGCTTGAATTTAAGGATGCATTGAAGAAAGGAAAGACATTGCATCAGATTCTTCCGGAAGCATTTGCAGCGATTTGTGAAGCAGACCGCAGAGTTATCAACAAGTTCCCGTATGACGTACAGATATATGCCGCAATTGCATTACATTATGGATATCTGGCAGAAATGAACACCGGAGAGGGAAAGACACTAACTGCTACAATGCCATTATATCTGAACGCACTTACAGGAAAGAGTACCATCCTTGTAACTGCCAATGAATACTTGGCATATCGTGATGCAGCAGAAATGAGACCGGTATTTGAGTTTATGGGATTAACAGAGAGAGCCGGAGTAACACACACATCAGGAGAAACATTAACCAACGACCAGAAGAGAGTGAACTACAATGCTGATATTTTATATACAACACATGGAGCACTTGCCTTTGATTATTTGCTGAATAATCTGGTTAAACGGGCAGAAGACAGATTTTTACGAGAATTCGATTTTATTATTATTGATGAGGCAGATTCTGTTCTTCTTGATGCAGCACAGATGCCATTGGTAATATCAGGTTCACCTCGTGTACAGTCTAATTTGTATGGAATAACAGATTTCTTTGTTTCCACACTGAAAAAAGGATTGGATTATGAGACGGAAGATAAGTCGGTTTGGCTTACGGATCGTGGCGTTGCATATGCGGAAAGATTCTTTGGTGTAAAAGAATTCTATGCACATGAGAATTTTGAACTGAACAGACATGTTACTCTTGCATTAAGAGCACATGTTCTATTTGAATTGCAGAATGATTATGTGCTTTCAGATGAAAATGAGATTGTACTTTTGGATAATAGTACAGGTAGAAGTTTACCGGGAATGAAGTTAAGAGGTGGTGCGCATCAGGCTTTGGAACAGAAGGAACATTTGGAATTGTCGAGAGAGCAGCGTTCCGTTGCCTCAACTACATTTCAGAATCTATTCTTGATGTTTCCAAAAATGTGCGGAATGAGCGGAACGATTTATGATGCGAAGAAGGAACTGTGGGATGTATATCATAAAAAAGTATTGGTCATTCCATTAAATAAGAAACTTCGCAGAGTAGATTATAAGGATAGATACTTTAGGACAGCAGAGGAGCAGCATGAAGCAGCTCTCAAAGATGCATTGCAGCGTCACAAGACAGGTCAGCCGGTGCTTATTGTTACTGCAACAATTCAGGATACGCAGATAATTTCTAAGATGCTCGTTGATCAGCATGTGCCGCACAGTGTACTGAATGCGAATAACGCATATTGGGAGGCTGAGATTATTGCTGCTGCAGGTAAGAAAAATGCAGTTACAGTTTCAACAGGTATGGCTGGACGAGGAACGGATATTAAGCTCGGAGATGGTGTTTCAGAGCTTGGAGGATTAGCAGTCATCGGTATCGGCAGAATGGAGAATGTTCGGTTGGAACGTCAGGCAAGGGGTAGAGCCGGAAGACAGGGAAATCCAGGTTCTAGTCAGTTCTTTGTATCATTAGAGGATGAGGTCGTTGAGGCGATGAATAGCGAAAAGGTTGAAAAATACGTGGAGAACAACCATCATATTTCCTCTATGAAACTTCGTCGTCTGATTAATGGTTCCCAGAAGATTCGGGAAGAACAGAGTGTATCATCAAGAGAACAGTCCGTTCGTTATGATGAGGTTATGCGAAGACAGAGAGAAATTCTTTATGGAGCGAGAGACAGATTGCTTAATAAAGAAACATTTGGTGAAGAAGTTATCAGACAGATTGTTCAGGATAATCTTGAAGATTTTGTAAAAGAAAATCCGAAGTTGTCTGATAAAGATATTAATAGATATATACTGGATAATCTTACGTATAAGCTGGATGCAGCACAGCTTAGCGTTGAGAATATAGACAGTAGCAAGGGCAATATACTTGCTCAGAATATGGGAAAGTATGCGAAGAAACTTTATCATCAAAAGAAGACATCTTTTGACAGCGAAGATATGTTTCAGGAGTATACAAGACAATGTATTCTTCAGGCAGTGGATGAGGGATGGATTGAAGAGGTTGATTATTTACAGCAGCTTCAGTTTGCGATTATAACAAGAGGCTCTGCTCAGAGAAATCCTATATTTGAGTATAGCCGTGAGGCATATGTATCTTTCTCAGAGATGAAGAAAGAGATGAAGAAAAATATTGCCAGAAATTTCTATCTTGGAGATGCTATGATTGATGAAGATGGGGAGTTGAAAATTGTATTCCCATAGAGACTGCATTTCTACAAACAAGGAGAGTTGGGAATGATTTATAATTTTAATCTGGGAATTGGCTGGGCATCAAGTGGTGTTGAGTATGCACAGTTATATCGCGCAAGAATGTTTAGGAAAATCAATGAACCGGCAAAGTTTATATTTACAGATATGTTTCCACAGGAGAATATAGAGCATTATACGAGTAAAATTGGATTTAAAGATGAAGAAATTATTTGGTTATATACCTATTTTACAGATTATCAGATTGCTCCTGTGTCATATACGTTGAAAGATTTTTTACGTACGATTGCTCATACGAATTACAAGATGAGCAGGGATAAAAAAATTGGAAGAATTCAGTTCGCCGGAACAAATGATTTCTATACGGTGTATTTTGTTAATGAGACAAGTGAGCAGGTTCATAGAGTAGAGTATGTTTCTAAGGGACTTTTGATTAGAAAAGACTATTTTACATATGGAAAAGTATACTCAGAGTATTATGCACCACTTGATGGTCAGGCACATCTTTATCTACGACGTTTCTTTTATACAGACGGTTCTGTAGCGTATGAGGAAATCACAGATGGTGATGATGTGATGTATCGGTTTCCGGATCAGATATTATATTCTAAGGAAGCGTTTGTTGGGTATTTTGTAAAATGCCTTCATTTAACAGAAAAAGATGTAGCAATTATAGACAGAACCACGGGAATAGGACAGTCAATTTTAAAAAACTGTGGCAAGGCAAGGATAGGAATTGTTGTTCATGCCGATCATTACAGTGCTGGAAGCACAGATGATAACTATGTTCTTTGGAATAATTATTATGAGTATTCATTTGGGATGCATCGACATATCGATTTCTATATTACAGCTACAGAAGTTCAGAAAAAGACGATGGAAGAACAATTTCAAAAATATATGGGGGAAGTTCCGAAGATTCGTGCCATTCCTGTGGGAAGTCTTGCAAAGCTGAGATACCCGGATACGGTAAAAGAAAGAAAAAAGTATTCGGTTATTACGGCATCAAGACTTGCAACAGAGAAACATTTGGATTGGGTAATCGAAGCATGTGTCAAAGCAAAAGAGAATGTTCCGGAGCTTACATTGGATATATATGGAACAGGTGGGGAGTATAATTCACTGAAAGAACTGATAGCAGACCGTAAGGCAGATGCTTATATTCAACTTATGGGACAGCACGATATGACAGATTTGTATCAGAATTATGAATTATATTTGTCGGGTTCGACAAGTGAGGGATTCGGATTAAGTCTTATGGAAGCAGTAGGTGGCGGATTGCCAATTATTGGGTTTGATGTGCCATATGGTAATCCAACATTTATTGATGAAGGAAAAAATGGATATCTCATTGATACGGATGATTACACGACGATTAGGAATCGTATTGACAGGTTGGCAGATAAAGTTGTCAAATATTTTACAGAAGATGACAGAGAAGCATTTCAGGCACATTCCTATGAAGTGGCTGCGGAATATTTAACAGAGAAGGTTATGATAAGATGGGAAAAGATAATCAGAGAGTAATTTGTAAAAATGTTGAGCAGGGGGTATTACTTCTTGATCGGTATAATGATTCTGCAGAGATGCTAAAGAATTCCTTTAGAATGGCAGGTTTTGCGGGGCCGGTTATTGTGATTCAGTCAGATGGATTTCTGCCGGATGATGTCATATCGTTATATAGATGGTTTTGTTCTAGTGATGATAATGAATTGTTACCGGGGGCAGTATCAAGAACGCGCAATTTGGTAGAATCAGAAATTCAGGCGTATCGTGTGTCACATGCCGGATATAACAGTGGAAAGGCAAGATTCTTTAATCAGATTGAAGTTCCGGATTATTGGGAAATCAGCAGTAATGCATCGGCTGGACAGATACATGATTTGCAGCATTTAAGAGGACGTATATTTTATTCAAGCAGGTTGGGGAAGCGTCTGGTAAGTGATGTTGATTGGCTGAACGAAGAGGAAATTGTACGATGTACAGATCACTATGATTGTCAGGGACAATTGTATGCGAGAACTGTATTTAATAAAAAAGGAGAGCGATTCCTATGTTCTTGGTTTGATGAATATGGAAGAGAGCGTGTAACACACAATTTTGTCACAGATGATATTATTGTAAATAGAAATCAAACGGTACAATTCTTTGAGAATGTTACACAGATGGCAGTTGCGATGCTCAAAGAAATCGGAGCAAACGGAAGCAGAATATATTATAATTCCTTGTCAACGCCGATGTTTGTTACGGAAAATTTAGAACGTCCACAGAACGGAAATGTTTTATTCTGGCAAGAAGAACCGAGAATGGAGATTCCGGGGAATATGAAGATGATATTTTCAGGTAAAACGAATACGTCGATGGTATGTGTACAGAACAGGTCGAGTTATCACAATCTGGATAATCTTGGAGCACCGGAATTGATGCTTCGACCATTAGGATTTATTTATGATTTTCAGAGAGAGAATGAGGGGAGAACGGATGCGTTGATATGCACGAATTCAGATCAGATAGAAGGTCTTGCACAGCTCGTAGAACGTTTTGGAAATATTCATTTTCATATAGCTGCAGTAACGGAAATGTCGAGTAAGTTGCTTGCATTTGGCCGGTATGAGAATGTATTTTTGTATCCTACGGTTAAAGCAAACGTAGTGGACGAATTGTTTCAAAAGTGTGATATATATTTAGATATTAACCATGGAGGAGAGATTTTATCTGCAGGGAAGAGAGCATTTTTAAACAACCAATGCATTATGGCATTAAAAAATACAGTGCATAATTCCTGTTATGTGACATCAGACCATATATATAAAGACGTTAAAGAACTTGCAGAACATATTGCGCAGATAATAAAAAATCCGGGTGCAATAAAGGAGGCTGTTGAACATCAGAGAGAGGCAGCTATGTCAGAAACTGTGGAGACATATAGGAAAATATTTACATCAAAATAAGCTGTTTAAATATAAAAAATGAACGATTAGATGCTCGGACAAAGTGAATTGTCCGGGCATTTCTGCGATAGAAGTTGGAAAATGACATATATGAATTTGCTTTTCTAGGATAAATGAAAATGTTATACTAGGAAGAAGATAGACACGATAGGAAGATTGACAGATTCGTGGAAAACAGGAGGACACATATATGGAAACAATCCAATGTATCAAAGAACGTAGAAGTGTTAGAAAATTCACAAATGAACTTGTATCAGAAGCAGTTATGAAACAGATTGTAGAGGCGGCAGCTTATGCACCTTCATGGAAGAATACGCAGATTACCAGATATAATCTGATTCAGAAGGAAGAATTGATTCAAAGAATCGCAAAAGATGCAACGCTGCAGTTTCAAGGAAATATAAAGATACTTGAAAATGCAAAAAATATATTGATTATATCTTATGTAAAAGGACGAAGTGGTTTTGAAAGAGATGGTTCGTATACAACGTCAAAGGGGGAACAGTGGCAGATGTTTGATGCAGGAATTGCAACGCAGACATTTTGCTTGGCAGCACATAATTATGGAATCGGAACTGTGATTATGGGGATTTTTGATGAAAAGGAAGTCGCAAAAATTATCGGGTTACCAGAAACAGAAGCTGTCGCTGCTATTTTGGCAATTGGTTATCCGGATGAAGACCCTGCTGCACCAAAGCGAAAAGATGTTGATGTGTTGCTGCGGATAAAATAGAAAATTATTATATCGTTACAAATTAATTTCCAAACAGATACATGCCTGACTGCGCAGGGGCATTATAAAGCATATCTGGATTATTTTCGAATTGGTTATTGAAAAATCAACTTTCACCGACATCTCCCACACCATTTGCAGCCACCGCAGGAATTTCTACGTTCACAGGTTGCGCACCGTGGCTGTATGCGAAAATTGCCTGTAACGGCAGGGTGCTGCAGGCCGGATTTTAATGCCTGAACACGCTGGTATGCTTTACAGATATTGTATGTTTTTCCATCTTTGACAAATACATTGCCGGTGCCATAGAACTTAAATGGAATATCATATGTTACACATTGGTTATATAAAGATTCTACCCATTCATAGTGCAGCGGTCTGGCACCGTCATAGTTTTCGCCGTCAGCGAGAACTTCTTCAAGTTGTCCACTTGCAAGATAGTTCGTTATGTCAACCGGACCTATGAATGGCGCAACCATAATCCCCTTGTGTTTGGCAGGAACGTCAAGCAGCAAGGGGATTCTTTCGTCTGCACGCCGTTGGTTCTCTGTTGTAACATTAATAGATACATTCTCCCAACCATCTAACCAGTCCCAGGGAAGGTGGGCTGCAATTCGCTCGGCACGTTTGGTTAAGAGCCAGAAGTGAACGTCTGGACGCTGTCGGATAATATCCCAGACTTCATCACGCCAGGCATCTGCTTCTTCTAGGAAGAAGTCACTCGTCATGCATACACGCACACTAGAACCACTAGGGATTTTGAATTCACCGCTGCGTGTTTTACTAAGCGGCAATTTGAAATTGGTTTTCGTTTTGTAGATCTCATCACCACGTTTATCGCGCTGTGCATCCAGATAGAACATATAGCAATGTTCACAGCCTTCGCTATATTTATGGCATCCATGCCATGGATTCCAGATGCGGTCAAGTGGTAGTGGTTCGCTCATGTGTGTGCCTCCTTCATAACAATTTTATTGTCATTATAGAATATTTGTGCCATGAAAAACAATAAAATTCGAATAAAAGTTCTATATAGAATTCGAATAAAAGTTCTATATAGATTATGGTATGACATTGCTTGAATAGCATGTGTAAAAATGTTATACTAATAAAAAGGAAGTATGAATGGAAATATCGAAAAGAAAGGAGATGTTTTATATGAGAACAAAGTATGGAGTAATCGCGGTACTGGCATTGGGAATCAGTATATTTGCTGGTGGATGTGGTGTAGTAGAAGAACCGCTTTCTAAAAAACCGGTTATTTATTTATATCCGGAAAAAGAAGAAGAGGTATCTGTGCGCTTATCGTTAAATGGAAAACTTACCTGCTCCTATCCGAATTATGCAGACGACGATGGATGGAATGTAACAGCATATCCGGATGGTACGCTTGTGGACAATCAGAATGTTACATATAATTATTTGTACTGGGAAGGAATCTGTGCAGATTCGTATGATTTGTCGGAGGGATTTTGTGTTGCAGGAAAGGATACGGCACAGTTTTTGGAAAATGCACTTGCAAATTTGGGACTTAATCGAAAGGAAGCGAATGAATTTATTGTATATTGGCTTCCGTTGATGCAGGATAATGCATACAATATTATTTCTTTCCAGACAGAAGCATATACCAATCAGGCGGTATTGCAGATTGATCCGAATCCGGACACGTTGATTCGAGTATTTATGGCATATCAGCCATCTGAAAAATATGTAAGTTTAGAGAAACAGACATTAAATGCACCGGAAAGAGAAGGATTTACCGTTGTAGAATGGGGCGGATGCTGCGTGAATCCATAGATGTGATTCGGAGGGAGTGATTCAATGAAGATAACATGTCCATATTGCAATCATTTATTTAATGATACATTAGAAAAATGTCCGCATTGCGGTTCTCCGAATTCCGGCGTGGTAAGAACGAGTGGCAGTCAGCCAATTACAATTGAAGAACTGCAGAAATGGTATCAGGACAGAGGTCTGCCGCCATATGAAGTGACTCGTTTTTTCATTGGACAGGATTACCAAAGTCCGAGAGCATTTGGTATTTATCAGGATCAGACGACAGGAGATTATGTTGTATATAAGAATAAAGATAATGGACAGCGTGCAATACGGTATCAGGGAACGGATGAAGCATATGCAGTGAATGAACTTTATCAGAGGCTGAAGCAGGAAATTATTGAACAGAAGCAGGCAAATATCAACCGCAAAAATTCGCAGAACAATTCTAGTTTCAGGAATGGCAGAGGTACGAAAAAGAAAAGATTTAAAAACAAAGAATTGAAAATCTTTGCACTAGTTTGGGTATTATTTTTTATTATTGCAATCGTGATGAATCAGGATGTTGATCCGTCTGCGAATGGATATTACGATTATCAGGGAATGAATTATTATCATATTTATTCATCGGGCGTTTCGGAATGGTATTATTACGATGAAGATGATACGGACTGGTATCGTACATATGAAGTTCCGCAGGATTTAGAGCACGGCAAGACATCAAAGGATTTCTATTACACGCCGACATGGGACGCTTCTACACAGATTACAGACTTTACGAGCAGTTCGGCATATGCGTCATATCAGGTTCGGGAACAGCGTAGAAGAGATGAAGAAAATAGCCGCAGAGATGACCATTGGGATAATGATGACAGCGGGTATGACTGGGATTCGAATGATTCTTGGGATTCAGGTGGTTCTGACTGGGACAGCGACTGGTAATGTTATGGAAATATCGGAAAAATACGTAAATTGGAGGACAAAACGTTGAACTGGGGTATTATTGGCGCAGGAAATATTGCAAACAAATTTGCAAAAACAATCAATCTGATGCAGCAGGGCGAAGAAGATGTGAATCTGTTTGCAGTTGCAGCAAGAGAGGAAAGCAGAGCGAAAGACTTTGCAAAGGAATATGAGATTGACAGGGCATATGGTTCGTATGAAGAGTTATTGCAGGATGTCAATGTGGATGCAGTATATATTGCAACGCCCAACAATTTACATGTTAAGCACTGTGAAATGGCGTTGGAGGCAGGAAAGCATGTGTTGTGTGAGAAGCCATTTACCACGAATACACAGGATGCAAAAAAGTTGTATGCACTGGCAAAAGAAAAAGGATTGTTTATTATGGAGGCATTTTGGATTTATTTTCTTCCGGTGCTTCAGCAGATGAAAGCAATCATTGCAGATGGTGAAATTGGAGAAGTTACATATGCAAGAGCGGATTATGGATTTATTGCGCGTGGCAAGAGAAAAGACCGGAAGTTTGATGCGAGCTTAGGTGGTGGTGCACTTCTTGATATTGGAATCTATAATTTGGGATTTTTGGGAATGGTATTTGATGCAGTACCACAAAAGATTTTATCTGATGTACATATCAATGAATATGGAACAGATGATTTCAGCATGATTCAGCTCATTTATTCTGATACAAAGAAAGCCACGGTGACCACTTCTATCGGACTTGATATTCCAAGAAATGCGCTTATTGTTGGTACGAAAGGCAGAATTGAATTACCGGATTATCAGAAAGCGGAAGAAATGCACATTGTATACAATGATGGGACTGTAAAAGATATTAGAGTACCATTTGTATATACAGGCTTTGAGTATGAGATTCGGGAGGCAGTTCGCTGTATCTGTAATCATCAGAGCAGTTCAGATGTATATACTTCCCAACAGTCCTTGCTGACATTACAGTTATTAGATGATATTCGGGCACAGTGGGGAATGAAGTTCCCATATGAAGAGAAATGAAAAGCAGATGTATCTTTGAAATGATGGATTGAAACGTTTCATCGGGCGAGATGATATCATGGGCAAATGTACTTGGAAGCCAATAATTTATATTGAGATAATGTCAGACATTATTGTATTTTGAGATGGCATATCCATTTATATAGTAAGGTAGTATGTAAATAAAATGATGCAAGAAATGGAGGATGTGTATGAACAGATTCAAAAAAGTGATGACAATTGTTACGGCTGCTGCAATGGTTGCGACTCCAATATTTGTAAATTCCAATATATGGGAAACACAAACTGTCTATGCAGCAGAAAGTTTTCAGGTAGGAAAGAATATTACTGCAACATTAGAAAATGGTGTATTGACATTGCGCGGAACAGGATCGACGTACAGTTATTTGCAGGAAGTTTCGCCATTAGAAGGTGTTAAAGATCAAATTACAGAAATTATTGTAGAAGACGGAATTACAAGATTGGCAGAACGAATGTTTATGAGATGTCCAAATCTGCAGCATGTAACACTTGCAGATAGTGTTAAAGATATCGGAGCATGGACTTTTGCGCAGAGTGGTCTTCGTACGATTCAGCTTGGAAGTGGATTAGACCAAATAGAAGCAAGAGCATTTATGGGATGTGAGAATCTTACAGAGATTACATTGCCGGAAAGTCTTACTACATTAGAGGAATTTTCTTTTGCACATTGCAGTAATCTCAAAGAATTTGTATTCCCTTCTAATATGCAAATTATTCAGCCAAATATTTTTGCTTATGATATAGCATTACAACGGATTACAAATCATTCTGAAATGACCGTATATTTACAACATGTATTTGGACAATATGAAGCAGTCGGGGTAAATCAGGGGGATTATGCGCTGAATTTGCAGGATTATACATATTACTGGGTTGGCGAAAATCAAGGAAGTTACAAAGCGATTCCACGTCAGAAATATTTTCTGGATGGAACACAGGATGCTGTAGAGGAAATATTGCCGGAACAGACGGTTGTAAACAGAGCTTATATGCAGGAACATCCGGAGAATCCACAGAATATAAATGGTCTGGCAATCGCAGAGGATGGCAATTGGTATTATTATGTCAATGGACAAATTGATAAAAATTTCACAGGTATTGTGCCCAATGAAGCCGGCTGGTGGAAAGTAACAGACAGTGTGGTTGATTTCAACTACAATGGAGTTGCACCGAACGAAGCCGGCTGGTGGAAAATCACAAACGGAGCCGTAGATTTTGGATTCACGGGACTTGCAGCGAATGAATATGGCTGGTGGTATTTAGTAAATGGAGCGGTAGATTTTACAGCAAATACAGTAGCTTCAAATGAAGCCGGCT
>AUXO012377102.1_pt1 | contig 17194 bp, 45 predicted proteins | sample 768731 | NCBI WGS metagenome assembly AUXO01 (sample SAMN02715735, study PRJNA202380) | gut metagenome | biome: sheep rumen | host: Ovis aries | place: New Zealand: Palmerston North
ATATGAGAAGAACTTGTAAAGGTTGTGGTGTCGAAGACCACGATACTAAAGGGGACGTATTATCCCCGCAGGAATAAACTTCGGGTGGAATGAACGGAATCCCGATACAAGGATTTTCTTTTTTTCTTCGCGAAAATACCAATGTGTATTATAGGAAGAAGCTAACACGATTTAAGGAGGTTAATTATGTTGACGATTATTGTATTTTGTGTAGTTCTTTTAATAGTATTAGCTTTAGTGCTCGCACTAGATAGCTTAACTATTGGAGAAGATATCACTGAAGAACAGTATGAAGAATTAAAAATGAATAATGTAAATAACTTAAAAATCGGAAATTGGGTGTTTTATCCTGATGAAGAAAAATAGCGAGTCTTACATGGACTCCTATTTTTTCGCATTTTCTATAACCTTTTTTCTTCTTCGCGAAAATACCAATGTGTATTATAGGAAGAAGGAGGCGATTACGATGATGATAAAGATGCTTATAATGACGATTTGCGCATTAGCATTTATTGCTATGGTAATCAACGAAAAAAAGAATACAGAAGAGGAGCCTTATTAACAAGGCTTTTCTTTTTTCGCATTATATACAACTCCTGAAATAGGAAGAAGAAACTTAGTTATTAAAGGAGGTTAATTATGTTTATTATCAATGCGATTATTATGATTGGACTGGTAGCATTCATGGTTGTTGTAGCTTTCATATTAGGATTTCATTTCTGTATGGGATATATGGCAATCACAGAAAAAGACATTCAGAGATCAACTATTGCAAGGAAAGAAGCAGAACTTGGCAGCAATATAATTAAGTATACTATGTAAAAGGCAGGGCCCTAACAAGGGCTCTTTCTTTTCGCATTATATACAACCTCTATGGTAGGAGGTGATAGATATGCCTAAGTTTATTATTGAAAAGACTAGCGATTATCTTTATAAGGAAACTAAGGAAATAAATAGCATCGAAGAATTAATGGATTTCATTGATAAAAATGGAGACGTTGTGATTCGAAATCCTTATGTTGGTAGAGAACCATATAAAGTAATCGAAATCTATGATACTTGGCGTGAATAATCATGTGAGGGCCACAATGGCTCTCTTTTTTATCCGTACGCAGGTGACGATAAAACCCATTATCATCATATTATCAGAAAGGAGATGATGATTATGACAGGATCAGTACCTGTACGAGTTGCAGCCAAAGTATACGGTAAAACGCCGGAATGGATTAGATACGGAATAGTATCTGGTTATTTACCTATAGGAATAGCCACACGTGATGGCAAACAAATAACCGATGTATCAGAACTTGACTGCAAAAACGGGCGAACTAATTTTTATATATCTCCGAAAAAACTTTATGAGGAGACTGGATATTTATGGGAGGGGAATGAATGAGTACAGATATACGAACAGAGTTATCTTATAATAGCCCATGGTATATACCAAAACATAGACGACTTGAATTGAAACATTTTTGCTTACAGTATAACGATTGGAAAAAGAAACTTAAAAATTTAATTAAATATGGTAGATCTTCTGAGGTTGTACGGGCAGAATGTGTTGAATGGGCAGATCCAGTAGGACAAGTTGTATGCCTTATGGATTATTATAAAATGCTTATAGACATGGTTGAATCTTCCGCATACGATTCAGATCCGTATCTTGGAAGATATATCATTAAAGCCGTAACGGAAGATAAATCATTCACTGAATTAAAAACCAAATATGATATTCCTTGTGGAAAAGATATGTATTATGACCGATATAGAAAATTCTTCTTTATATTAGACGCGAAAAAAACAATGTGTAATATGAGAAGAAAAGGCGGTTAAAGAAGCTAGAAGTTTAGCTTATAACGGCAGAAACCTATCAACTCAGAAGACAAAAGAGAGTGCAGGCTCGGCTACAAAAGTCAAAGGACAAACGTAGCGGCAGAAAAGCGGCCTCCCTTTTTTATTTTTTGACGGAAGGAGTGACATATGAAACTTATTGTTTTAGTAGCCATATTAATTATGGTGTTAGTTATTGGAGTAATAATATTAAACAAAGTCGATCGGGTTGACGGTTTACTTAATGTGGACATGCGTGATCCTGACAAAGACTATTACGATTTCGTTTTTCTTATACCAACCGGTGATATTCCGAAAAAGAAATATCTGAAAATCGAAGTAAAAACAAAGACCGGAAATTCCCAGGGGGAAAATTTTCAGAAAAAAGAGGTAATTTAATATGGAAGCACCATGTAAAGATTGTCCGAAAAAGGGTTGTGGATCTTATCATGATCAATGCCCTGATTTTATCGAATATAAAAAAGAACGAGAAAAAATATACGAAGCTCGTAAATTAAGAATAAAACAGGAAACAGATATAAATTATATGACCGTAAGACGTATAGCTAAGGCAAAAAACAGTTCGCGGCCAAAACAACGTTGAAAATAGGACGTTATAGTTTATTTCCAGAAAGGAGCAGATATGGAAAACGACGTACGAGATAAAATGGAAGAACAGATCTTCACTATGTGTGATGAACGCTCAAAAATGGCGGCAGGCAGTGAAGAGAAACTTAAGCACGATGCTAATATCGTAAAGATGTTTGATGCTTATAACGATAGGTATAAGATCGACAGCTCGGAATATTGTGAAGGTGCTAAGCTCGAATTTGAAAAAGATAAGTTGGCGTACGAAAGAGATATGTACAAAAACGAACTTGAACAAAAGAAAGCTGAACTAACACAAAAGGAAGAGGAAGCCGAAAAGAAAACCAAACTCGAAAAAGCTAAAACAGCTCTTTATGGTCTTGGTTTAGCAGCTGGAGTTCTCTTGTCTATGCTTGCTCGTAAAGACGAACGAGAAGGATTCATGGTAGAAGATAAAGTACCGTTTCTGGATAAGTTCAGACGGGAAAAACCGTAACGACGTAAACGGGAGGCCTACAAGGCTTCTCGTTTTTTCGCTATATTTTCAACTCCGATAATGAGGAGGTGAGAAACATGGCAACATATAAAAGTTATCATACTGGAACTGGTGTAATGGGCTGGATTCCATGGTTGAAAAAATATATGTTATTTGCAGATGAATCTGACTATAAAGAATATTTGGAGGGGCATGAGTCTTAAACAAGGCTCATGTTTTTTCTTTTCGCGTGAATAACAATCGCTATAGTGAGTGGAAAGAAGACAAAAAGGAGTGATAGTTATGGATAAATTAATAGAAAGAATTATTTATGGATAATATAAGAAATCATCTTATTTAACCTTCTTTCTGTAAAGGCAGGGTCCAAACAAGGGCCTTGTCTTTTCGCATTTTATACAAGTCTCATGGTAGGAGGTAAATACGAAAGGAGGCGATTTAATATGGATGACATTATTAAATTACTTGGTAAATTATTTGGAATTGCCGGAGGACTGGCATTAATAGCATTAGTACTTATATGGTTCGGAGCAGTACCATTAGTAGCTATGATATTTAATGCTGCATTTACGGCATGGCATTTGATAGTGTTACTTACAGTGATGATGGCGGTAATAGTGTTAATAGTTAAATACGTTATGAAATAGACGGTTTTACCTCCGGAGAGGCGTATGGTCAATAGATCAGATCAACGCCTCTCATCTTTTGATTCGCGATATTTTCAACTACTAGAATGACAGGTTAAAACTGAGAATAAGTTTTTGTAGGAGGTAAAAGATGAACAAGACTTTAACAATCGATATGACAGGACCTGCAGCAAATTATGACAAGTTGCTGAAGAAGTTGAAGAAGGTCAAGGCTGAGTTTACTCAGATGGGACAGACGACAGACGACGACGGTAAGGAGACATATTCGGTGCAGTTTCTTGTTAAATCAAAGAAGTTTTGGAAGGTACACCACAAGATCAAAGGCTTGGGTAACCTGACAATCGGTTAAAAGATCGGGAGCTTACAAAGCTCCTGTTCTTTCGTTTTTGGTTATATGGAAGGAGCAAAATTATGACTAATGAAGAAAGAAAGCTTAAGCTGTTTTATGAGTACAGAAATAATGTAGCAATAAGCGCATTAGAGTTCGAAAATACTGATTTAGATTGTGTATCTAAAGAAGAAAAAAGTTATTTTAAAAAGCTAAAAAAAGATCGAGTTGATGATGCTGGTTTTAAGCATTTTGAAAGCTTGATTAGCTCGTCCTGGGTATGACGTTAAAAGACCACACTCTTTTTTGTCTTCAGCCCTGAGCATGGCTTTAAACTGTTTATAACCTTTTACTGCTGAGGGGAAATCAGCGGCGGACCACTTTCGTTAATTGTGGCCTCTTAGGGCTGTGGGGAAAACAGCCCATTTATATTTTGAGCGGAAACTCTCTCCGCGCAAAAGGAGGAGACGAACGATGATAATTAATAATATCGAATATATCGATTTTAATTCGATGACGGAAGCTGAGATAATAGCAAAGAATAAAAAAGCATTAGAAGAAGCTAATAGAATTCTTAAAGAAAAAGGTTGTTTATATCCATACGAATTAGGTCTTTGGTGGTCTGAAGCAAAACAGAATCAAGAATGGGAATTTGATTTTCCCGATTTTTATGAAGATAACACAATCTTTATAGATTGGAAAGAGCCAGAAATTCCTCATAACGGAATGATGGAATTCATAGCTCTTGAAGCTGATATTTCTCAGAAGTTCATAGCGCTTGAACACAGGATCGAGGTGATGTCAGGATGTTAAAAATTTTCATGGCAACGACTATTGTGATCAATCTGATAATTATATTTATAGTAGTTGGTATTCTTGTTGCAGCTACTATAAATTACATTAAAAATCTTATCTATGACATCAGATTTGAACGACTGATTTCAGGTAAGAACGATACGATGAAAGGAGACGAACGATGAAAAAGAAAGAACTTGAAACCCTTACGGATGATGAACTTCATGAAGTGGCTCTAGAGAAAACCAAGAAAGGTACCGCTACTCGCGAAGCTACCATGGCTCAAAGGATATTGTGGGTCAGGGCGGATATGCCTTTTAACGGGGATGAAAACGATAGAACAATACAATGGCATTCTATGGCGGAGGTGAACAGTTATGATAATTAACATTCCAATCACAATCGATGAGCATATTTTTGAAGAGAAGATCCAGAATGATTATGATAAAGTCTTTAATCAGGTGCTTATTAAGTATATAGAAGATTATATTTCTTCTCAGGGTCGTTATTGGGGAAATAATACTGTTCAAGACGGAATGCGAGAATTAGTAAATCGCAAGATAGACGATTATATGAAAGCGTATAAGGACGAGATCGTAGATAGAGCGGCTGATATTTTGGCTAAGAGAATTCAGAGAACTAAGAAAGCTAAGGAGGAACTGATCAATGGGACAGAAAATAATACATAATAGAATCCGTTGTAAAATCTGTGGCGATATTATTGAGTCCAGGCATCGGCACGATTTCGTAAGATGTAAGTGCGGGGCGTGCTTTACGGACGGAGGACATGATTATATTCGCAGAGGATGGGAAGCAGGCTTAACTGAGATCCCATATGAAGAAATGGACGAATTCGAAGACGGATATGATATTCGTCAGAAAGTTAACATGATCAAATAGCTTATAACAGGATGAATAGTAAGTCGAACGTGCCAGGTTCCGGATAGGCATATCAAACGCAATTCATCCTGTTATATTTTAGAAAGGAGCAAAATTATGGCGGATAACACTAAGAAAACACTTTTGGGACTTCAGGATATTTTGTTTGAAACCCTTAATGAAGTTCATGAAGCAGTAGGCGGAACTAAGGCATTTGGTTACACCATGGAGAAAGCTGAATATGAGGCGAAAATCGCCAAGCAGCTTATCAACAATGCAGACGTTATTCTCAGAGCAGACAAGCTTGTCGGAAAGGGCGAACGTATTGACGGAATGGTGGGATAATGCCTGAATTTGTAGAGAAATGGACACCCGAACAAGATCAATGGATATTGAACAATCAGGATATTTGCGAAACTACGAAACTCTACAAATATTTTAACGATGAATTTGGTACGAGCAGATCAAGCGAATCTGTTCGTGCCAGATTTAAACGTCTTGGTTGTCGATCGCCGTTGACTTGGACAGAAGAGGAAGATATATGGCTTAAAGACAATTTTCATAAATTAGGAGCCATAAATGCATATAAACAACTTAACATTATATTTAAAAAAAATAGAGGACTTCCTGCGGTAACTGCAAGGGCTAGAAAACTAAAACTTTATGCCGATCCGGAAACGATAGAAAATAATAAAAATTACTCCAGACGGGTTCAACTTGGAAGTATTCGAGAAGATACGGACGGATATTTGAGAATCAAGATAAATGATGGCAGTACAGCGTCTGGCTGGGTTTCATTAAGTCGTTATATTTGGGAGAATCACTATGGACCGATACCGGAAGGACACAGTATATTTTTCTTGGATGGTAATAAAAGAAATCTTCGAATAGAAAACTTAACAATTGTTCCGAAGGAATTTCATGCAATTATGAATAAACTTGGTTGGAATAAAGACGATCGTGATATTGCTAAAGCAGGATTGGCATGGTGCGCGCTAAATAAAGAGATAAGAGAAAGGAGACGAATTATGATAGAGGAAAAAATTGAAGGAAGGATTCTCTTACCTTTTGAACGTTGCAAAGGGTGTTTGTTAAGAATGGACGAATACTCAGCAGTGTATAGATACGGAAACGGATTACCAGCTTCTATAACTTATACATGTGAACACGCTGATGTCTGCAATAATGCAGTCAGAAAAATGAAAGGAGACGAAGACAATGGCAGGAAGACCAGAATTACCGAATAGTTATATTATTGATCTTAACGTGATCGTTGATACTATCGACGCGAAGATCGTAGATAAACCTGAGTTTACAGATCCTAAACAATACATCGACATTATAATTCCTGTGTGGGAATCAATTCCTCAGAAGATAGCTAAGTATGCTGCATGGATCTATAACAGAAAGATCTATATTTCCCAGAAGAGCAACTTCGTAGAGGCTATTACAGCCAAGAAAGGTAACAACACCTTTTATATTTACGATAAATTCAAGGGAAACAGTTACAGCTATAAGAAAGGTTATAAGGAAGAAACGGTAGAGGTTCCATATCCTGAAGCGGGAGTGGAACCTATTTATATTCCTGTGTATTGGAGGGTAAACTGATGAGCAAAGAACTTACAAACGAAGATCGAAGACAAGGGTTAATAGACGTTATATATTCTATGCTGGCATCTTGTAAACAAATAGGAGATAGCAGAGTAGAAGTTTTGCAAAAGGTTGCTGCAGCTATAAACGGACTCGATATTCTCGAAGAAGACAAAATAACATGTTTAAAAGACGTTAAAAGAATCATGGACGAGATTCATTATTAGGAGGTAAGACTATGGACAAAGCAGATATTTCTGTGGAAGTTTTGAATGACTCATGCTGGCAAAATTGTAGAGATTTTGATCCATGGGAGTCGAACGAAACCTATACCACAGATTGTACAGGAGAAATCATTATTCGTACAAGACATTTTGAGTGCAGGAATCTGGATAAATGCAGACGATTATTAGACCATATATCTATGGTTGGGCCAATTGAAAGGAGAGAGAACCATGACTAGAGAAGTAGAATCCATAAAAGCCGAGTTAAAAGAAAACGGAGACTGGGATTGTCCAGATGTAGGTTGCGACGAATGTGACCATCATAGAAGCGTTTCGTGGTGTTCTCTTGCGATACCGAACCACGAAGAAATTGACGATACATACAAAATGGTGAACGAAGCATTTTTTGAAGGTTTCCATGCGGCTGAAAGTCAGTACAGATTGTTAATCGAAGAAATAGAAACACTTGATAAAAAATTAGCCGAAGTCGAATGGATACCAGTAAGCGAGAGGTTGCCTAACGAAGGCGGACAATATCTTGTATTCTACGAAGGAGCTATTATTGGATCTCGCATTGAAATCATGTGGTATGGTGATCCGTTAATGCCTAATGTAGATGTATCTGGAAAACATTTCTACAGAAGTGATTCTGAGTGGGGTGACATTATCTACGATGAGGTTATCGCGTGGATGCCACTTCCAGAACCGTACAGAGAGGATGATGAAGCATGACATACGCACATTTGGCTATGAATATGAGAGACGCCGATTTCTTATTCAAGTGTTTCGTTTATTACTGTCCTCACATGAGAGGACCTGTACAGCCATGGGGTTTTTGTTGGAAGGGAACGAAAGGAGAGAACGATGAGTAAAATAGATAATAATCCAGAAGCTAAAGCCTGTATGGATAGGATGTTTCCATCTATAGAAAACAGAGTAAGATCGATCTATAACATGGGTTATAAAGACGGATATTCTGATGCAGTTAAAGAAGCAACTGATAAATTATATGCAGTAATAACAGGAACGCTCGATCTGGAAGATGAGGACGAATAATGGATAGAGAAGAAATGATGAAGCGGGATGGTTTCTGCATATATTGTAGGTACGAATCCGTGCCCGCAATGTACGAACCATGCAGAAACTGCTGGTGGAATTACACAAGTAAATTTGAAGAAAAACCAGAGATAAAGGAGAAGAGAAATGAAGTTTTACGTAGAAACGAAGAAAAACGGAGAAAAAATCAAGAAGAAGATTAAACGATGGTGCGACAAATGGTCGTATATCACAGAAGCGGATATTTTAGGCATGTTTGGGCATACACCGGCAGAGGAAGCGTTTGATACAGGCTGGGCTTCTGAAGACGTGAAAAAGAAAATGCGTCTCAGAGAAACAAAAGATGGTTGGTTTCTTTATATTCCAGGAGAAGTAAATCTCATCGGAAAAGACAAAACACCGCCGATTCCTTTATGCAAAGAACTCGTAAAAATTCCATTGCTTATGCCTTGTAAAGTTATTTCAAAGCCTACAAAGAATTCAGTAAGGGAAGAATACGGTTATAGTGCGCCAATACCTTTTCAGCTTGATTTTGAAAAATCAAATGATGAAAGAGTCGCGTTTCCGGTGTTTGTTGTCATTATGAAAAACGACGGTTCTGTAAGACAGGTCAAGCCTGAGAACATTATATTTGAATTGGAGGGAGACGAATGATAAATACAATAAATGCAATAAGTACAATAAACACAGATGGATGGTCTGGATGGATCAATGAAGGAAATCCGAAGAACGAGTTTGAAAAACAAATAGATGAATGGGAAAGAAAAGCTTACTATTGGGAAAAGCGCTTTAACGATTACAAAAAAGAAACAAATACAAATACAAATAATACAATCAAGCGCATCATCCAGAATCCAAAGAAAAACGCCACCACTGTTATATTTGAGGATGGCGGAGTAGTAGTTGTCAAGCGAAGCGGTGCTGATCCTGAAGCGGATATTTATTCTATTGTTGCATATGCTGTGGCTAAAAAGATTTATAAAAGCAATTCAGCATTTAAGCGAATGGTAGATGAAACTATCGTTATTCCTAAAAAGAAAAAAGGAGATGAATGATGGACGCTGTAGACTTCCTGAAAGCTAAAGATGATATGTGCCAGTCTTATGACTATTGCGGAAAGTGCCCTCTTGGTGAACATCAGAACGGTCATCATGCTAAATGTGAGGCCATGCTTAGTTTATATCCGGACGAAGCTGTGAGAATAGTAGAAGAATGGCTGGAAACCCCAAATGTGGATAAAGTGTTTTATATTTGCGATAGACAAGGTTGCATAGAAGCAAGAAAAGAAGGAGGTTGCATTCCGGATTATTATTGCAGTCACACGACTGATATTTCGCATGCTGTAAATTTTAAGGAACGATTTCCAGGACAATATTGGGAGGTGGAAAAATGACAGTTTTATTCATATCAAGCAGGCCAATGCCAAGATGCGAAAACATAACAGCCGTTTACGACGCATATCCTGGTCCTAAAATTTTTGACAGAATGTACGACCGCACGAGTTATATTTTATCCAAATCTAATTATGATTACGATCTTGTCGTGACGGATGAACCTGTTAAAGAATCCAAAGCTCCTGTCGTCATGCTTTATCATGGTGCGGCTCTAGGCAAAAGATATTTGCTTCAGAGAAACGAGACGTGGGAACGGGAAACAGTAGAACAATGTTCGAAGCTTATTACAGCGGCCGTGACGTCTTCGGACAGTCCTGAAGCTATAAAAGCCACAATGGAACAATGCGGTATCGACTATAAGCAGGTTCATCCTCTCGGAATGCCTAGAATGGATGAGTGGATTGGAACAGATTGGCATACATGGTACACAAGTTATTTATATTTGCCGACATTCAGATCGTTTGAAGATAAGTCTATGCCGGATATTGATCTTAAAAAGATAGATGATCTTTTGACAGACGATGAAATTTTTATCATTAAACCGCATATGATCATGGATGAGATGACTAGAGATGATATTTCAAAGTATAAACATATAGTTTATTTAACGAAAGACATCCCTTCAGAAGACCGGATCGCGTCTTGTGATGTACTGGTTACCGACTATTCCAGCGCGATGTTTGACGCTCATGCTTTCGGTAAACCGGTTGTTCTTTTCGAAAAAGATGCCGAGGAATATCTTAAAGATCCAGGAATGTGTTTGTCATATCCAGGAGATTATTCATCTCGTCATTGTCGTAATGAAGAAGACTTAGTGACTATGGTTCGTGAAGCGGCTAAAAACGGTCCAAATGAAGAAGATGAGAAATGTAGGAAAATGACTGTTAATATGTGTGATGGCCATGCAACTGAACGAGTTATAAAACTTATAAATGATTTATTGGAGGAATAATTATGAAAGCTGCAGTTTACGGAGCTACAAGAAATGCATATGAAGATATGATCCCATCTATTAAATCATTATTGGTAAATTCAGACGTAGATAAAATCTATATGCTTATCGAAGACGATGTATTTCCCATGGAGTTACCGCCGGAATGTGAGACTATAAACGTAAGCAATCAACGATATTTTTATTCCGAAGGACCAAACTATAACTCGAAATGGTCTTATATGATTCTATTAAGAACAGCATATACTAAATTATTCCCAAATCTCGATAGGATCTTATCTTTAGATAATGATGTGATTATAAAGGAAGATATAAGTGATGTATGGGATATCAACTTAAATAATTGTTATTTTGCTGCTGTACTAGAACCTCATCACACACGAAGATTAAACAGATTTTATACGTGTATTGGTGTATCCATGATGAATCTAGAAAAACTCAGAGATGGTACGGACGATAGAATGATCAAAGAATTAAACACAATTAAATACGCTTTCCCAGAACAAGACGTATTTAATGCGATATGTCAGGGAAATATAAGAGAACTGAATCCTACATACGGAATGTCGCCATGGACTATACAAGTTCAAAATCCGAAAGTAGAGCATTTTGCAGCATCAAACGGTAAGTGGAGAGATTATCCAATAGTTAAGTATTATCGAGATTTACAATGGAGCGAAATAAGAAAGGAGCGAAAATGAAAATACTAATAGCTGTTCCGACATTCGAAACGATCTATCCTGATGTTTTCAAAGCCATATATGATCTCAAAAGAATCATTGATGTGGAATATGTATTCGAATTTATTCGTGGTTATGATTGTGCAATTGCCCGGAACAAAATAGTAATGAAAGCTCAAGAACTAAAAGCCGATTATATTCTCATGGTGGATAATGATGTAATTATACCGTCAGATACTATAGAGAAATTCTTGCATAATCCGATAGATGTGTGTCTTGGCGTATATCCAAAAAGAAACTCAGATAATACTTATGACGGTAAGATATGCATGTTTAAGTATCTGGATGATCATGGTAATGAACTTTTCGATTATAAAACAGAAGATCTGTTTACGGTTAAAGAACTGAGAATGTACGATTACCGAACACGCATACATGGTGGAGGTATGGGATGCGCTTTTATCAAGACATCAGTATTTGATCGTATTGAGTATCCATGGTTCTATTATCAACAATATCCAAATAAGGAATATCTATCTGAAGATTTGTTCTTATGCGAACAATTGAAGCGGAATAAAATACCTATTTATATGGATACTCGGGTGCGATGTAAACATATTCTTAGAAATCCACAGGAGTGTATATAAAATGGCGAGAAAACGAAGAAACAAAAACGTTCTTGAATTAAGAAACGGTAGATGGTTTGAAAACGGCCGGTGGCTGCCCAAAAAAGATTACATATATCGTGCTGACTGCATGGATGGATCGAGTATTATAAGTGGTCGAACCGGCCAACTGTATAGATTAAGAAATTGTGATGGGAGGATAGTAGTATGACAGCGGATAACGAAAATATAAAAGAGGTTAGGTTTGATAAATACTGTGAAACTTGTAGGCATGATTTTCCCGATGGTAAAACTAACCAGATATACGGCATAACAACAAAAGAAGAGTATGTACCATGTTGTTACTGTTTGGAAAACGCTGCAAGAGAAGAAACAGAAGTTCCGGAATATTGGGAGGAAAAAGAATGAGTTTTGTTGAAGATGAAAGACACAGAGATATTATGCAAGCTTATGAAAAAATCATAGTGGAATTACACGACATTTCATTAAGCCTTCGAACCATGTCCGGACGAAATGTTGTAAAAACCGATGAGCCGAAAAAAGAAAAAGGATATGTGGCTCGATATTTCGAACGAAGCAATCCTGATGATTCGCGATAATTGCAACTTCTAGAATGGAGACGTAGTAATTGAATCGGAAGGAGGTAACTTATGACTAAATTCGATGAGATCAAGAATGCGGTTAGAAAAAATAAAGAATGTTTGCTTAAGACGGTAGGAATTGCCGGCGGCGCGATCGTTCTTATGTCAGCGGAGTTGGCTGGCGAGATCAAAGTGATCGAGAAGATATGTGATGGAGTTGATGAAGACAACCCAGCATCATTCGGACAGATCGTTGGTACGGTAGCAACTTCAATAGTAGGAACGCTTGCAATGTATGGCACAGGAATCGCTGCGGCGGACATGGCTATTATCGCACTCGACGATTGGGATTATTCGAAAGAAGATTCCGAAGAAGACTAAATCCGAAAAGGAAGGAGTTCCGCAAGGGCTCCTTTTTTGTGTTTTAAATTCGTAGAAAAAAGAAAGGAGACGAACAATGAGCACATTTTTAACCATGGATGAAATCGATAATGCGATTTCTCCAAACACTGAACAGAAGCCGGTCGGGTTTATTAAAGAAAAAGGACCTGATCCGCGAGCAGCTGCTGAACGCTTTTATGTCATGGATGATCTTTTGAAAAAGTGGCATAACGAAGTAAATAAAGATAGCTGCAATACTAGATCTATGCCAAAGGATCTGGTAGAAATGTACGATAAAGCTTGTGATTTGCTTATCCAGATTCTTAGATATGAAAAATCATTGATGTAGGAGGCGAACTATGAAAGAAGCAATTGTTTTAGCATCGCAAAAAATAGGGCAATTTACCATAAATAATGCTCCTACTATTTTGACGATCTCTGCGGGTGTTGGTGTTGTTACAACCGCAATAACATCTGGACGGGCAGCAGTAAAGGCGTCTCGGGTATTAGAAGAGCTCGAATATAAGAGTGAAACTAAACCGACTACCATGGATAAAGTAAAAGCTGCCGGCCCAATTTTCATTGCTCCAACTATATCTGGAGCAGCAACGATATTCTGTATATTATGGGCGCATAAGATTCATCTTCAGCGTGAAGCAGCTATAGCAGCAGCATATGCGATGATGGATTCGCGATATAGAGAATATAGAGATAAGGTAATATCTGAAATCGGCGAAAAGAAAGAGAATCGATTACATGATGAAGTAGCACAGGATAAAGTAAATAAAACATATCCTCAAAATGGATTGAATATTATTAGAACTCCATATGGCGATGTGTTATTTATGGATTCTTTTACAGGTAGATATTTTTATAGTAGTTATGAACAAATTGAAAGAGCAAAAATAGCAATTGCTGGTATAGCTCAAAGAGAAATGAGCGTATCACTTAATGATTTCTATAGTGCTCTGGAAATTCCTACTGTTGGAGTAGGAAAAATTCTCGGGTGGGATATTTGTGATGTCGAAGATAAGACATTTACTCCTGTAATCCCGATCGTAACAAATCGAACTTGTAAGACTCCAACTCCTGAACAGTTACCATGTACAATAATTGATTATGATATTGAACCGATAATCAATTATAATAGAGCATTTTAGGAAGGAGCAAAAAATGGAAGTTGTTACTAAAATAGGAAGAACAGTCGTACGCCATGGTCCAACTATAATGACTGTGGCTGGCATTGTTGGTGTAGTAGGCGGGGGTGTCCTCGCCTGCAAAGCCACAATTAAAGCCGAAGATGTTATGAGAGAACATCTAATAAATAAAGAATCTATAGGTTTTAATGAATATGCCGATGAAGGAGAATATAACAAAGCTTTAACTATGGTATATATACATACCGGAAAACAATTAGCAAAAGCTTATGGTCCAGCACTGTTAGTTGGAGCTTTATCTATCGGCAGTATTTTGTATGGGCACAAAGTATTGTGCGCTCGTAACATTATGATCGCCGGGGCATATAAAGCTCTTACTATGGATTATGATATGTATCGAGAGCGTGTTCGAGATAAAATAGGATATGATGAAGAAATTATGATAAGACATAATATAAAGCAATATCCTATTGAGAATCGCGAAACTGGTGATATAGAATATTATAATTATGTTTTATCTGATGATGAAGCAGCATGGAATGCGCGATCTAAATTCTTCTGTGAATCAAGTATATACTGGACAGAAGATCCAGAAAAAAATCGCGATTTTCTGGAAAAAGTAATGGCTGATATGCAAAAGTTATTCAACAAAAAAGGTTATCTATTCTTGAATACTGTTTATAAAGCATTAGATATTCCTGAAACATATGCCGGTAGCGTATGCGGATGGGTAAAAGGACTTGGCGATGATGTTATAGACTTCGGTTTTTATAATCAAGATAGCGAAGCCATGAGACGTTTTATAAATGGTTTAGAGCCAGTAGTGTTGCTTGATTTTAATGATGATGGTTATATCGCTGATAAAATTTGAAATGTGGAGGATAATATATGGTTTTAAATATTGTATTTTTAGTAGGTGGAGCATTTGTTGGTTATCTTCTTAGAGGTGAAATTCAAAGAAGAAAATCAACCAAGCAAATAAACGGTATTGTTAATGCCGCTTTAGAAATTGCTACAAAAATAGCTGAAAGCTCAAATAAGGAAGAAGAAAGTAAAGACGATTTTGAAGATATTTGGGATTCGGCAAAATCCGATATTGCAAAAATTGTAGATATTGGAAATTCTAATGACGAAACAATAAAACTTTAAAGGAGGAAACGACTATGGATAAGAAAATGTCATTCTGGAATTTATTGTGGACGTCGATTAAGGTTTGCATAATAATACTTCTATTCCCAGTTCTCCTCGGAGTATTCATTTGGCTTGCCATAGTAGCATTCCCAATAGTTTTTCTCGCTTTGCCAGTAATAGTTATTGCATGGCTTTGGTTGATATTTAGCTAGACGCGAGTAATGCAACGCTGATAATGGAGGTTATAGTTATGGCTTACATTATTGGAAGGAGGCATTTATGGCGTTACTCGGGTTTTTACTTATAGCAATTGGTGTTTATGTGATTTATAAAGAAAGTGAGAATTAATTGTTAAAGAAATCTGAGAGGCTAAACAATGCCTCTCTTTCTTCGCGATATAAACAAGTCGCATAATGAGGTTATTGCTCATGCTAGATTTAAGGAGGTATAAAATGAGCGAATTTGATAATGATTTTGAAGTGATGGAAGAAACGACCGAAGAAGGCGGTAGAGATTACAGCACAGCTGTAGGCGTAGGTGTTATCGCAGTCGGAGGAGTTTTGCTTTACGAAGGTGGAAAGAAAGCATTTAAGCTTGCTAAAACCGGATTTGGCAAACTCAAAGACCACGTAACGAACGCTAGAGCAGCTAAGGCTGAGCCTGCCGGCGAAGCAGAGGTTGATCCTACATCAAGCGCTGAATAAGTTAAATCTCAAGAGCAAAAAGCGGGTTCGCAAGGACCCTCTTTTTTATTTTTTGTTTAGGAAGGAGCAAACTTATGATACCAGCAATTATACCTTTAGCAACACAGATCGTAGCTGATTTTGGTGTTGGATACTTAGTTCATGGTGGAGCCAAAGTAGCACTTTGTACTACCGAATTAAATTTAGCTCAAAAAGCGTGTGTCGGGATTGCAGAACTTGCAATAACCGGAGTAGTTTGCGATAAAACTAATAACTACATCGATGACACATTTGATAAGGTAGCGGCTTTCATTGTCGACCATGATCTAGACAGAAAATTTAAGAAGGGAGACAAGAAGTAATGGCTGATATGAATAGCTTAATGAATTCGGATCTGTATAAACCTAATTCACAAAAAGCTAAAAAAGAAGCAAAAGAAAAACCGCCTAAAAATGTACAAAAGGTAGTAAGTGGCGGAGTAAAAAGTAGAGAACAGCCGTTGGCTAAAAAGATGGCCCATAGCTTTTTGGCAGAAGATATGTCAAATGTAAAAAGTTATATCATTTTGGATGTGTTGATTCCTACCATAAAGGAAGCGATAAGTCAAATTATCAAAAATGGTTCGGACATGTTGATATTTGGAGATGTTCGACCATCCAGAAGTAATGGAGGAGGATTCAACTACAATGGTATAACTAAAAAATCTAATACAAATATTCTTCAAAGAAAGACAGTCAATAGACGAGCAACTCATGATTTTCGTGATGTAACATTCGAAACTCGTAGCGACGCCATGGAAGTATTAAGTCAATTAAATGATTTGATCGAGGATTATGGTAATGCTACAGTTGAAGACTTCTACACATTTATAGGTGAAGGAAGTATGGCTAAATATACAGATAGAAAATGGGGTTGGACTAATCTTGAAGGAAGAAATATTGAAAGAGTTTTAGGTGGAGGATATATGATAGATCTTCCACCAGCTGAAGCACTTGAATAAGAGAGGAGTAAAAAATGAACATTGGAATTATAGCAAGCGTTGGTAAAGCCATGTTTACAACCGCAAATCGTGTAGGTCATGTTGCAGTGCAGCATGGCCCTGAAATTTGTGTGGGTGTAGGAGTTGTAGGCGGTGTCGCAACGACTGTCATGGCTTGTAAAGCAACATTGAAAGTAAAT
>AUXO018293367.1_pt1 | contig 17188 bp, 19 predicted proteins | sample 768731 | NCBI WGS metagenome assembly AUXO01 (sample SAMN02715735, study PRJNA202380) | gut metagenome | biome: sheep rumen | host: Ovis aries | place: New Zealand: Palmerston North
GACGCCATCGCCACCGAACAAATCAAGAACAGCATCGACGCCATCAAGAAAGACCGCACCGTCATCATCATCTCCCACAGCATCTCCCAAATCATCGACGCCGACTACATCTACGCGCTCAAGGACGGCCGTGTGGAGGAAGACGGCGACCCCGACGAAATCTACAAGAAAGGCGGCATCTACAAGGATATTATAGACGCCTCGGCAAGAAGTTTGAATATTGAGAAGATTGCGAAAACAATCGGGTGACGGGAGACACCTGCTCTTGTGAGGAGGTGTACTCGTGGAAATGTGCCGTTGACACCCCAAAAAACAACTGCAGCATTCCAATTGTAGGGACGAATAATCACTCGCCTCTGCAATTGGTGTAATGTGTTGTGTCTGAATCTAATATATGACAATATTTATCATATATGCGCTGCCACGAATGACATGGAGCTCCTATTGTTTGTTGGTAATAATCAAGTGTTTGCCGAAAAGAGTGCAATGCTTTCTCTAAACCCGCTTTCCTATATTCTTCATAAATTTTTGAAATAAAGTAATCATAAGAACGTGTCTCAAGGCCCCTTTTGCAGATCTCCCCAGTTCTCAACTTTACATAACCATAGTAGAAATCACTGAAAGCGCCAGGATTCATTTCTTTTTGAATCTTTCTTTTTTGTACTTCCAATGAGACTTGATTATCGTAAACTTCCTGAACAGCGTTATAAATCTTCTTGATTAATTCTTCTGATCTTGCCATAGCATGTGAAATTTTGTATGATATAGTTATAACCGACAAGCACATAAAACAACGTGTAATTCACCGTGCTTTGGGGTTGACGGGTGCAAAGATACAAAAATTTTTATCTCCCGAACATGCTAAAAACTACAAGATAGGCGCAGAAAAACATCCAAAAACAAGCAGTTCGTCACTTTTTCGTAAAGAACAGATGCTTTAACGATGGTTGTATCATGGAGTTGTTGTATCTTTGCCGTATTATTTCATCATCAAAATAAGCAATTATGACATTCATTTTAAAATTCAGAAACACCATCATTTCGGTCAGTGGCAGTAACTATTTTCAGATCCAAACAGTATATAACCATTTGAACAACAACAATATAGATATAAATTACAACTTCAGGAAAAGAAATAATTCGCAAATTTGATAATTATTTGGTTTTTTTTATTATTTTTGCACCCTGAACTTGAACTAAAAGATGAACATTGAATTCCAAAACAAAGGACTTGAAGATCTTTATTTTTTTGGATCTACTGAAGAGAAAACGTACAACAAACTATCGAAAGATATAATCAAAAGGTACATCAAAGTGGTAAACTACTTGAAAGCAGCTAATCGGATTGAAGATATATACCCTATCAAATCGTTGCATTACGAAAAGAAGAAAGGAAATCTGAAAGGAATAGATGCAGTATGGATTAACGACCAATATCGGTTACTATTTGAAAGTTCAGCGAATGAACAAAAAATTATTGTAAACGCTTTATTATTAGAAATTTCCAAACATTATGAATAATAATAGAATTGTTCCGGCACAGGCCACTCACCCAGGAGAACTGATCAAGGATGAGCTGAACGAACGCAAAATGTCACAGAAACAACTCGCCAATCTGACGGGAATTGCGCCTTCCGTATTGAGTGAAACCATCAATGGGAAACGTGCCATTTCATTGAATGTTGCTGTAGCATTAGAGAAAGTGCTCGGTATTTCAGCTGATTACTGGATGAACCTACAAATGCAATATAATCTGGATGCGGCTGCCATAGAGGAAAGGAGAAACCAAAAAGAAACTGTTGCTGTCACCATCCCCGTTGGAGACCGAAACTTGCTCCGCTCCCTTGCGCACAAATTTGGTTGGGCATGTGTTTTTTAGCATCACCTGCTATGAACCATAGAATCTGGAATTAATTGCAAAACAACCCGTTATGAAAGGACGTAACGACAAGCCGCACATCGGCATTTTTGGGCGGAGGAACAACGGCAAGAGCTCGCTGATCAACGCCATCACGGGACAGGAGGTCGCCATCGTGGACGCCACGGCCGGCACCACCACCGACCCCGTGCGCAAATCCATCGAGATCTTCGGCATCGGCCCCTGCATCGTCATCGACACCGCCGGCATCGACGACGAAGGCACCATCGGGGCGAAGCGCATCCAGAAGTCGCTGGAAGTGCTGAAAACCATCGACTTGGCCATCCTTGTCATCACCGATTACGAGGTGGGCATTCCGGAACGGCAGCTGCTGGAACAGTTCCGGCAGTATGAGCTCCCCTACCTCATCGTCAACAACAAATGCGACCTGCAAGCTCCTCGCGAGATGGATGTTGATGGATGCAGTGTACTGAATATCAGCACAAAAAATCATACTGGCATCGATGAAATGCTTCAGGAACTTGTGCGGATTATGCCGGAGTCGGCGTACCGCACGCGCTCGCTGCTCGGCGACCTCATCGGAGAGGGCGACGAGGTGCTGTTGGTGACCCCCATCGACACGGAAGCCCCCGAAGGCCGGCTCATTCTCCCGCAGGTGCAGACCATCCGCGACATCTTGGATAACGAGGCTATCGCCATCGTGCTGAAAGAGAATCGGTTGGCGGACTATCTCCAAAACCATCGCGCCCCGAAGCTGGTCGTCACCGACAGCCAGGCGTTCCATGAAGTGGAGAGAATCGTTCCGGAAAGCATCCCGTTGACAGGCTTCAGCGTGGTGCTGGCCCGGCAGAAAGGCGAGTTCGAGGCCTACCTCAAAGGCACCCCGAAGCTACACGACCTCCGCGACGGCGACCGCATCTTGATGCTGGAATCGTGTACGCACCTCACTTCCTGCGAGGACATCGGTCGGGTGAAGCTGCCGCGCCTCATCCGCAAATTCACGGGCAAGGAATTAAAGTTCGATTTTGTGTCGGGGCTAAACCAAATCACTGACATACAGCAGTATGCGATAGTCATCCAATGCGGCGGCTGCATGGTCACGCGCAAACAGTTGAAAGAACGGTTGCGCCCTGCCATCGAGGCGGGCATCCCCGTCAGCAATTACGGTATGGTGCTGGCCTACGTCAACGGCATTTTCGACCGCGCGACGGCCCCGTTCGCCACACTGTAGCGTACGTCGCGATGGAACGGTTCGTGGAGCGGGCCAAGCCACTCCAGGCAACTGCCTTCTGGCTGGCATCAACGGCACAGGACGTCAGATTTCCCTCAAAAGCTACTGTTGAATCTGAGACCAGCATTTAGGCTGATTTCAGTCTATAGCGAGACATAACACATTTTCTCCCGAAAGATCGCTCGGTGCAAGCATACGCTAAAGGGAAGTTTTCCGCAGCGCACGCCCTTCCGCATAGGTTTCCCCAGTGCATACCACCAAATCCGCACGGGCGCATTTCTCCTCCTGTGGCATCTGGCGGGACATACGCTGGCGTATGTCGTCTTCCGAGAGATTCGGGTTGCGGGCCTGGATGCGCTTGATACGCAAAGCATCTGGAGCATCGGCCACAATAATTTTGTCGAAGCAAGCATCCAGACCGTACTCGAACAGAATAGCCGATTCCATAATGACTGCATTCGCCTCTTGGCAGGCGGCCCACTGTTCAAAATCACGCATCACATACGGATGCACGAAATTACTCAGCCGCTGTAAAAAGCACTCATCGCCGAAAGACTTGGACAACTGCGCCATGTCAAGAGTCCCGTCCTCGAGCCACAATGCGTCATCAGAAAACGCCTTGCGCATATCCGACAAAAACGAAGGCTGACGATAAAGCTTCTTTGCCTCATCGTCAGCATAATAGACAGGAATACCCATATCCCGAAAGTGAGTGGACAGGTAGGTCTTACCCGTTCCAATCCCTCCTGTAAGACCAATCTTGACCATATCACCGAAGGTAGAACGTGATGACTTCGGGGGATGAGACTGCAACAAGCTCCGAACCGAAGTTGTGCGTGGACAAAAAATCGCACATCTCCTTATTGGTAAAAGTGTACACACTCACCTTGTTTTTCGGTTTAATGAGGTCATTGACTGACACTGTAACCACCTTGTCTTTCTCGGTGAAGGGTTTTGTCAAGTACCGAATACCCTTTTGGTTAAAAGTTAATATAATCACTGTGTCCGAAACGGTTACGGAATGACGTCCTTCAGGCAAATGATCACAGACAAGTTTGTATTCGTATGACATCTTGTAGTCTTTGGCCATCGTGATTACCGTCCATATCGCGAACGAAATCATGAGGCACATAATGAAAGCCAGTGAAGGCAGCTTCACCGGTATATGTTTCCTGCTCTCTGCCATTTCTATTCGTTGTCTTTCTTTTCGGGCGTCTCTTCCTTCTTGGCGGGTTTTTGGTTCAGCGCAGCTTCATTGAACGAGATAGCGGCCTTGTCGACATCGATACGGACATCGTGAGCGATTTCTATCGTGAACGTGTTCTCTTTGACATCCGTTATTTTACCATGGATGCCCCCGATAGTGACCACTTTGTCGCCTCTTTGCAAGTTATTCCTCGCCTCTTCGATTTTCTTTTGCTTTTTTTGTTGCGGACGGATCATGAAGAAATAGAAAATGAGAATCATCAGCAACAAGAAGATGAGCATGGAGGAACCGCCCCCCATTCCGGATGGAGCAGCCGCAGGGGTCGCATCCAACATAGGTAATAACATATTCATCATAGTCTTAAAAATTTGGTTATAAATTACTTATTTATTCGATGTAACGTTTGCTGTAATGGTCAGTATGGTCTCTGCAGGATAGGTGTTGGCACCTACAAGGATGCGTTTCTGGATTTTGCCTTTCTGTCCCTTAGAGTCAAAGGTCACCGTGATTTCACCGCTTTCGCCAGGACGGACAGGCGCTTTGGGAGGTTTTGAGGTGGTACAACCGCATGTGGCTTCTGAAGAATAGATAATCAAGTTCGACTTGCCTGTGTTTTTAAACTTGAAGGCATAGGTAAGCCTCTCACCCTCAACCACTTCACCAAAATCATAGGTCTTGGTCTCGAAAGTGATGACCGGCATCTTCTCCGCTTCCTTTTGCGACAATCCGGACGCCGTTTGGGGAATATGCACATCTTTCACGGTGAAATCTCCCTCCTTGGCCGTCTTTTGATGGCAGGACGACAACGGAAGCACCAACGACAATCCAATCGTCGCCATAATTAACAATCGTCTAATATTCATAACTTTAATTCTAATCACTCGACACACTTCATTAATCCAATCCTCAACTCTGATACAGTCCGCGACCTGTCTTCACAATTCGTCCGCTTTCACGCAAATCAACAATCAACCGGTCAAGGATGCCGTTGATGAAAACCTTGCTTTTGTCAGAACTGTACCACTTTGCTATCTCAATATACTCGTTCAAGGTGACTTTGACAGGGATAGAGGGAAATTCCAGCAGTTCACACAATGCCATCTTCATAAGGAGCATATCCATATTGATGACGCGTTCCAACTCCCAGTTCTGGAGTTTTTCCTCAATCATTTTGGTATATTCGGCTGCATGTTCCACGGTTTTTCGGAACAATTGTCTGCAGAATTGCTCGTCTTCCACACTCTTAAAAAGCGAATCGATTTTGCAATCGTCACATTTATCCTCCTTGAAATCCTTCACATTTTGGTAGAACATCAGCATGGCTTCCTCGTAGTCGTCAATCCAATGCGTGTTTTTCTCCCCCAAAAACCAGTGCAGCAAATCGTTGGTGGCAAAGACTTTTTCGATAATGGTCAGCACAAGTTTCTTGTCTTCAGCATAATTGTTTTCGCGATTTGACATATAAACCTGATATTCAGGCAATTGTTCAATTTCACGATACAGCCTGGCAATCAAATCTGTGTCGTCCTCCCATTTGATATGATGTTTCGGCAGGAGCGTATTCAAAGATTTGTTCGTTTCTATTTGGCGAATCAGCAAATTGTTCACGAACTTGTTGTTCGGATTCAGGTCTTCATCCGTCGGGTTGTATTTTTCTTTGAGGCTCTCCAGTTTTTTCAGGCGATAGAAGGTGATTTCAGGCAGCAGGGCAAACAGCCACAGGAACAGTTCATAACTGCCCCGGATGGCTTTCACCAAATCGTTCTCATAGCTGCGTAAATCAGCCTTGGGGTTGGCGTTGTACGCATACAGCGCCTGCATCGTCTTGATTCGCAAATAGTGGCGACTTACCATAACAGATAATTGCTTTTTATTCTAAGATATTATCGCAGCGTGAAATATGTTTCTCCAAGGAACTGGTCGTCAGTGTATAGCTGTACGCTGTACTGCCCTTTGATGGCTTTGTCATCTGACATCAGATCCCAATTCATGGAGATATTCTCGGCTTTACCTTTATAATTGACCACTGTCTTGCAAGAATATTGTAACCGCTGACCGTTGTGCACGAAGGAATAGGTGTCTCCTGAGCCCATTGTCAGCACCTTGCCGGTCTCCGGAATGGCAATACGGCAATAGACATTGACAGGACCGGGTTCAATCAGTGAATTTTCGCCCAGCATCAGCGTGGTTTTAATACGTTTCACCTTGTTAGCCTTCTCCGTTGGTTCTTCGGTGCCCTTGTTTCTTACCAAATAACCGGAACTCTTTATATTGTAGGCCTTGAACGTAGCGGCGTTACTGATTTTTTGCGATAAATCATCATTGGATTTCTGAATATTGCGGGTCACTTCGCGCTCTTGCTCCAACGTGGCACGCACCTGCAGGTTTTCTTCCTTCAGGGCTTTGTTTTCCTGATAGAGCTGGTCCATCTCCTTCACATATTCCTGAGAGATATTCTGGAGACGGGCAAGCTGTTTCTTGATGCGGTTATAGTCTGCCTGCGAATTGATCAGTTTTTCAATCTCCGCAGCATTCGCCATGATGATGCTGTCTTTCTCGCTCAACTGCTCGGAAAGCTCGCCATATTGCTCCTTGATACGGTTATGCTCCTCCAAAAGGGCATCCAACTCGTTCTGCAGTTCCACATTTTTGTTCTCGACCTCGGTATAGACCTTGTTAATGGTCGGTTTTGCAAAACGGGCGAAATAGATTGTGCTACAGAGTAGCAATCCTGACAACACGCCTAAAATAATCACCCACTTCTTCAACGGGTTTTCCTGGTTTGAACCCGGGTTTTGTCCCGCATAATTCATTGAACTTGTGCTTTCCATATTACTCTATTGTTTTTTTCTTGAACGAAATTAACGATAACTCTCAAAAAAAAGTATTTGTTGATTTATTTCTTTTCCAAATAAGCCCTTAACTTTTGGGATAAGTAAAACGTATTGTTTTTGTCAACATAGACAATCACAGAATTCAGATCAACCCGTTTCTTGTTGAACGTCACATAGTTCGCATAGCTGTCCGCCACCAAGACATTTTTCCCGTTCTTGACCGTCAAACGCCGGTTGTATTTGTCGATGCTGTCAATTTTCACTTCATAACCCTCAAAAACCTTATGATGGTCAGCATAGATTTCTTCGGTAAGCCGGTTCATTTTCCCAGTCAAGCCCATCTGGCGACACAAATAATTGAAGATGTCCACATTGGTACTGACACCAGTAAGTATATCATTTTGAGGGTGATACATGGCCAAGAAGACATTTTCGATGGTATGGCCGAATGTGGTGAACCCGAAATAGGTACGACCATAGAGTACTTGGCTGAGCATCTTGCACATGGAGAGATTGTTTTGGCGTTCCTCTTTCGGAAGCGGGGAATTGTCAAAGTCTCTGGCTGTGGTCAAGTAGGTGATTTCAGCGGGTTGCGGGGTAAAACCGAAATAGGTTTCGAAAAGTCGAGGCCATTCGGAGGTGTCTGCCTTTTTCAGTTTATCGCTCATGGTATAGTTGGAGAGTTTGTAGTTGTCAATGGGACTCATCAGCTGTTGAAGAGAAAGTTTGTCATAGCCGTGATTAGACTTCGCATTGCCTATCGTGACGGAACCGGTGCCATGGTCGGAAAGGATAACGATGGCCGTTTCGCCGTTCTCCTTGGCAAAGCGAAACGCCTCCTCACAAGCCTTGTCAAATTCAAGAAACTCTATCAGGGCGTTTTTCGCGTCGTTGTCATGGGCTGCCCAATCCACCTTGCTGCCTTCTACCATGAGAAAGAAGCCGTCGGGGTTCTGAGAAAGCAGGTTGATAGCCTTACGGGTCATTTCGGCCAAGGAGGGTGTTTTTTGGTGGTCTGCTTCTAACCAATAAGGCATGGAGCTTTCCCCGAACAACGCCCACACAGGAGTTTTCTGGCATTTTCTAAAACCCTCAATATCATCTAAATACACACTATACCCTTCATTCTTTAGATCGTTCTGGAGGTTTTCGCTCAAATAACTGACACCCCCTGCCACCACAACATCCAGATGATTGTGAACCATTTGCGGAATAATGACATTATATTTGCTTCGGGAATAGGTGTGTGCAGAACAGTCGGCGGGAGTGGCATGAGGGAACTCACAGGTCACAACAAGGCCTGTGGATTTGTTTTGCAGAATTTTGGCGGCTTCCAAAACAGTGGCCAAAGGTTGGTACGCACGTTTCGGGTCCACAGGAAGCAGATCGTGGTCGGTTGCCACTGGGTAGGTAGAGATGAAGCCTGTCTGGGAAGGCATGCCGGAAACGTAGCAGGAGGTTGTAGGGGCGGAATCCCCGATGGGGGCATCTGAGGAATGGGTCCGGACGAGGCCACATATGTAAGGATCAATGAAAAGTGTATTTTGGGTGGAATCCAGATAAGTTTGATACCAACGGGCAGCAGAAAGCAGGCTGGTGGAGGTGCCATCAGTAATCAAAAGTATTACGTTCTTAACGGGCAAAGGTTGCGCCATGGAACATAACACTATGAAACTCAATATATTATAAAGAACGAGGCGTTTCATCATTTTACACTTTTTACAAAGCGCAAAGGTACACAAAATTCAAATACGCGCAGTTGTGTGAATTTTATGTTATTGGCATCCGGTCAGTTTTGCGGCTGCCATATAGGGTGAAATCTGCTTGGAGCGGATCTGCGGAAGAAGTCGCTCAATTTCCTTTTGCGTGTCGGGGTTATTGTAGAAACGGTTCTGTAACGTGAAGTCAATCCAATGATAGAAAATATTGACCAATTGTTTGTTACGGTTGCTTTCAAAACTACCGTTCGCACGTGTTTGGTTCACAAAGTCGTTAATGATGTGCCATACTTTGTCAAGGGCAAAGTTTTCCAATGCTGAGCAGACCTCAACCGGCACATCCCAGCCGTTGTCGTTTTTCGGAAAGAGCTTGAGGGCCGCGCGATATTGAGATGCCGCCGATTTTGCCTTGAGGAAGTTATCGCCATCAGCTTTGTTAATCACCAATGCATCAGCCATTTCCATAATACCGCGCTTAATCCCCTGCAATTCGTCCCCCGCCCCAGCCAGCATCAGCAGGAGGAAAAAATCGACCATGGACTTCACGACGGTTTCCGACTGTCCCACGCCGACAGTTTCCACGATGATGGTATCGAAGCCGGCGGCCTCGCACAAGATGATGGACTCTCTGGTCTTCCGGGCGACGCCACCCAATGCGGAACCGGAAGGGGAAGGGCGGATAAAGGCGTTCGGATCGACCGAAAGGGTCTCCATACGTGTCTTGTCTCCCAAAATGCTGCCTTTGGTCCGTTCGCTCGAAGGGTCGATAGCCAATACCGCCAATTTATGCCCCTGGGAGGTCAGCATTCCGCCAAATGATTCGATGAATGTGCTTTTGCCCACGCCCGGCACGCCTGTAATGCCAATGCGCAATGATTCACCGGAGTGAGGCAGGCAACGTTCTATAATGGATTGTGCCATAGCGATATGAGACGGATTCTCACTCTCTATCATGGTAATGGCGCGACTGAGGATGGTGCGGTTTCCTGCCAGGATTCCCTTCACAAAGTCGTCCACAGTGAGTTCCTGTTTCCTGCATCGCCTGAAATTCGGGTTCACCTGCATGGGCTGCTCCACACCCGCGCGTTCTGTCAAAGCCGATTCGTAGTAAGGGTTTGCCATTTATTTCCAGTTGAAATTGAATTTCACAGCATCCACCATCGATTCGAAATAGTGGAACGTCATACCCTCAATGAAGTTCTCCTTGATGTCGCTTATGTCCTTCTCATTTTCTTTGGACATCACGATATCTAAGATGCCACAGCGCTTCGCAGCCAGGATTTTCTCCTTGATACCGCCTACGGGAAGCAATTTTCCGCGGAGAGTGATTTCCCCCGTCATCGCCACCCTTTCACGCACAGGGGTTTTTGTGAATGCGGACACTAAGGCGGTCAAGATGGTGATACCCGCCGACGGACCGTCTTTCGGAGTGGCGCCCTCCGGCACATGGATATGCACTTTTTTGTTATTGAAGTCTGAGGCATCGATATGGTAGTCTGAGGCGTGCGCTTTCAGGTACTCATAAGCAATGGTGGCCGACTCTTTCATGACATCGCCGAGGTTGCCGGTAAGGGTCATCTCACCTTTGCCTGGACTGGTCAAGGCCTCCACAAAGAGGATTTCGCCACCGACGGATGTCCATGCAAGTCCGGTAGCCACACCATAAACGTCCTTGTCCAAGGCCTTTTCCATCTTGAAGATAGGTGACCCGAGAATCTCTTTCAATTCTTCTGGTTGAACAACAGGGGACATCGAGCCTTCCTGGACGAGTTGCGCAGCGCGTTTGCGGATGATTTTGGCAATCGTGCGTTCCAATCCGCGAACGCCCGACTCGCGGGTGTAGTCGTTGATGATCACCTTGACCGTCTCCTCGGGAAGACTCAATTGATCTGGATTTAAGCCATTGTCGTTCAGTTGTTTCGGGATCAGGTGTTTCATCGCGATAGCCAGTTTCTCTTCTGCGATGTACCCTGGGATATCGATAATCTCCATGCGGTCGAGCAGCGCGGGATGAATGTTGTTGAGATTGTTGGCCGTGGCAATAAAGAGCACTTTCGACAAATCAAACGGTGTTTCAAGGTAATTGTCGTTGAATGTGCTGTTTTGCTCGGGATCCATCACTTCAAGCAACGCCGCCGACGGGTCTCCGTTAACCCCCATGCCCGACACCTTGTCTATCTCGTCAAGGACAAACACGGGGTTGGCGTAACCCACCTTGCGCATATTCTGGATAATGCGGCCTGGCATGGCCCCGATGTAGGTTTTCCGATGACCCCGGATTTCGGCTTCGTCATGGACACCACCGAGCGATATGCGGACATATTTCCGACCTATTGCCTCGGCGATGGAACGGCCAAGAGAGGTTTTGCCGACACCCGGAGGGCCTGCCAAACAGAGAATCGGAGACTTCATGTCGCCTTTCAGCTTCAGGACGGCCAGATACTCGACAATGCGCTCTTTCACCTTGTCCAATCCATAATGGTCCCTGTCAAGCGTTTCGCGAGTTTTCGCCAAGTCAAAATTGTCCTCGCTATACTCATTCCACGGCAGATCGAGCATTAACTCCAAATAGTTGAGCTGCACGGAGTAATCGGGGGACATATAATTGGTACGTTGTAATTTCTTAAATTCTTTTTCGAAAAGTTCTGCCGTTTCCTTGTCCCATTTCTTCTTGGAGGCGCGTTCCCTTATCTCGTCGAAATCCTTTTCCGTGGAAGGGCCTCCCAGCTCTTCCTGGATGGTCTTCATCTGCTGGTTGAGGATGTACTCTCGCTGCTGCTTTTCCAGTTCTTTGCTCGATTTGGTATGTATTTGGTGTTTTATTTCAACAACTTGCAGTTCATGAGTCAAGAGAGAGAGTACTTTGTCTGCACGTTCGGATATGTCGCGAGTCTCCAGAATATCCTGCTTTTCCGAAACGTCGAGAGAGAGGTTGGAAACGATGAAATTCAGTAAGAAGGAGTTGCTTTCAATGTTGTTGATGGCGGACATTGCGTCACGGGGAGTGCCCGGGGTAAGTTGCATGATGTTACCCAACGTTTCGCGAATCATGATTAATTTCGCCTTGAACTCCTCAGAGCGAAGTACTTCTGTATCCAAGTCGTTGGTGGCGAATGGATGTGCCTCACAACGGTAGTAAGGGCGTGACTGAAGCACGCGCCCGACCTCGAACGGTTTGACTCCCTGAACCACCATCATAACGTTGCCGTCCGGGATGTTGAGGGTTTTGAGGATTCGTGCAATTGTCCCTACACGATACATGTCCTTGATTGTGGGGTCCTCAACACTGTTGTCTCGCTGCGCCACAACGCCAATCGGATCATCGCCGTTGGCACAGTCCCGTGCCAGTCGCAAAGACTTTTCCCGCCCGACAGTGATGGGGATTACCATACCGGGGAACAAGACCGTGTTTCGCAATGGGAGTAGGGCCACTGAATCCGGGATGGCTTCCTCGTTCATTCTGGCCTCGTCATCTTGTGAAAGGATGGGGATCACGTTGGACTCCCCGTTCATAAAACCACCTGCGGCAAAGATATCTTTAATCATTTCAAGAAGTTAGTATAAAAAAAATGACCTTTTTCGGGCTACAAAAAAGGTCAGCAAAAGTACGAATTATATGAATTACTTCGTCTTACCGGCGTCAAAATGACGGGCATACTTGTTACGGAATTTATCCACACGGCCAGCGGTGTCAACCAGCTTCATTTTACCGGTGAAGAAAGGGTGAGAGGTGCTGGAAATCTCTAACTTCACGAGCGGATACTCATTTCCGTCTTCCCATACAATCGTGTCTTTCGTGTTGACCGTTGACTTGGTCAGGAACGCGTAATCATTCGACATGTCCTTGAAAACCACGTTTCTATACTCCTTCGGATGGATGTCTTTTTTCATAGTATCTTATATTTTTTTAGTCATTAAAATTGGACGGCAAAAATACACTTTTTTTAATATCAACCCTCACTATTTGAAAAATTTTATTCAAAGCTCTTTTTCAGCATACCACAAGGTCTGGAAAATCATTGCGTAAATCGCGACTGGGTGGTGCGCGGCGAGGCGTACATGGCTGTCAGAACAGTTCGCCTTGGGTCGAGACATAACGTGACTTGCCGAGATGCTGGAACGCCAAATCGGTGGCTTCGCGTCCGCGTGGAGTCCGCATGAGATAGCCTTCCTGAATCAGGAACGGTTCATAGACTTCTTCAATGGTACCCGGATCTTCACCCACCGCAGTGGCGATAGTACTCAAGCCCACCGGTCCGCCCTTGAACTTCTCGATAATGGTACTCAGTATGCGGTTGTCCATCTCGTCAAGGCCGTGTTTGTCCACATTCAGCGCAGACAGGGCTATTTGCGTGATGGGCAGGGTGATGGTTCCATCACCTTTGATTTGGGCGAAGTCTCGTACACGCCGCAGAAGCAGGTTGGCGATTCGAGGCGTGCCCCGACTGCGGCTGGCAATCTCGTATGCTGCATCTTCGTCGATGGGGATTTCCAAGATGGAGGCCGAGCGTTTGATGATATTGCCGAGGGTTTGGGCATCGTAGTACTGCAAGCGCAGGTTAATGCCGAAACGCGACCTTAACGGCGCTGTCAACAGGCCCGACCGGGTGGTCGCCCCCACCAACGTGAACGGGTTGATGGAAATCTGCACACTGCGGGCGCTTGGCCCACTGTCTATCATGATGTCTATTTTGTAATCCTCCATTGCCGAATAAAGATACTCCTCCACTACAGGCGACAATCGATGAATTTCATCAATGAAGAGGACATCATGCGGCTCCAGGTTGGTGAGCAGGCCGGCCAAGTCTCCGGGTTTGTCAATGACGGGTCCGGAGGTCACACGGACATTCACCCCCATTTCGTTGCCGATAATGTGCGACAGAGTGGTTTTCCCTAATCCCGGGGGGCCGTGCAGGAGCACATGGTCCAGGGCTTCGCCACGGCCTTTCGCCGCATGGACAAAAACCATCAGGTTTTCCAAAACCTGCTTTTGCCCTTGGAAGTCAGTGAACTGCGCAGGCCTTATCGCGCGCTCGAACTCTTTGTCCGAAGCCGAGAGATGTTGTTTTGTGGGATCCAGATTCTCGTTCATGGGTACTCAGTGTTGAAGTTTGTCCAGACGATTCAGCCCCAAAATGGCCGGTTCGAAATTCGTGGAGAGTTCCAGGGCCTCCTCATAATCCTTGCGCGCAGCCACATAGTTGCCCATATACTCGTACGCCACACCGCGATTGCATACCGCATAGACGAATTTGGGATTAACCTGCAACACTCTGGTAAAGAGTTCTACGGCCTTGTCGTATTTTTTGAAATTCTCATCCAGATACAAGTATCCCAAGTTGTTGAGTGAAGGGATGTGCGTGGAGTCAATGGCTATGGCCGTCTTGTATTCCTGTTCGGCTTCTTCAAACTTGTCCATATCCTGGAACATCTTGCCCAGGTTATAGTGGATTTCAACATTGCCGGGATCCACTTTCAAGGCATTCTGATAGTAGGAGACGGCCATGGGGTCGTTTCTCTGCTGGTAGAAGTACCCGAGTTCCAGATAGGCTTTCGTTTCGCGAGGATCTTGGTCAATGACCAATTGCAGCATACGAAGATACCCAACCGTATCCTGCATATCCTTGAGCATGAAAGCTTTGATAAGGTAGGCTTTCGGGTTGTGGGGCTGTCTCTGCGTAGCCTCGTCAATCGTTTTCTCGCAATCCTCAAACTGGCGGGTGTGAAATTGCAACTCGGCCAATTTCAGGCGTGCTTCGTTATTGTTCTCATCCGTGGAAATGGCTTTGAGCAGCATCTCTTCGGTCAAGTCGGTCTCATGCTGGGCAAAGTACAGGTCGGAAATCATCACATAATACTTACTGCTGTCAGGTTGCAGTTTGATTGCAGTCTGCATATCGGCGATTCCCTTGTCAATCTCCTCATGCTGGTAATAGTAGTTTGCCCGCTTGTAGTAATTTTCCGCTCGTTTGGGATGCTTGTCTATGTTTATGCACAATTCGGCCAGCTCTTCGGGAAGGCCGGCGTATTGGTTCTTGTCTTTGCATCCATGACAGCTGAAGAGAAGAGCTGCCAACAGCCAAATCAGGTGCTTTCTCATTGCTATTTCATGTTTTCTTTGATTGCCTCGCGGATTTTAGCCTCGATTTCATCGGACAGCTCGGGATTGTCGTTGAGCAGCTGCTTCACGCTGTCGCGTCCTTGGGCGAGCTTGGAATCACCATATGAGAACCACGAGCCTGCCTTCTTAATGATATTGTATTCGACACCGAGATCGACGATTTCGCCGGTTTTGGAGATACCCTCCCCGAACATGATGTCAAATTCAGCGGTGCGGAATGGAGGAGCGACCTTGTTTTTCACCACTTTGACTTTCACATGGTTTCCAATTGCCGTGTCGCCGTCTTTGATTTGGGTTTGGCGGCGGATGTCAAGGCGTACAGAGGCATAGAACTTCAGGGCGTTGCCGCCGGTGGTCGTCTCCGGGTTGCCGAACATGATGCCTATCTTTTCGCGCAACTGGTTAATGAAAATGCAACAACAGCCCGTCTTGTTAATGGTAGCGGTCAACTTGCGCAAGGCCTGTGACATCAGGCGGGCCTGAAGACCCACTTTGGAATCTCCCATGTCGCCCTCAATTTCGCTTTTCGGAGTCAGGGCGGCCACTGAGTCGATGACAATGATGTCAATGGCTCCGGAGCGGATGAGATTGTCGGCAATTTCCAAAGCCTGCTCCCCATTGTCGGGCTGGGAAATGAGGAGTTCCGCAGTATTGACGCCCAACTTTTCAGCGTAGAAACGGTCGAAAGCGTGTTCCGCGTCAATGAACGCGGCAATCCCACCCTGTTTCTGGGCCTCCGCTATGGCATGTATGGCCAGAGTGGTCTTTCCTGATGACTCAGGACCGTAAATCTCCACGATTCTGCCTTTCGGAAATCCACCGACGCCCAAGGCCGTGTCCAAGCCGATGGAACCGGTGGAGATGACATCCATCTCTTCGATATGCGTCTCACCCATGCGCATGATGGAACCCTTTCCGAAAGTTTTTTCGAGTTTCTCAAGAGTCGAGTTGAGTACTTTCAGCTTCTCTGCATTCACATTGTTTTTAATTTCTTCTTTTTCCATTTTGATGCGTTTAATAAAACCGGGGCAAAGGTACTCTTTTTTTTAATCGCCAAAAGCCTATTTTCAGGAAAATATTTCTTTGAAAACTAATCAAATACAAAAAAATTTACTATCAATTGTAAAGATTTTTGCACGGATTTCGCAAGATATGGGCGTCTGGGCGCGAACCGGGGGAAAACACCCGCCCCAATCGACACTGGACACAACATAGGCATGCTGTGTTTTCAATGACCATTCATGCTTGCTTGGAACACCCGCTATCCGGAAAGCAAGGTTTCGCCGGTGTTCCGTGCCAACCGGCAAAACCTCAACTGTTTGGCCGGATGCCTACTTGTTCGGATAAGGCACCACAATGTCGTCGCAATATTCGCAGCGGTAGGAACGCTTGTTCCTGTCCACCAAGTGGAAGACATGCGGGAAGTAGTGTTCGACGGAGGTGACACAGCGGGGATTCTTGCAACGAATGATATTCTCCACTTTGTCAGGCACTTCCAACTTCACTTTCTTGATGGTCTTTCCGTCCTCGATGATGTTCACCGTGGCGTTCGGGTCAATCAGCCCAAGAAAGTCGTAGTTGATGTCAATGACATTGTTTATCTTGATAATGTCCTTTTTGCCCATCTTCTCACTGTATGCGTTGCAAATGAGGGCGACATTGTAATCAGCCTTGTCAAGGTTCAGGTAATTGAACACTTGGATTCCATAACCGGCGGTAATGTGATCGATGACAATACCTTTTTCTATACTGGTGATTTCTAACATGACGATTCTATTTAATGATAAGATTGGTTTGATTTGTTCTTCAGGGGTCCGCTTCGCTTCACCCTGGGCTGTTATATTTCGGCTTACAGCCCTTTTGGAATATTATTGACTTTTGACAAATCACTGACCACTGTTCACTGATCACTGATCGTTTTAATAAATCCCCAAGAGTTTAAGGATCAAAGCCATGCGTACATACATGCCATTTTTGGCTTGCTGGAAATATTGTGCGCGGGGGTCGTCGTCCACTTCCGTACTGATTTCGTTGACGCGGGGCAGCGGGTGCAGGATGTAGGTGTCGGGGCGTGCGTATGACATCTTCTCCTTGTCGAGGATGAACCGGTCTTTCAGGCGGATGTAGTCCTCTTCGTTGAAGAAGCGTTCGCGTTGCACACGGGTCATGTAGAGGAAGTCGAGCTGGTCCATATAGGG
>AUXO017540836.1_pt1 | contig 17185 bp, 16 predicted proteins | sample 768731 | NCBI WGS metagenome assembly AUXO01 (sample SAMN02715735, study PRJNA202380) | gut metagenome | biome: sheep rumen | host: Ovis aries | place: New Zealand: Palmerston North
AATAATATATATAGGACCCATGAGAATACTGCGAATGCTCCACACATTGTAAGAGATGATAATGAAACATATTTTTTAATTTTTAATGTAACGAAGAATATTGGAGCAAATATTGGTAAGGCAGTCCATGATGTTGCTAAGGCAAATCCACTATAACAAGCAACCAATTTTCCACCTTTGAACTTAATATAAATGCTATAACTATGTCCGAATAATCCAGCAAGGGCAACCAAGTAATAAGCTAATTCACATAAAGTATTACCTTGACCAAATGCATTTAGTGAATAATCGCCATCGCTCATAAATTCAACAAGTGGAGTACAGAATGTGAAGAGTGCCCAAGCTCCTAGAAATGGAAGAATAATCTTAAACATATCTAGAACAATAGTTAGGATTCCCGCCTTATGTCCCATCGTTCTTCCGACATTAGTCCCTCCTGTATTGTGACTTCCTGTCTCTCGCGGATCAATGTGGTAAATGTATTTACCAATTAAAACGCCACTTGGAATACTACCCGCTAAATATCCGACAAGTGAACAACCTAATAAAATTAAAATCTTAAATATAATCATGTTACTATTTTATCATTTAATAATATTAATGCCATTATTTAATAATCATAATAATATTAAGATTATTAGTGCGATAATTTCTTACAAAAAATGCATAATATTTGTTATTTTTAAGGTATTATTTAAATAAATATTTTGATAAAATATTTAAGTTAAAAAGGTAATAAAAAAGATGGCTAATTATGATGCAAACGAAATAGAATTGTTGGAAGGTCTTGAAGGTGTTAGAAAAAGACCTGCTATGTACATTGGTAGTACAAATCACCATGGCTTACATCATTTAGTATGGGAAATCGTTGATAACTCAGTTGATGAAGCTCTTAATGGATACGGAAATAAAATTTCAGTTACTATCCATAAAGATGGATCTGTAACTGTTGTTGATGAAGGAAGAGGTATTCCATGTGATATCAATAAAAAAACTGGAATTCCTGCTGTTCAATTAGTTTTTTCAACACTTCATAGCGGTGGTAAATTTTCTGATACAGCATATAAATCCAGTGCTGGATTACATGGTGTTGGAAGTAGCGTCACTAACGCATTAAGTGTTTATTGTGATGTAACTGTTTATAGAGATAACAAGATTTACCATATTAGATTTGAAAATGGTGGAAAAATTGCGATTCCTTTAGAAATTTTAGGTAACACTACAAAACACGGAACATCAGTTACTTTTAAACCTGATGCAACAATCTTTTCAACTACCGAGTTTAACTATGATAGAATTTGCAGCCATTTAAAGAAAAGTGCCGTTCTTTTAAAGAAAGTAAGATTTATTGTTCATGATGAAAGAAGCGGTAACCATGATGAATTTTATTACGAAAATGGTTTAAAAGAATATATCGAAGAGACCAATCAAAATAAACAAAAAATGGCGGATGTTTTCGCATTTAGTGAAGAATCGCAAGGTATATATTGTGATATTGCTCTTCAATATTGTTATAACGACTATAACGAAACGATTGAAAGTTATGTTAATAACGTCCATACAGCAGATGGTGGTACACACGAAACCGGATTTAAAATGGGTATTACAAAAGCTGTAAATGAATATGCTGAAAACAATAATTTATTAAGATCAAAAGATAAACTTGAAGGAACTGATATTCGTGAAGGCTTAACAGCTATGATTTCTTTAAGATTACCTGAATCAATCCTTGAATTTGAAGGCCAAACAAAAGGAAAACTTGGAACTCAACTTGCACAAACAGTTGTTTCAAATTTAATTTATACAAAGTTCACATATTATTTAAACGAGAATAAAGAATTTGCTGTTATTTTAATTAAAAAATGTTTAGATTCAATGAACGCAAGAAACGCAGCACGTAAAGCTAAAGAAGAAGCTAGAACAAAAAAGAAACCAAAAGAACAAATTATTTTAAGTGATAAATTAACGCCTGCTCAAAGTAAAGATTATGAAAAAAATGAGCTCTTTATTGTTGAAGGCGATTCTGCAGGTGGTACAGCTAAAAAAGGAAGAGATCCACGTTACCAAGCAATTTTACCTCTTAGAGGTAAACCACTTAATACTGATGGTTTAACAATGGAGCGTATCTTACAAAACCAAGAATTTGCGACAATCATCAATACAATTGGAGCTGGAGTTGGTCAAAACTTTGATGTAGAAGATAGTCACTATGGCAAAATCATTATTATGACCGATGCTGATACTGATGGTGCTCACATTCAAACATTACTTTTAACATTCTTCTATAACTATATGAGAAGCCTTATTACAAGAGGACATGTTTATGTTGCTGTTCCTCCTTTATATAGAATATATAAACAAGACGCTAAAGGAAAAGTTAATGAAGTTTATGCTTGGGATGATAAAGGTTTAGAAGAAGGCAAAGCTAAAATTGGTGCCGGATACAAAGTATCACGTTATAAAGGATTAGGTGAAATGAGTGATAAGCAACTCAAAGAAACCACAATGGATCCTAAAAATAGGATGCTTGTTCAAATTCATATAGATGATCCTTTAATTGTTGAAAATAAAGTTTCTACATTAATGGGAAAAGATGCTGATAAACGTAAAAAATGGCTTGAACAAAACGTTGACTTCAATGAAGTTGACAAATTTATTGAGGAGGTAAGACACTAATGGCTAAGAAAAAAGAAATAGTTGCTGAACCAGAAATTGTTGAAAACATTAGTTCTGAATCTCTCGATGACGTCATGAGTGATAGATATGCAATTTATGCAAAATATGTCATACAAGATCGTGCAATTCCTGATGTTAGAGATGGTTTAAAACCAGTTCAAAGAAGAATTATCTATGGAATGTATCAAAACGGAAACACAAGTGATAAGCCAACGAAAAAATGCGCAAAAATCGTTGGTGATATTATGGGTAGATTCCATCCACATGGCGATTCATCAATTTATGATGCATTAGTTAGACTCTCTCAGCCTTGGAAAATGAGTGAACCTTTAGTTCAATTCCAAGGAAATAATGGTTCAATTGATGATGACCCAGCTGCAGCTTACCGTTATACCGAAGCTAGGTTAAATCAATTTGCAGAAAATTTAATTAGTGATATCGATAAAAATACAGTCGATATGACTTTAAATTTTGATGATACAGAATTTGAACCAGTAGTTTTACCATGTAGATATCCAAATCTTTACGTTAATGGTAGTGAAGGTATTGCTGTTGCGATTGCTACAGAAATTCCTCCTCACAATTTAACTGAAATGTGCGAAGCTGCAATTTATCAAATTCAACATCCAAATTGTTCGTTAGACGAACTTTTAGAGATTATTAAAGGTCCAGATTTTCCAACTGGGGGAACGATTTATGCTGGACAAGGATTACGCGATATTTACGAAACTGGTCGTGGAAAAATCGAAATCGCTAGTAAAGTAACTATTGAAACATCTGAAAAAGGGTCAAATTCATTAGTAATTACTGAAATTCCTTATGGTGTAATTAAAAAATCGCTTGCTTTCCAAATCGATACCATTAAAAAGAATCATGAAATTGATGGAATTCAAGAAGTAAAAGATCTTTCAGCAGGTGATAACATTAAAATTGTTGTTGAAATTAAAAAAGATGTTAATCCTGAAATTGTTTTGGCTTATTTAATGAAAAAGACACAATTAAAAGTTTCTTATTCATCTAATATTGTTGCAATTTGTGATAAGCATCCAAAAACTTTATCCTTAAAAGAATATTTAACTTATTATATTGAGCATCAAATCGATGTCATTACTCGTAGAAGTAAATTTGATCTTAATAAAGCTCAAACAAGATTAGAAATTGTCGATGGATTGATTAAATCCGTTAGTATTATTAACGAAATTATCGCAATTATTCGTAAATCAAAAGATAAAGCAGATTCAAAGAAAAACTTGATGGCTGCTTATGGATTTAGTGAACCACAAGCTGAAGCTATCGTTACAATGAGGCTTTATAAATTATCAAATACTGATGTTCAAATCTATATTGATGAAAAAGCCAAACTTGAATCTACCATAGAAGATTTAACTGAAACATTAAATAATCCAAGTAAATTAAGAAGAATTATCATTAGTGATTTAAAGGAAATAATTAAACTCTATGGCACACCAAGGCGTTCAATTATCGAAGAAAAGCAAGAAGAAATCATTATCGATAAGAGAGACTTGGTTGCAAAAGAAGACGTTTATGTTGTCATCACAAAAGATGGGTATGTTAAACGTAGTAGTTTAAAGAGTTTTAAATCAAGTAATGAACCTCTTCCAGGATTAAAACAAAATGACTCGATTGTTATGAGCCAAATTGCAAATACAATCGATTATGTTTTAGCATTTACTAATAAAGGAAATTATTTATTACTTCCAATACATGAGATTCAAGAAAATAAATGGAAAGATGAAGGCAAACACGTTAATTACATTTCAAACTTACCAAGTAACGAACACATTATTAAATGTATAGTAGTAAAAGATTTTAATTCAAAAGTATATATCGGAAGCATCTCTAAATCAGGTCAAATTAAGAAGACATTATTAAATGAATTCTATGTTCCTAAATCAAATAAGCCAATTGGCTGCATGAGGCTTTTAAGAGACGATGAAGTTGCTGATGTTTGTGTCTTAAACGGAAATAATAACATCATGGTTATGACAAGTAGTGGCAAAGAAACTTGCTTTAACGAAAATGAAATTACTCCAACAAAGCTTAAAACTAGCGGTGTAAAAGCAATCTCATCATTGAAAAATGGTTATGTTGTTTCAATGATTAGTGTCAGAGATACACAAAAGTGCAAATTTATGTTAGTAACAAATAAGGGATTCTATAAAATTTGTGATTTTAATAAATTCGATGTCACAGATAGACTTGGTAGAACCGATATGGTTATTAAATCATTCAAAAGTGATGTCCATGACCTCAAATATTGCACAAAGATCAGCAATAAAACAGATTTATATGATTTCTATGCATTAATGGAAGATGGTTCAATCAAAAACTTCATAATTAATGATTTCTCATTAACTCCTTCAGACAAATATTGCAAAACTAATTTAGATAACTTTAAAGCTAAAGATAGAATTAAAGATGTTTTCCAATTTGATGTTGAAGTTATTGACTTCAAAACACCTGTTGATGAACCAAGATTAATTAAAAAAGAAGTCAAAACAGTTGAAAGAGAAGAAGAACCTTCAAACGAAATCAAGATTATCACTGTCGATGATGTTAATGAAAATAAAAATTCCTCTGACGAGGAAAATTATGAACAAATATCTATCTTTGATGATATGGGTGATTAATAAATAGATATTAATTTAAGCTTAAGCCTTTGATAAAACTAACAAGGAAAATAACAGAAGAACTAATAATCAATAGAATGTTATAAAACATCATATGTTTTGCTTCTATTGATTTTTCTTTTGCAGAGATTCCTATAGCAACAGAACCACAAACAATCCCGATAATAGGACCGATAATAGAAATAAGAATCGAAGCCAATGCGCCTAAATAGCTTAAAAAGGGAATCTTCGAAAAAGGTTTTTGTATTTCAAGTTTGTTGTTTTCTTTTTCCATGTTTCTATTTTAAATCAAATTTACATTTAAATTAACAAAAAAATGATTTAGTAAATTTTTAGTATATTTTTAGTATATTTTTAGTAAATATTTTTGCTTTTTTTGTTTATTGTTCTTTAAAAGTCTAAATTTTTAAATTAAAATTTAGATATGTTGAAAGTTTTGATTCCGTTTGCTTTAGCTAAAAATGTTTATGATATCGACCTCGAATTCTACAAGGAATTAAAAATCGATACTATCATTTGTGATCTAGACAATACACTAGAGGCTTTTTACACTCTTCATCCAAGTGAAAGAGCATATGAGCTAATCAAGAAATTAAATCAAATAGGCATAAGGGTAATTATCATTTCAAACAATAAGCGAAAGAGAGTTGAACCATATTGTAAAGATTTGAATTGCGATTTTATGTATTCAACAAGAAAGCCTTTAATTTATAAAGGCAAAAAGTTTATTAAAAAGTTCGATATTAATCCTGAAAAAACGCTTTATATTGGAGACCAACTTTTTACTGATATCGTTTTCGCAAATAGGTTGAGAATTAGGTCGGTTTTATGCGATAATTTAGTTGAAAGGGACCAATTCTTTACTAAATTCAATAAGTTCTTTGATAAATTCTTCAGGAAGAAAATGAAAAAGAAGAAACTTGTTCCTACATGGGAGGAATTATTACATGGCATTAATGAACAAAATTAAAAGATGCTATCACTGTGGTACAATCTTACAAACCAACAATCCAAATGTTGCTGGTTATATTTCTCCAGCAGTAATAGAAAAATATAAAGACGGATTACTCTTGTGCAACCATTGTTTTGAAGCTGAATCATTTACAGGAAGCCCAAAAGAATCAAAATATGACGCAGATTATGAAAAAATAATCGCCAAAATTAAAAAAGATAATGCTTTAGTTGTCTATGTCATCGATTTATTCTCTTTTGAAGGCTCTTTAAACAGTAAATTAACAATGCAATTAAATGGTATTGATGTTTTAGCTGTTGCAAATAAGCGTGACTTAATGCCTAAAGAATCGAACAATGTTGATTTAGAAGAATATGTTGCTCATAGATTTAGAATGGTTGGCCTTAAAGTAAGAGGAGTTGTTATTACATCAACAGCAGATGAAACATTTAATATCGATGCTATGTATAAAATGATTCTTGAATACGCAAACGGCAGAGATGTTTATTTCATTGGAGCAACCACAAGCGGAAAGAGTGCATTAATTTCTGATTTATTAAAGAATTTCAACAACCAAACAAAAGAAATGATTGTTAGATATAATTTTGAAGATACAAAATTACAAGTAATTAGAATTCCAATTGCAAAGCAACACTATATTTATGAAGTACCAGGTACAGCAATTGATAATAACTTATTATCAAAAGTAGAAAGATCTGTTCAAAATTTAATCACTCCTAAAAAAGCAGTACTTACAAGAAAATTTATTTTAGGAAAAGGTCAATACTTAGGTTTTGGCGGCCTTGCATTAATCCAATTAATTGAAGGTCATCATACAAAATTATGCGCCTACGCTTCAAAAAATGTTGATTTATATGTGAGAAGTGGCAATCCTGAAAAATTCTTCTCTAAAGCCTTAGAAACGCAAATAATGAAGCCTTCTAGTGAATATCTTAATGATATTTCAGAATTCGATACATATGATATTGAAGTTACAGAAGAAAAGAACCGTGATATCGGTATCAGTGGCTTAGGTTGGATTTCATTTATTGGCAACAAACAAGTTTTTAGAATTATTGTTCCAAAAGGTGTATTTGTTTATACAACAAGAAGTAAGGTTAAAAATGTTAAGTACTAAAAATAAAGCTAAATTAAAGAAAATAGCTCATTCAAGCGAACTAGTTAAAATCAATATAGGAAAAGGGCTAATTGATGAGAATGTTGTTAATAGCATTAACAATTGTTTTAATACACACGAATTGGTTAAAATTTCCTTTTTAAAAAATTCATTAGAAGAAGAGAATAGAGAAACATTAATTCTAGACTTAATTTCTGAATTAAAATGTGACATTATTCAAAAAATCGGAAATACTTTAATTTTGTATAAAGAAAATAAGAAGTTAAAAGATCATATTGTTTTATGAATTTAAAAGAATTTATCGTCAAATACATAAAAGAAGATGATAATGGGAAACCATATATCAGCGAAGAACTAGAGAAAATTCTTAATGAAACAATTAAAAATGAAAAAAGAGTCAAACATTCATTAAGTGTTGGCTCTTTATCTTTTGATATAGCTAAAAGTAACCATTTATCTAATCCTAAAAAATATTTTGTTGCTGGTGCATTACATGACATTGCAAAAGGCTTATCCAAGGAAGAAGAAATATCATTAATGAATAAGTACTATAAATACTATAAAAATATGCCTAGATATTGTTTTCATCAATTCCTAGGTGAATATCTTGTAAAAGAAGTACTTAAACTTGATAATAAATCTATTTTAAATGCTATAAAATGTCATTGCACAGGTAAGAAAAACATGAATACTATCGATAAAATTGTATATGCTGCTGACAAAATTGATCCTTTAAGAGGTTATGATAGCAGTTATATGGTTGAAGCAATGAAAAATGACTATAAAAGTGGATTTTTATTAGTTCTTGAAGAGAATTACAAATTCTTAGAAAAGAAGAACAAGTCAGATGAATCGTCAATAAATAGATTGAGCAACCAATGTTTTCACTTTTATTTAAATATTTGTTAAAGTATTAAAGAAAGGAATTATTTAATGTATCCAAGAGTTGTAAATAGAATTGTAAAAGCAATAGATGATAAAAAAGGAGAATCTATTAACGTATATAACGTTAAGAATAAAACTCCTTTATATGACTACGTAGTTGTTTGTTCATCAAAAAACGACAAGAACATGAAAGCTATATCAAGTTCCATTGAAGACGAACTTTATAAAGAAAACTTCGAAATTAAAAATATTGAAGGCAGAGATTCAAAGGATTGGATTGTCTTAGATTGCTATGATGTAATTGTTCATATTATGTCAAGCGACTATAGACAGCATGTTGATTTAGACGGATTGTTAAACAAGAAGCGCTAGTTATCTAGCCTTTTTAATTTACATATATTACTTCGTATAATCATTATTATGTAAAATTTTATTACATTTTTAAGCCTTTTAATATAAAATTGGCTATAAATTAGCTTTATACATTTATCTTTTATATATAACGTTTTTTTGCTCTTATAATATGATTATTAAGCAAATTATCATTTAAAACTACTAAATATCTACTAAAAAACTACTAATTTACATTTTAGTAGTCTTTTTTGTGTTTAATTAATAATAATTATTTAATTAGTTCAGAAATTGATTCACCAATCATATTGTCTTTTTTATTTAATCCGAAATTTTCTAATATTGTTGCTCCAATATCTGCAAAGCTTTCTCTATCGCCCAAATATTTTCCGTCTTTATAAGACTTTGAATAGCAAATTAGAGGAACCTTTTCTCTTGTATGATCTGTGCCTCCCCAAGTTGGATCGTTGCCATGATCTGCTGTAATCATTAATAAATCATCTTCTTTAAGAACGGAAATTAAATCACCTATTTCTTTATCACAAACTTGAATTGCGTTTCCGTATCCAACAGGATTTCTTCTGTGACCATATTCACTATCAAATTCAACTAAATTAACAAAGCATAATCCTTCAACAAAATGATCAGATTTTGCGATATTAATCGTCTTTTGCATGCCATCGGAATTAGAAACAGTTTTTACAGTTTCAGTAACGCCAACTCCGTTAAATATATCATTAATTTTTCCAACACAGCTAACTTTATATCCATTTTCTTTTAAAATATCCATTACAGTAACTCCGCTTGGAGAGATTGTATAGTCATGTCTATTTGATGTACGTTTAAATGTCTCAGCAGTTTCCCCTAAATAAGGCCTTGCTATAATTCTTCCTACAAACCATTCAGGTTTCATACAGAGTTTTCTAGCGATTTCACAACATCTATATAATTCTTGAAGACCAAAATGCTCTTCATGACCACAAATTTGTAAGACAGAATCGCTTGATGTGTAGACAATCATGCTGTTTTCTCTAATTTGTTGTTCACCAAGTTTTTTTAATATTTCTGTACCACTTGCTGCACAATTTCCGATTACTTTATGCCCTGTTTCTTTTTCTAAAGTATCTATTAACTCTTTTGGGAAGCCAGTATCAGTAAATGTTTGGAAAGGCTTTGTTGTTAAAATTCCCATCATTTCCCAATGACCTGTCATTGTGTCTTTTCCATTACTTGCTTCGTTTAATTTTACAGTAAAACTATTTTTATGTTCTAAATTTGATTTTACACCATTAATATCGTCTAAATCACCTAATCCAAGAGATTCCAAAACAGGTACAGTTAATACTTTATTTGGCATATTTTCACTTATATGCTTATAAGTATTTGAGCCTTCGTCGCTGATATTTCCAATTTGATAAAACTTATTTGCGTCTCTTCCGTGTCCGATTCCTAAACTGTCCATAACAATGACAAATATTCTTTTAAACTTTTTCATATCGATCTCCTTCTATTTATTTTTCCGATAATTATCGTATTCATCAACGATTTTTTTACTAGTTAAATGTGTATAAATTTGTGTCGTGCCTACATTTACATGACCTAACATTTCTTGTACAGCTCTTAATTCAGCTCCGTTTTCAAGTAAATGTGTCGCAAAGCAATGTCTAAGCGTATGAGGATGAACTTTTTTCTCAAGACCACATTTTTTTGCGTTTCTGCGTATGACATTATACAAATATTGCCTGCTTATTCTTTTTCCTTTTTTAGTAAGAAAAATATAGTGTTTATCATATATTGGCCCTTTGGATCTTACCTCAGTTAAATACATTTTCAGATATTTAAGAGCTTCATCTCTAATAGGAATTGTTCTTTCTTTTTTACCTTTTCCTATAACAGTGATTAAATTTTCTTGTTCGTTGACCTGATTAAAAGTTAAACCTACTAATTCAGAAACTCTTAAACCTGAAGAATATAAAACTTCAAGAATAGCTTTTTCTTCGATACCAGCTGGTTTTTCTAAATCTGGAGCGTTTAAAAGAGAAATAATTTCATCTTGAGTCAAAACTACAGGAAGATACTTTTCTTTCTTAGGAAGCACTATAGGATCACCTATTAGACCTTTTTTGATACCTTCAGTCTCTAAAAATTTGAAAAGATTCCTTATAGCGATAATTCTTCTATTTATAGAAGTCGTTTTTAAGCCTTCTACTGATTGTTCAAAAGCAAATTCAGATAATAAATCTTCTGATAAATCATCAGTTGTCTTTATATCAGAAAAATAATTAAGAAAAATCTTAAAATCTTCTGAATAATCCTCAATAGAAATATCAGTAAGACCCTTTTCAAACCTTAGATGTTGTAAATATAAATTCATTCCTTCTTCAATTTTCATTCTTTTTCTCTTTCAAATCGCTTAATCTCATGAATAGATTTTTATTATATTCACGATTTAATTCGTTAATTAACAATTGAGTTTTATTTTCTTGTTCATGCATCTGATAATCTTCAAATGTCATCTGCACTGTAACATCATGCTTATCAACTAAATTCTTTAAAGTAAAGCCTATTAATCGTATTTTTTGGCCATTATATGTTTTATCAAATAACTTAAGAGCTTCTTTTTCTATAAAATTTCTATCTTTTGTATATGTGTCAAAGGATTTTGATATTGTTTTGCTTTTAAAACCGAAATCTTCATGCTCAGCACTCTTATAAGTAATTTGAATTGTTTTTGTTAATAGATCTTCTTTTAAAAACTCTCCTATGACGTTATTAACTAATTTTAAATAGAATCTTCTGATATAGTCTTTTTCATCGCTATCATGCTCTAAAGTACGAGTATTACCGATAGATTTAGCTGTATCGTAATCGCTACTTACATCATCGCTAGAACGACCTTCTAATTGATCAATAATCTCTTCTCTCATTACTCCAAAGAAATTTTGTAACTTTTCATCATTATTTTTTAATCCGTAATATAACTCGCCAATAGTTTCATAACCTAATTGTTCAAGTTTTGGTGCAGTTTTTTTGCCTATTCCATAGTATGAACCGATTTTTAAAGGAAAAATGATATTAGGAATGTCTTTTTTTCTAATAATTGTAATACCATTAGGTTTTTTATAGTCAGAACCCATTTTTGCTAGGAACTTTGTAGCTGCAACTCCAATAGAACAATTAAGTTTTGTTTGCTCATATAATCCAGTTTGAAAATCATGTAAAAATGCGATAATGTCCTTGTTTTTTAAACGTCTATAAGTCTCTGTAATATCGCAATAACATTCATCAATACTAATTTGTTCAATTTTATCAACCCTCTTTTTTACGTAATTAATAAATTCTTTGGACATGAGCTCATAATAGTTGTAATCGCCACCTATAATAATTAAATCTTTACAAAGCATCTTGGCTTGAAATGTAGGCATGCCAGAATGAATTCCGTATTTTCTAGCTTCATATGAGCATGTTGAAACAATTCCTTTTCTTCCATCTCCACCAACAACAACAGGCTTTCCGATTATATAAGGATTTTTTATTTCTTCGCATCTTACAAAGAATTTATTTAAATCTACATGTAAAATAATCCTGCTCATATCAACTATATATCTACTAAAAAACAACTAAAAAACTACTAATTATCTGAATTTACCTTATTTTTGGCCTCTTCAATAGTTTTGTTTAGATCTTTTATAAGTTCTTTTGCTTCTTCATAAAGCTCTAAACTTTTTTCGAGTTCAATTTCGCTTTCATCAAGAATATTGACGATTTCTTCTAATCTTTCCAACTTCTTTTCGAATGTAATTTTATCTTTCATCCTTATTAATCTCCTCTACTTTACTCTTTATATATCCTTTAGAGAATTTAACATTTATTTCATCTCCGAGGTTAAGCTCATAAGCATTCCTAACAATCTGACCTTTATCGTTAAAAACTATTGAATATCCTCTTTCTAAAATATTATCTGGATTCATAAGTTCAATTTGGCTATTAAGGGCTTTAATTTTGCTTTCTTTAACATTTATCAAATAAGTAACCTTATCTTTAATGTTTTTATCTATCTGAGCAATCTTGCTTTCATAATTTGAAAATATCAAATTTATATTAGCAAAGTATTTTGCCGATGATAATCGTTCTATTTTGGTTTTTAAATCATTGATTTTGCGTTTCATTATTGTGCCTAAATAATTTGCATGTTGATTAATGTCTACTTCGATTTGATTAATATCGGGTACTGCTTTTTCTGCTGCACCAGTTGGAGTTGAAACATGAAAATCGCAAACTAAATCGCATAAACTAAGATTAATTTCATGGCCAACTGCACTAATTGTAGGAATTTTACAATCGTATAAAGCTCTGACTAAATTTTCATCATCAAATGCTTCTAAATCATCAGTTGATCCTCCTCCTCTTCCAATAATGATAATATCAGGAGCAGTTTCTTCGGCTTTTTTAAGATTTTTAATCAAGTCTTCTGGAGCACCGGTTCCTTGAACTAAAGAGTAAAAAATTTCGATATTGCAGAGAGGAAATCTTCTCATAATATTAAACTCAAAATCTTTTGCAGCAGCACTATTTTTTCCGGTAATAATCGCTATTTTTTCAGGATAATTAGGTAACTCTTTCTTATGAGAATCATCAAATAGTCCTTCTGCAAACAATTTTTGTTTTAACATTTCTTTCTTTAATAAAATTTCACCTTTTCCAAAAAGATGAGCTTCTTTTACAATAATTTGATATGTACCATTAGGTGGATAAGCGGAAATTGAGCCAGTAACAACGACATCATCACCATTTTTAGGCTCAAAAGTTAATTTTAGAGTGTCATATTTAAAAATAACTGCACTAATAATGCAATTATCATCTTTTAATGAAAAATATATATGACCAGATTTATTTCTACCTCTGCAATTTGAAATCTCGCCTCTAATCGTAATATTTCTTAGAGGTTCAATATTGTCGAATATATCTTTAATATATTCGTTTACTTGACTAACTGAATAATAATTCTTTGTTTCCATTGTCTAAACAGTTTTGTAAGACAGCATTGACGTATTTATAATCTTTTTCACCGCCATCACCAAATTTCTTAGCAAAGTCTACTGCATTATTAATTGCAACAGCTTTATCTATTTTCTCTTCGACAAAATAGAATTCAGAAATTGTGACAATAAAAATAGCTTGAACGACTTGATTTAAACGATCAAATTTCCATTTATTAAGATAACTATCGACAAAATTAATAATCTTATTTTGATATTTTAAACAATTTATTAAAACTTCTTTTAAATACAAATCACAATCTTCATAATTTGCGTCACAAGCTTCTTCAATTGCGTTAACAAAATCAATTTCAATTCCAGTATCTTCTTTGATCAAAAAAGAATACATCAATTGTACACATAATTCTTGTATCTTATAACGACTCAATTCAGCCATAATTAACGCTTAACTTCCTTTTCAATAAATCTAACTTTAATATCAACTGGAACAGTTTCAGCGATTTCGTTTAAATTTCCTAAAATAACTTCTTCAATTCTGTCTGTTAAACTCTTAAAGTTAGTTCCTTTAGGAACTACAGCTGTAATTTTATAATACAATTTGTTTCTAACGATGTTTGTTTGAACTAAGGTTCCTTTGTCTTTTTTGATTTCTTTAATTTGTTTTAAAGAATGAATTGCTAAAGTATTAAAAACTTTATTAGAAATTTCAATATTCCCACCGTTTTTTGTATACTTGTCTAAAATTAAATAGTTACCTGGCATATTTAACTCCTTTATTTATTTAATATTTTTAATACTTTTTCACAGACTTTATCGACTGTAAATCCGTATAGTTCAATTACTTGATTTGCTGGACCGCTAGCACCAAATTTATCGATACCCATCACGTTTTTAGCATATTTGTATAATCCAAATGGAGATGCCATTTCAACAAATAATCTGTGATTATAGTCAGCACCTAAAGTTGATTCAATATATTCTTCTCCTTGAGCTTCAAATAATTCCAAACTAGGAATTGAAACAACTCTAACATCAATATTTTTATTAGAAAGTAAATTAGCTGCATCAATTGCTAATTTAACTTCGCTACCAGTTGCAATGATTGTAAAATCATTATTTTTAGATTCCTTTTTAACTATATAACCACCTTTTTGAACATTATCAACAGATGTATTTTCTAAAACTGGTAATTTTTGTCTAGAAAGAATGATTGAACATGGTGTTTTTGTTGATTTTAAAGCACATTTATATGCACCTAAGGTTTCCTTATAATCTGCAGGTCTAAATACAAAATTATTTGGAATAGATCTTAACATTGCTAATTGTTCAATTGGTTGATGTGTTGGACCATCTTCTCCAACAGCAATTGTATCATGTGAAAATAGATAAATTTGTGGTAATTCTTCTAATGCACTCATTCTAATTGCTGGTTTGCAATAATCTGCGAAAACAAAGAATGTACCTACATAACTTCTTAAACCACCATGTAACAAAATGCCATTTGCTGCAGCTGACATAAAGAATTCACGAATTCCCCAATTAATATTGGTTCCATCATAATTTTCTGCATCCCAAGTTTTACCATTTTTTAATTTAGTTTTAACCGAACCTGCAACATCAGCGCTACCACCAACTAAAACTGGTATGTTTTCGTGATAAATATTTAATAATTCTCCTGAAGCGTCTCTAGATGCACAATCTTTAAACAATTCTTCAGAAATTTTTATATTGTCTACATCATTTGATAAATCATTATTCAAATACTTTTTGAATAATTGATATTTTTCTGGTGAATTTTTAGCAAAATTTGCAATTTTTTCATCGCTTAATTTATTTGCTTCAAGACCACGTTTAATAAAAGTGTTCTTAAAGTTATCATAAACTTCTTGTGGTATCTCAAATTCACCATAGTTATATCCATAGCTTGCTTTTGCAGCACTACCATCTTCAACTCCTAATGGCGAACCATGTGTTTTTGATGTTCCTTGGTTTCTACTTCCTAATCCAATAACAGTATCTACAATAATAATTGTAGGACCACAAACATTATTTTTAGCGAGTTTAATCGCCTTTTTTATACTTTTATAGTTGTTACCTTCTGCAACATGAATAACGTTCCAATTAGAAGCTAAAAATCTATTAGCGACATCTTCTGATGAAGATTGTGCTAAAGGCCCATCAAGAGTAACGTTATTTCTGTCATAAAGTAAAATCAATTTATTTAACTTATTAGTGCCAGCAAAAGTAATAGCTTCTTGAGAAATACCTTCTTCAAGACAACCATCACCAGTTAAACAATATGTGTAATGGTTATAAACATCATCACCATACATTTTATTGAGGATAGTTTCAGCTAAAGCCATACCAACGGCTTGTGCTATACCTTGGCCTAAAGGTCCACTTCCAGCATCAATTCCATCAGTAACACCAACTTCTGGATGTCCTGGTGTTCTTGAACTAACTTGTCTAAATGATTTTAAATCATCCATTGTGATATCAAATCCACAAAGATGCAAAATTGTATAGTAAAGCATGCTTCCATGACCGCAACTCATGACAAATCTATCACGATTATGCCATTTTGAATTGCTTGGATTTGAAACTAAATAATCTTTAAATAAAGTGTAAACAATAGGTGCTGCGCTTAAACACATTCCTGGATGTCCACTATTTGCTTTATTAATTCCATCAATACATGTTGCTCTAATTGCAGCAATGGATAATTCATCAATATTAGATAAGTTTTTAGCCATAATTAATCTCCAATGACTTTAATATGTAATTCCTTTAATTGATCTTCATCGACTTCAGTTGGTGCTGAGGTACATGGACAAACTGCACTTAGGTTCTTAGGGAAAGCAATAACATCACGAATATTATCAGTTCCTGATAAAATCATTGTTAATCTATCTAAACCTAATGCAAAACCACCATGTGGAGGTGTTCCATATTTAAGAGCTTCAACAAAGAAGCCAAATTTACGATCAATATCTTCTTTTGTAAATCCAAGAACATTAAAAATTCTTTCTTGAACTTCTTGATTATAAATTCTTAAAGAACCACCACCTGCTTCATAACCGTTAATAACAATATCATAAGCATAACTATAGACATTATATGGTTCAGTTTCTAATTTATCTAAATCTTCATCACAAGGTCTTGTAAATGGATGGTGACATGGTGTAATTTCACCTGTTTCTTCACTCTTTTCAAAGAGTGGGAAATGAACAACCCATAAAAGATCAAATGTTCCTGGTTTAACTAAGCCAAGTTCCTTTGCTAAAGTTGTTCTTACAGCTCCCAAGCCAAAATTTACATCACGAAGAATGTTACTTGTTGCAACAATTAAAACATCATCGTTTTTCAATTCAAATAATTTAACAATTTCAGCAATAACAGATTCATCTAAAAATTTAACTAGAGAACCAGTCAATGCGTCATTTTCAAATTTAAAATAACCAAATTGCTTCATATTAAATTTAGGAGCAATTAAATTTATTTGATCTTGTTTCTTTCTAGAAAGTTCATGAGC
>AUXO010571396.1_pt1 | contig 17183 bp, 8 predicted proteins | sample 768731 | NCBI WGS metagenome assembly AUXO01 (sample SAMN02715735, study PRJNA202380) | gut metagenome | biome: sheep rumen | host: Ovis aries | place: New Zealand: Palmerston North
AAACAGCCGCTTTGCGCGAGAATACTGCGGCAAAGACTGGTAATGCTATTGCTTCGGCTGAACAAGCCGCAGGACAAGCCGCAGGAACGATTGGTGCTATGGGCAATGCTATGGGCAAGATGGGTCGGACGGCAGGACTTGTCAGCGGAGCACTTGCTATGTTCGGCGGCGAGATTGGCATGGTTGTTACGTTGTTGTCGATTGCTATTCCTATCATCTATACATGGTCAGCCTATATTGGCGATGCAGAGAATGAGCTTAAACGTACTGCTGAAGCTCAGGGAGAGAGTGTTGCTAAAACAGAGCAACAGCTTGAACAAGTTGCGCGTCAAGCTGATTTAGTCACTCGTTTAGCTAAAGCCTATAATCGTGGTGTAGATTCTTTGAAGGAATGTACTGAGGGTACGGAAGAATATAGTAAGAAGCAGAAGTTTCTCGAAGATATGAAGAAAAGCATGATTAGTATTCTTAAAGAAGAAGCTGTGCAGTTCGATGAGACTGGTCATGTTCAGCTTGATACTATCAATGAGGTAGCTGAAAAAGAAGCTGAACATTACACGGAAAAATTGAAGGAAGACAAAGAAAATATAGAGAAAGAAAAAGAAAAGACTCAGGAGTATCTCGATTCGGCTCAGGCGCGTATGGATTCTTTGAAAGCTGAAATGGAAGTTATTAAAGCCAATGGTCAAGCATGGGATTGGCTAACAAAAATGCGTAATAGTGCTATCGAAGGATTAGGTACTGGCTTAAAAGCCCTGTCTAATATCAATGTTCCTGATGTTATTACGAGAGCTATGGGGCAAAAAGGATTCTTTGATTCTGTAGGAGATGAGTTAATTAAGATTGCAAAGGACGAGGCTCTTGGCGAGCATGGTGACCCTGACGCAATGCAAAAAGAAATTGAGAACGTCGAAGATGAAATAGCAAAGTATCGAGACATTATTACTCAATACAATGGTAACCTTGTAACAATCGAGGAAAAACTTAATGCTAAGACACTTAATGATTTGGAGAATAATCCTTCTGACGGCGGTATCATTGAGCCTAAAGATGATGAAGAAGGCGGTAAAGGCCGTGGTAGCGGTGGTAGTGGTTCTGGTGGTAAGTCTCGCTTGCCTTACGAATCTGATGAACTTGCGGCGGCTATTCATGAAGCGGCACAAACACAATACGCCAAGGACAATAGCTTGACCGAGCCTTTGCTCCGTGGTCTTGCTGATGTCCAGTCTGGCTTGTCGCAGGACTTTAACGACGGTGTAAGGATTGGCGCGTTTGGTGTTACCGAGGAAATGGGCAAACGGTTCGGACAAGATGTCTATACTCCGATTGGTAATGCTATGACTGCGGTACTTGCATTGACACAGAAGATTTCTGACGCTGGCGGCGATATGGGTGCGGCTCTTAATAGCTTTACTGGTGGTAATGCTAGTGGTGTCTATGCGGCAATGAGAACCCAACAAGATGCTTACAACTATGACGGTACTGATTATATCGGTAGTTCTGATTTTGGTGCTGATGTTATTGCGGCGGCTCGTCAACGTCTTGGGCTTCCTTATGGTGGTTCGGATTTGTCTGATGAGTTCCAAGCTGTTTGTACTACGTTTGTTCAGCGTGCGTTAGTTGATGCAGGAGCAGACGAAGATATTGTTCGTGGTTTAACTGCTGATGCGAATAATTGGGCGGAAAATGCTGGTGCGGCGTTCCATCCTTACGGTGATGGTTACGCTCCGAAACCCGGCGATATAGCTTTGACTGGTATTGATGAAAGTGGTCATAGTGGTCATGCCAATATAGTTGATGAAAACGGTACTGGTTATTATTCTGCTGGTGGTTCGGCAGGAGTGAGCGCACATTATGACACCCCGATTGAAACTGCCTACGAAGGCGACATTGAGGGGTATATTGATATTGCCGCATTGACTGGCAAAACGAGAGGGCTTGGACTTCGCTCGAAAGGTAGTAATGCACGCAAGAGTGTCTTTGATTTCCGTCGTAGTGCTTATGAACGGCTTATGTATCAGATACAGAAAGCTAAAGAGGACTATGAGGATACAGCCAAAGACATTGAGCTTGAACGTGCATTGACTGGTGATTCCTATGAACTTGCGGCGCGTGAAGAATTGAATGAGCAAGCCAAACTCACAGCAGAGCAGAATAGCTTGAAACTACTTGAAGCAATGTATAAGGGCGTACAAAAGAGCATTGAGAATACGATTAAGAACGCCCCGGATTTGCAAGTCGCTCTTGGTCAAGAAGGAGCGAAGTGGGCTGACCTTGTGCCTGAAGAAAAGAAACAGTTGGCAAGCCTCTATAAGAACGATAATGGGGTGTTTGCCGAACTCGTCAATGAAGAAATTAAATTGCACGATGCGTTGCGTGAACAGCATAAGGTAGTGAAGGAACAAACCTTAAAGGCAAATAAGTATCTCCACATGAGTATTGAAGAAGCGGCGAAGTTTGAGATAGAGCGTTATCAGATGAAGTATGATAATTTTGAATCTAGCTTGCCAGACGACAATGATTCTTTCTACTTGAATCATGTTAAGTCAAATCGTGCGAAGCAGGAAATGTTGAGAGGACAGATTGCCGCGCAGACAACTTGGCGCGATTATGCGTACAATCAATACGTTGATTCTGTTGCGAAAGACCAAGAGACATTGACTGAATTGCAAGGGAAAATCCAAGCTGGTCAAGAAAATCTTGCGGTTCTTAAACAGCAGGAAGAAGCTGGTAATGATGTTGCCTACGCAATCAAACTTCAAAACCTAGAACTTGAACAAAATATTAAGTTGTTTGAGGCTATTGGAAAATTTGGTAGTAACGCAACAATGCGATTGGAAAAAGGATTCTATGATGCTGATACTGCTCTTAATAAAATGCAAAGGGATTTGGAAAAGGTCGCTAAACAAGACTTGCAGAATATCCGAAATTATGGAGCGCAGATGTTTACTGACTTGATTGTTGAAGGTAAGAGCTTTGAAGATGTATGGGATTCTTTGTGGAAAGACCTTGCAAGATATACCATCAATGCGATATTCCAAGTGAATAACTCTGGCAATATTTGGAACTCCTTGTTCAGTTGGTTTGGTGGAGGCAAAGCTACTGGTGGTGGTCTTGCGAAAGGTGGTCGTATTCCCGGCTATGCACAAGGCGGCGGCATGATTAAAGGTGCTGGTACTGGAACGTCTGATAGTATCTTGGCATATCTCGCCAATAAGGATAGGTTCGTGTATCTGTCTAACGGTGAGTATGTTATGACTGCGGAAGCTACAAAGCGGCTTGGGGTTAAAAATCTCGACGCTTTGAATGGCTATGCAGACGGCGGGGCGCTTGCTCCTACACCTTATGTTCCGACGCTCAGTAATCGAGCCACCAAGAGAGCAGGAACGCTCTCGAATAAGAATCCTAATGCTCGTATGGAACAACTCATGCAGGAGCAGACAAGTGTGATTCAAGGCATGAGTAATGGTGGTAGTGGCCAGATTGTCGTACTGAATACTAAAGCCTCGTCTGCCGACATCTTGAAGGCGATGCAGGAAAATCCTCGCCAAGTACAGGCAATTCTTGGACAACAGCGTAGAGCAGGATTCCGATAAAAAGTTTCGGAAATTGTGAATAAACAAAGTTGAAAAAAGTATTATAGGTGAGGGAACAAAGTGGGTGTTGGACTGGAAACAAAGCCTAGTCCAATACCCTTCTTTGTTTTGTATAGAGGTCTTTGAATATAAAGGCTTCCATAGAGAGCAAAGGAGGAAAAAATAATGGAGGACATTAGCAGATTTGTAGGTATCCCACATCAGTTTAACGGTGACACTTTTGAGAGTTGTGATTGTATTGGTTTGTGTCGTCTCTTTTATAGAGAGCATGGATGGAAGCAGGACTTTACAGATGGCTCTCCCGTCGAACCAGATTGGCAGAAGAAAGACCCGTTCCGTTTGGCGCGGTATCTCAATAGTCACTTTACAAAGACAAAGAATGTCGATGATTTGAAGTTTGGTGATGTGGTTCTTTTCAATATCTATGATGACTTTCATCTGGGGTTGTACTTGGCTTATGGGAAGATGCTTGGTATGCAAGTCCCTGTCAAATATGGAGTAACAATGAGTACGGTGTATCGCCGTGATTGGTGGATGCCGTTCTTTGTAAGGGGGTATTTAAGATAGATACGTTCAGCTTTGTTCCGCATAGGGACGTAAAGGTTTCATATCAATTCACCAATAACACTACCTCCTTCTTTTCGGGGGCAAAGCAAATCAATCGGCGTAGGATTCATGCCGAGAAATCATTTGCTTTTACGGTGTCTGGATTGAAAGAAGAAATGGACGCTCTGATAGCGTTTTATAACAAACAGCATGGTATGAAAAAAGAGTTTCTCTTTGTTTACGACGGCATAGAGGAACATTGTTTCTTTGCCGCGCCTATCTCTGTATCAGCTATTCGTGAGCTTAATAAGGTTGTCGGATATGAGGCAGAAATAAAACTCGCTTGTTCATATCAGACTTCTCCGTATGAAGGTCGCGCCTTGCCTAGCGATATATTGGACATTACGCCGAAAGATAAGGTTGAGCATAAGATTGATTGGAATACTAATGTCGTGTCTATGATATTAAATGCAAGGCAGGAAACTTATAGTGAGCCAACAGAAACATTTACTGTTCGTCTTGTTGGCACAAAAGAAAACCGTGATGAGCTTTGTAGATTGTTTAATTTACATGGGACTATGCCGTTTACATTCCGCTTTGACGGCAAGGATTATCTTGTACGTTTTCCTGACTCAATCGAGATTACTGATAAGCGGTCAATGACGCAGATAATGGGGTTTGAAAGTAGCTTTGATTTGGAAGTTATCAAAACTCCGAATAACGGGACGTACTACCAAGCGCCAACCACAAATATTCCAGCTATTGTTGTGAAGGAAGATTTGAGTTTGCGTGATTGGTATGAAAACGGGTGCATGATTAAAGGGGTAAGCTATAAAAATAACTTGGATGCTGGCTTGGCAAAGTTACAGAACTTCTATATCACTGACTGCACTAACGCATTTTTTGAAGCGCAGGATGTCTACGAGATTCCAGAGCTTGACACTACGAAATGCGAGTTGTTCAGTGGAATGTTCTATAAGTCTAAAGTCAATCTTGTCAAAGGGCTTGACCTTAGTAAAGCTACTGACACTAATTGTATGTTTGAAGGTTGCGAGATTGAGAGTTTGAACGCCTCGCTTAATATGCCTTTCAATCAGAACGCACAATGTATGTTCCGTGGGGCTAGGAATATTAAGTCGTTGCCAGACGTTACGATAGGTCTTGATGAAATGCCTCGTGAGCTTTTCCGTGCGGCGTATAGTTTGGCAAGCGTAAAAAGTATTACGATACCAAATGCGAAAAACTTGAACTATTTGTTTGCAGGAACAGCGATTGAACGCTTGCCAGCATTGGACTTTCCAAAACTGGAACAAGCGGTTCTCATGTTTGGTGGTTGCAATTCTCTTAAATCAATCTCGTTTAGGAATAGCGGAGTACCTACAGATGTCTTGGGGATGTTTTTGTATTGCTTTGCATTGACTGATGTAAGCAGATTGAATCTGACTGCTGTTGTCCCTGCGGAGTATCCGATTATGTCCAAACTTAATCCAGACAGCACAAACAACTGTTTGTACTTTGATTTGTTTATGAACAGCGGCGACGATTATTACAATATGTTTGCTGAAAATCCTTCTGACGCTCATAACTATCCGTATATTGGTTCTCATCCAGACGGTCAGGTTCACCTTTACGGTAGTGCTTTGAAGTCAATGACTATCATTGAGGATGCTAAAAAATCATGGCAGGAGCTATTCGATAAGTATTATGGTGCTTTAAGTGTTGGCGGCATGATAGAAGGGGAGCGCAATAATAGCGGCGACCTTGTAGCGGAACATTATTACCATTACCACAATTCAATCGACACATTGACTATCATAGATAGCGATGGCAAAAGCCTTGTTCGATTTAAGAGTAGCGATAAATACGATGGGTACGATTGGATTGAGGATTACAGACAATCTCATTATGGAAGTGGGGGATAATTCTTATGACGATTCCAGTTTCATTACAACAGATGAAGGATAAGGGAGAAACCTTCTTCATCGAATTGTATGAGATTGCTTTGCGAACAGGAACAATTTACCTTGCCGCTTGCGACGAGGATATTGAGTTTAACGGGCAAACCTATATAGCCGTCCCGTTTGAGCGCGGAGAAATCTCAAAGTCTATCGACCAAGTAACAGACCAATGCACTATCAGTATTGGTGATGTTGATGAAGATAGGCTTGCTTATATTATGAATGGCTTTGATTTTCGAGGGTGTGCGGCGGCAATTACGCGCATAGCATACCCCGATAGCCTAGAAACCAATCAAGGGTTTTATGTGTTTGGTGGATACCTTGATAACCCTGCTTATGAGGACGGAGTGTTCTCTTGTACGATTAAGAGTTATTTCCCGAATATCCAAGCCCCTTCTCGTTCATATCAACTATCGTGCAATAGCGCGTTTGGTGATTGCGTATGCGGTCAAAGCAAAGACAGGACAACGCTTAAAGTGACTGCCGTGCATACTGACGGCTCGTTCCGTGTAGGTAAGAGCTATGCCACTAATTACTGGAAGGACGGACTCGTATCAATCTCTGGTGAGTCTAGGCTTATCACTGGTTCTGACGATACTATAATCCGTGTCAATTATGGTTTCATACAGGACAACCTTGTTGGCAAGACTGCGGTATTGGAGCGCGGCTGTGATAAAACCTATGAGACGTGCAAGAACCGCTATAATAACCTGAAAAAATTTTCTGGCTTTCCAGCGATTCCGTTTGAAAGTCAATACAGATAAGGGGGTGAAATCTTGGGTAAGGACGGTAAGAGAGGAAAGACTACTTGGAGTCTTATTGGTTTTGTTATCGGCGCGGCTTTCTTCGGTGGTGTTGCTGGCTCTGCAATCAAAGCAGGACTTATGGGCGCGTCATTGTTTGGCACAATATGGACGGCGTTAAATAAGGATAACCAAAATAGAGACAACGGCTCAGCTACGGTAGCCCGTTTCAGTCGTTCGCAAGAAACGATGACATCCAATGGTTCGATACCACTGGTGTATGGGTTAAGGCAAGTTACTGGTAACCAGACATACCACATGACCGATGCCGATGCCAACACTCTGTATAAACATATAGTATTGTGTGAAGGCGGCATCAAAGGGATTCAAGGTTTGACTGCGAGTGATTTACTTGTCCCCGGCAATGGGTTTGACAATAACGTAGTATTTACAATTCAGAATACGAAGTACGCAGATGCGAGAGTGTGGAAGGAAGGACAAACCTTAAACCTGTATTGTAACGGGAGCACAAAAAGTATCCACCTTTGCAATAAGAATGACTTTGAGACAGAGAACGATGTAGAGTATTGGGAATGGCAAACATCAATCTCTGCCTTAATAGCGTACATTAACCGCCTACATCAAGGGTGGGAGTGCTTTCCTATTGCGACTACAAGTAAATACCCCGGCGACATTTCTATCGCCTACGCAAAGCGTGTGTTTGACAAACACTTAGTTAAAGGTGTGTCGGTTTCGCCCGATGGCTCTCGTCATTCTGGGTATTTAGGTATCAACATCATTGCTCCGTCTGGCAAGGCTGTTGCGTTCAAGAGTAGTGACAACGTAACTATGTATTGCATGGCGGCTGTCAAGGATGATATTCCTGCATGGAGAGAGAAACTTGCACATAGCGATGACCCAGATTCTCTTGACGAATACCATTTCATCAAGAGTGGTAGTGGGGCTTGGTTTCGTGGACACGATGCTCAACCGGGCGAGTTAATCAATGATGCGAACCGTATTGATACTCAGATTGTTTGGGTATGGCGTGAAGAAAGTTCTTCGGTTTCATGCTATAAAAACCCTGCAATGGCAACCGCTGAAACCGTAACTGGCGGTACAAAGTACACGTTCCATGATGGAGCTTTGCCAAGTAACTATACAGAGGTTGGTGCGTATCCGAACATGGCATGGATAGAAATGACCTGCTGTGTTGCTGACGAGCTTAGTGGTAACCCGTCGATTTCTTGTGAGGTCTTTGGCAAGAAGGTATATGACACACGCACTGGTAAGACTGAATACAGTACGAATCCTGCAATGTGTTTGCGAGATTTCTTATTGTCGCCCGTATATGGTCTTGGAAACTTCCTCGATGCAAGTGACTTGGACGAGGATTCTTTTAAGGAAGCGGCTGACTACTGCGATGAAGTTATTGAGTTTGAAGCGTCTGACGATGTGATTTCACGGGCAAAGCGTTATGAATTGAATATCGTCATTGATTCCCAACGTAATGCTTGGGATTGGGTTAGCGATATTCTTGCTTCGTTTGGCGCGTACATTGTCATCACGCAAGGCAAGCTCATGTTGAAGATGGAGCGCGAAGCTCCAATCATCTATTCGTTTGACGAAACAAACTGTAGTGATTTGAAGATAGCTCCTATCGAGCTAGAGCAAGTGCCGAATAGGTACGAGGTTAGCTTTGTTGACCCGTTGAATAATTGGGATGCGGTTAAAGCAATCGTGGAAGATTCCGCTGACCAGCATACGAGAGGCAAGATAATCACGAAGGACGTACAGCTTGAAGGTGTCACTTCGCAGAACCAAGCATTGCGCTTGGCGCGGTTCTATCGTGATTATAATGCGTCGTGCGTTATCAATGTGTCATTCAAGACTGGCTATCAAGCATTGCATTTACAACCGGGCGACGTGGTGAAGCTCACTTATAAATGTTTTGCAGATTTTCCATTGCGTATCAATGAGATTCGAGAGGATGCAGAGGGCGGTTTTGAAATTACTGGTCGCCAATACAATCCAACGATTTATAATGATACGCTTGGCGCTCCGCTTAGAGCGTATAACTATGCTACGAAAGACGTGCCGCTTGGCTCTGTTCCTAATGTCATCAACCTTGCTTTCAAGCAATTCTTCTACACAGATAGCAACGGCACGATTCATAACGAAATACAGGGAACATGGACACCGCCACCGCAATACGATTACGTTAAGGAGTTTGCCATTTACAAGAAGTCCAACGACGGACAGTGGGTTCATTTGCTGAATACCAGCGGCACATCGTTTAAGACTAATGTAATGATTGGTGATGTTGTCCAGTTCAAAGTGTGTACTGTCAGCACGAATGATGATATGTCGAGTGGTGTTATTTCCCGTGAAATGGAAATTGACGGTATCGACCATCCGCCCGATGACGTTTCTGGGTTGGTAGCGGACTACAAGGACGGTCAATTACATATCACTTGGGATAAGAGTACCGAGCTTGATTTTAAGCAGTATATCGTGGCTGTAAACGGTTCACTTTTTACTACTACAAACACTTCCATAGATGCCCCTGCTGTCGATGGGACGAATAACATCTCTATCAAGGCAGAGGATTTCGGCGGCAATCAGTCTAATGAGGTTTCGATGAAGCTGGATTTAGACCTTGCACCAACCAATGTAATGAAGTTCAATGCTGTATATTCTGGTAATTACGTTGTTCTGTCATGGCTTCCCTCTGATAGAGCAGAGTATTATAAGATAGGCGGCGCAACGTATAAAGAAGTGTATGGTGGGTGTAGCTTACTCATTCCAGTTACGACAACAGGAATGTACTCGTATACCATTAAGGCTGTCAACAGCTTTGGCGAAAGCGATGTATCCGAGTGTTCGGTAGTGGTTTCCTCTATCGAAGAACGAAATACCGTTACGACGGTAAATCTTTTGAGTGACCTTACTTGCGACGATGCTTGTAAGATTGAAGATGGTTCCCTAGTTTTGATTCCATAAAAGAAAGGAAGATGCGATATGGCAAATTATTTGAAGGCTTACATGGGTTCTGTAACGAATGGTGCGAAGGACGGTACGGAGATTAGTTCCGAACATACCATGACGAACCCCATTTCTGTGATTCTTGATTCTGCAAAGTCGGAAACGAAGTGTGTCAAGTGTGCTGTACGTTGCGATACTGGATACAAGACAAGTGGAGCAACGACGATTTGTTTCATGTATTGGGATGGAACTGCGTATAAAACTACTGGTGGTTCGATTGATAAGTTCAAGGTTGCAGAGGATAATGGTTACACGCAGGACAATGTTGAAAACAACGCAAGCTGGCAGGACTCCATCAGTATCAATGACGAGATTGGCGACACGAATAAGGTGTTCTGGATTAAGGTGGCAAGCGAGGAAGATGAGACTCCTGCTCAATATACTGACGTTGCATTGACTATTAAAGGCATTGTTGTGGAGGGATAAGCTGTGGAGCGTTCTATTGGTTCATGGCGTTATGAAGACCCCGGCGATGGTCGGTTGCTTTCTGTTGATAAAACAGTAGCGCGTTGTAACTTTGCGTCGCGTACTGGTGTTGCGTTCTTTCAGACACAGAGAATACCGTGCTTTAATATTCCAGAGTTGGAGTCGGCAAAAGAAGTTTGGATAAAGTTTGACGCATATTTATATCATCCAAGTGATAGTAAGAGTGCAGTAATTCGTTGTTATGATGAAACAAGCGGGCAGACTGGTCTTGCTATAAACCCATATCGTTACGTTGGTTCAAATTGTGTTAATGTTTGGGTTAATGGTACTGCCATTAAAAATGAAAGTCGTACATTTTTTGGCTTCCATTCTATCAAAATTCATCTTGTATCAGATGCAACGAATGGTTTAATGGAAGTGTTTTTGGATAACAATACTCCGTACTTTACTTATAAAGGCAATGTAAACAATGGCAACCTATTTACTAAGCTCTATATTCAGTGCGATAGGAAGTATGTCCTTGTAAGTAATTTGATTATTGGTAGCGATGATATTGATATACATGAGCTTGTACCATACGAGGCTAAACCATATAGATATGTCAATCTTGGTACGGCAGATGGATTGACTGTTGCTGGTACGACTGTTGAATCTACCGAATATTCAAGGACGGGTACGGCATTTTATCAGACGCAACGTGTTGGTTGTTTTGGCGTACCAATGATGGATGAGGTATGGATTAAATTCGACCTTTATCATAAGGCAGGAACAAGTAGATTTCGTTGCTATGTAAATCCTGATAGCACTTCTGGGATTTGTCTATCGCAAAATACATCAAGTATAATTGCTATATTTCACAACAATGTAAGTACAAGTTCTAACGTAGATTGTGTTAAAGCAAATACGATTCAAACTTATATTGTTCATATTGCTTCTGGTTATCGGAGGCGTGGAGTGTATGGGTATGTTGTCGAATATTATGTAGATGGTGTGTTGAAAAAGAGTTATACTCCTACGAATATAATACCACCATTAGAGGGGCTATATTTACAATCGGATGACGAGAATAATTTATTTTCTAATATTGTTATTGCAAGTACAAAAGACGCTTTAGAAGATGCACAAGTTGGGGCATTTGAATTTCATGCTGATATACAACGGACATCTGCTCGTTATTGGCGATATGAAAATGCTGGCATTATAGAAGCGTTCCCTGCTTCCGAGAATTTGTCACAGTACGGAAGGAATGTGCGTTGTAATTTTGCCTCTCGTACAGGAGTAGGTTTTTATATTACGCAAACTTTTTCTTTGCTTCCAGTCGTGCAAGAAAAAGAGTTGTGGGTAAAGTTTGATATATATGCAGGGAAAAGTTCGCGTACAGGCAATACGACTGAAAGTTATTGTATTCGTTGTTTTGATTGGGAGAACAGGACTGGTATAGTAATTAAGCCAAATAGTACGATAGAAATGTATATAAACGATAACCGAGTAACTTATTATTCTCCTCAAATCTGGGGCTTTCATAGTATTAAACTACATTATGTCTCTAATAAAACCAATGGCTTGTTTGAGGTATATTTGGATAGCGATGATGTACGGTATTACAGCTATAAAGGTAATGTTTGTAATGGCAATGTCTTAAAGAATTTTTACTTTCAGAGCGATGATAATAGAGGAATTTTTAGTAATGTCATTATTAGTACATTTGAGCCTAGTGTAAATGAGGTTGTCCCATATAATAAAGGATTGTATTCATATACAAATAAAGGCGAAATAGATGCGTATATGACGAATGGTGTGGTTGTTGAAACGCCTACAAAATCAAGGACAGGTACAGCATTTTATCAACCAGAGTGGAAGATAGGGCTTAATCTACCAGAAATGGACGAGATGTGGGTACAGTTTGACTTGTATCATCATGGAACTCGTTTTTGGGCAGAAGCGGCTTCGATTGGTAACAAAGAAACGATGCGTGTTACGGGTGTATGTATAAAGAAGGATACAGTTAATACCTTAATACCCGTAATAGAAGACCGTGCTTGGTCACTGTCGAAGAATATTCAAGAAGATAAGATTCAGACATATTTGCTTCATTTGGTGTCTGGTGCTAACGATGGTAAGGTAGAAGTTTGGGTAGATGATGTAAAGCAGTTTGTTGAATACCAAACAGGCTTTGTTACACCTTCATTCCAAGGATTCCTGTTCTATTCTAAGACTGACGACAACTTGTTTTCTAATATTGCTATTTCAGATAAGCGAGAGAATTTGGCACTCGATGTGTATAATGTAGAGTATCACGCAGATATAAGTTGTGAGATTAAATCCTCTAAACATGAAGTCGATGAACATTTTGATATTATGCGAGAGTTGATTGAGCTTACGAAAAGTCATCACTTTGATATATTACGCAATGTTCAGCAGAGCTTTGAGCAACATAGCGATATAAAACGTCGTATTGTTGGTAGCGATTACACATTAGCTCATTATGAGAATCGTGGCTATACTGATTATAGCTATGCTGTTAATATGTTGTGTCGGTCAACTTCTAGGACTGGCGTTGGCATGACGCATGATGTGTGGCAATTTCCCGGTTGGGATGCAGATGTATGCCATGTTAATTCAAACGAGATGTGGGTAAAGATTGATGTGTTTGCATGGGATGAACGGACACTGTGTCAACCGTCTATCGAAATTAGTTTTCATACGGAAAATTCTTATTGTAAAACATCCGTGTTGCTCTGTGCTGTAAAAGGCTCTATTCGAGCAGGAGTTGAGTTATGGCGATATAAGGACGGTACTACTCCTTCTATGCAATATGATATGGATAAGTATATTGGATTCCATACTATAAAGGCTCATGTAATTACCGACAAAACAAATGGAGTCATCGAGTGTTTCCTTGATAATAGTGCCACTCCGTGCTGTGTGTTTCATGGCGATGTCTGTGAAGGCGAAATTATTAAGACTATCAGCGTATTTGGTAATTACTTTGTTACTATTAGTAATATGATTGTTGACGCAGTTTCAATAGACTCTGATGACGTAGTTGCTTATGACGGTAACAATGAATTTGCTTGGTCTAGTGAAGGTAGAATAGAGGATTTGAATAACAATCCTATCGTACTTATTGACAATGGTGTTTTTACTGGTGGCGTAGCAAGCGAAAAAACAATCACGGTTGCTGGCTCAACAGTTGTGGATGCTACGAAATCGCATACTGGTGTTGCATTTTACCAAACTCAACAGGATGCTAATTGCGTGAGTATGCCAGTCGTTGACGAAATGTGGGTGCAGTTTGACTTATATCATCATGGAACAACATACTTCTCTTGCTTCATAAGTCCAGATAGTGACGCAACCAATGGTAGTGGAGTTGGTTCTGAACCATGTCGCAACTTTGGTATTCGTCTAAAGGATGGAACATCGGATAAGATAGAGGTAATTATTGGTAAATGGATTTTAACAACTGTCGATATTGTACCAGATACGATTCAGACATATCGTATGCACGTTATGGCTTACGCAGAGAGTGCAAGGATTAAGTTATGGATAGACGGGGAACAAGTAGCATACCGTGGAATTGACCGTGGCGTTGGTTACTTTGCAAGTCCATGTTTCTATTCTTCTAACGCTGATAACTTATTCTCAAATGTCACAGTTTCTAATAACGAAGAAGCCGTAAATTCTTTTGTCATACATCGTAGGTTTGAAGAACATTTTGATATTATGCGAGAGTTGATTGAGCTTACGAAAAGCCATCACTTTGATATATTACGCGATGTCCAGTATGGCTTTGAACACCACAACGATATAAAACGTCGTATTGTTGGTAGTGATTATGCATTAACTCATTATGAGAATCGTGGTTATACTGACGAGAGTTATGCTGTAAATTTGCTGTGTCGGTCAACTTCAAGAACTTGCGTTGGGATGTCGTATTTTATATTAAATGGTATGCGGTATATCCCACTTCTTGATATGGATGTACGTCCTGCGAATACGAAGGAAATGTGGGTAAAGTTTGATGTGTTCGCATGGGACGACAGGTCATCCTATCAACCGTGGGTTGATGTCCAGTTTTACACAGAAAACTCTAATTGTATAACAACAACGTATTTCTGTGCTGTAAAAAATCCAATCAAAGCAGGAGTTCAAATAGCGCGGTATGAAGATGGTATTGACTCTGCCGCTGAGTATAGTATGGATAAGTACATCGGTTTCCATACTGTAAAAGTCCATGTGATTGCTAGTAAGTCAACTGGCGTAATTGAATGTTTCCTTGATAACAGCATTACTCCATGTTGTGTGTTCAATGGTAGTGTTTGTGAAGGCGAGAATATTGAACTTATTAGAGTGTCTGGTCATAACGCTGTCACAATAAGCAATATAATTGCTGATACATTTGAGGTAGACACCAACGAGGTAATTGCCTCGGATGGCAGAAATAAATTCGCGTGGTCTACCGAAGGCATGGTAGAGGATTTGGACAATAATACTATCACGCTTATCAACAATGGTGTTGCTACTAGCGGTATGGTGCAGACAGGTATATTGAGAGTTGCTGGTTCGACGGTCAGTGACAATACAAAGTCACGCACTGGCGTTGGATTTTACCAAACTCAACAGAAAATGAATTGTGTACCTATGCCAGTTGTTGATGAAATGTGGGTACAGTTTGACTTGTATCATCATGGGACGACGGATTTCTCTTGCTTCGTAAGTCCAAATAGTGATAACGCTATTGGTGTTCGTCGAAAGAGTGATGCGTCGGACAAGATAGAAATAGTTATTGGTACATCAGTTTTGACGACTATTGATATTGTGCCAGATACGATTCAAACATATCGTATGTACGTTATAGCCAATGCAGAAAGTACGAAGATTAAATTGTGGATAGACGGGGAACAAGTAGCATATCATGGGGTTAGTCGTGGTGTTGGTTACTTTACGAGTCCGTGCTTCTATTCTCCTAACTCCGATAACCTATTCTCAAATGTCATGGTTTCTAATAATGAGGAAGCAGTAAACTCTTTTGCCATACATCGTAGGTTTGAAGAACACTTCGATATAAGTAGAGAGGTTATAGACGGAGGCACTCAAAATATAATTCAAAATCATTTTGATATAAGCCGCGAAGTAGAGTTTGTAAAGCCCCCGCATAAGCTGTGGCGTTATGAAAACCCCGGCGTTATTGACGGTGAGTGGGGTACGAGTTCTGATAAACAGTATTGGAGTGACAGGCATTTATTTGAAATACATGGCGCTGTATCCAAGACTGGTACGGCTATCGCGCAGAAAAACCCAGACGCTTACCCTCATCTATACTTTAAGCTACCGGATGAAGCGAAGTATTTTGATGAATTGTGGGTAAAGTTTGACTGGTGTATTTGCGCTCACGGCGGTTATGAGTTTCCGTATCTTTGGATGAGTGGTTATGCTATTGACATAAATGGAGCTTCTAATTTAAGGAATGTATCGGAAGATGGAGAGGTACTTATAGCCCCTGATGGTAGGAGCATACCAGCGCGTGTTCCTCCTAATAATAATCCGTATGAGGACGATACTACATGGGTAGATACAACGATTCCATTTAGCGTTCATACATTGATGCTCCATTATGCCTTTGATTATACGGATGGCTTGTTTGAGGCTTATCTTGATGACGATAGTGTGCCAATATACAGTGCAAGTGGTCGTATGCGTCCGATTGATGAAGTCACTATGGAAATAGCTGATATAGGTATTAGTAACATAGTTATCAGCAACGAGAAAGTGGACTTCAATGAAGTTATTGGACGTGTTCATATTCCTAATACAGAAGGTGTAGCAACGCACAAAACTATTGACTTGGAGAAGGAATTGACCGTTGGCATTGGTATCAGTATTGAGGGCGAAGGATATGCCATGATACGGACTGCTGGCGAAGATGGTCATTATACTGCATGGGAAAATTATATTCCTTGTGAACGCCTGTGCCGATACATTGATGTACGGCTTCATGTGCGTAATAAGATTACAAGCGCGACGTTGACGGTTGATAAGCGCACAGTAAGCAAAACGATTTCCAAACATTTAACGGCAGGAGATAACACTGTGGAATATGGTGAAGTGTTCTATAATATCCCTGCTGTGATTCCTACTGCTATTGGTGACGGTGTGACGGCTCACGTTATCAGTAAAGATACGGGGTCGTGTGTTATCAAAATTACTGATAATAATAATAACGCCGTCGAGGGCGATGTAGATATTTTGATACGGGGGTGGTAAGGTGAATGATGAACAGGTTATGAAACTTATGGATAAGTTGTCCGAGTTATCAGAGCGTATCGCCCGTGTCGAAACAATGCTTCGTGAACGTGCATCAGAGCTTGAAGAAATCAACTGCATCCTAAAGCAACACAATGACCGTATTGCTGTGCTGGAACAGAACAAAGCTAGTATGCGCGAAATCATTGGCTTTATCGGCTGGGCAATAGCTATGCTGGTTGCGATTTGGAGTGTGATAGCTAAATGAGTAGATTCAAAGAATGGGTTGTAGATTTCGGGGAATGGTCGAAAGACAATTATATGGTGTTGGTGTACGGAGCAGGAGTTGTCCTGCTCCCCTTTTTATTTGTCTTGGCTTTTTCTCTCATCTATGGCTATTGGAGCAATGGTCTTTACGGAACTCATTTTGAGTTGTCCGTTGGATTCAGTGGTGTGACTGTCCTCGCTACGGCGGCGGCTACCATTTATGGTATCGCCAATCAAGCGGCAAAGCAGTACAGCATTGATAGTGAGTTGAATAGTGAGCATGGTAAAGCGCCAACTAGGGCGGGAAAGGTTAAAGGGTGATGTGTAATGATGAAGGGTATTGATGTCAGCGAAAA
>AUXO013207318.1_pt1 | contig 17183 bp, 12 predicted proteins | sample 768731 | NCBI WGS metagenome assembly AUXO01 (sample SAMN02715735, study PRJNA202380) | gut metagenome | biome: sheep rumen | host: Ovis aries | place: New Zealand: Palmerston North
CCGGACGTTATCCGGCATCCTGCCCTGTGAAGCCCGGACTTTCCTCACCTGCAGCCTTTCGTTTCTGCAGCCGCGATCACCTGTCTCACTCAAGGCACAAGTCTAGCATAAGTGCCATAAAAAAATCAAGTCTTTTCTAGGAGACGAAGGAAGACAAGACGCTTTACTTGTCTAAACTTCCAAATTTCTCTTCGCAATAGCGACAACGATAGATTTTATTATCAGGGTCGGAAAGTACAAAGATGTGATCTAATTCCTGTTCGATGGATGTGATACATCTTGGGTTTTTGCACTTTAAGATATTTATTAGGGTAGTAGGGGTTGTAAGATCCTTCTTTTCTACAATCTTTCCATCCTTAATTACATTCACGGTGATGGAATCATCAATAAATCCCAAGACATCCAAATTTACAACGTCTAAGGAAGATTCGATTTTAATAATATCTTTTCTGCCCATCTTGTTTGATTTGGCATTCTTAATGATTGCAACGGTACAGTCTAATTTATCTAGGTTTAGGTAACGATAGATATCCATAGATTTCCCGGCCTTAATATGATCTAATACAAATCCTTCGTTTAATTTTCCAACGTTTAACATGGTCTTTCCTTTCTTGTGCTTAGAAGCTTAGTCCACTTTTATATCAAGTAAAGTTAAAATCAGAGCCATACGAACATAAACACCATACTGAACCTGCTTAAAGTATACGGCTCTTGGATCCTTATCGATCTCGGTGGAAATTTCATTCACACGAGGGAGAGGATGGAGGACTAACATATCTTCTTTGGCCATGGCCATCTTTGCAGCATCTAAGATATAACGGTCCTTTAAACGCAAATATTCTTCTTCACTAAAGAAACGCTCCCTTTGAACTCGAGTCATATAAAGAATATCCATGTCTCCGATTACCTCATCAAGGTTTTCTACTTCCACATAAGGAATCTGATTTTTGTCTAGCACATTCTCTCTGGTGTAGCTTGGGATTTTTAATTCTGGTGGAGAAACCAGGATAAATTTAATGCCCGGGTAACGAACCAGGGAATTAATCAGTGAATGGACGGTTCGTCCGAATTTTAAATCACCACAAAGACCGATCGTCATATTGCTTAAGCGCCCCTTTAGGGAACGAATCGTTAAAAGGTCTGTGAGCGTTTGCGTTGGGTGTTGATGACCACCGTCTCCTGCGTTTATTACAGGAATGTACGAGTGGTCAGCTGCAACCTGAGCCGCACCTTCTTTTGGATGACGGATGGCTGCAATATCTGCGAAACTGGAAATAACACGGATGGTGTCGCCAACGCTTTCTCCCTTTGCTGCAGAACTTGAGTTTGCAGAAGAAAAGCCAATAACATTACCCCCGAGATTCAGCATAGCAGATTCAAAGCTGAGTCGGGTTCGTGTACTTGGCTCATAAAAAAGGGTGGCAATTTTTTTTCCATCACAGGCATGTCTGTAATGTTCAGGACGTTTTTCGATATCGTTAGCAAGATCTAATAACTTGTCTAATTCATCTACTGTAAAGTCCAAGGGACTAATAATATGTCTCATACATACCTCCATAAAATTGGATTTTTTCACTAGGTTTATTTTAGTATAGGACATAGGCTTTTGCAAGAGAAGTTTTTGTGTTTTTTATTTGGGAAAAGTAGTGGGAAAGGCCTGCTTTCGTTGACAGAATAAGGAAAAACAAGTATGATAGGAAATATATGCAAAAAAGAAGGGAGAGATTATTTTTGGACTCGGAACAATTCATGCAATTAATTATTTTGATTGTGCTTTTGGCCTTATCGGCATTTTTTTCATCGGCTGAGACGGCACTTACAACGGTAAACAGAATAAAGATTCGCTCTTTAGCGGAAGAGGGGAATAAGAAGGCGAAACTTTTGCTTAAGGTATTTGATCAACAAAGCAAGATGCTGTCTACTGTTTTGGTGGGCAATAATATTGTAAATCTTTCCGCCTCATCCCTAATGACGATTCTAACTACTAAGCTATTTGGCAGTGCCTTGGTAGGAGTAGCGACTGGACTTTTAACGGTTTTAGTCTTGATTTTTGGAGAAATTACTCCTAAAACCTATGCTTCCGTTAATGCGGTTAAGATGTCTTTAAACTATGTAAGAATCATCTATGCCTTAATGGTGATTTTAACACCGGTGGTTGTGGTGATTGAATGGATGGCGGGAATTGTTTTAAAGTTGTTCCGGACGGATAAATCAAAGAACAAAAGTGATATGACAGAATCAGAATTTCTTACCATTGTGGATGTGACCCATGAACAGGGAATCACTTCCAAGGAGGGGAAGGAGATTATAAAAAATGTCTTTGACATTGATGATATCTCAGCAAGAGAAATAATGGTTCCAAGAATTGACGTGGCTTCCATTGGTGTGGATGCTAGTTATGAGGAGTTAATGGAAATCTTTGAAGAATATCGTTTCACCAGATTTCCTGTGTATGAAGAAATGGTAGAGCGAATCATTGGTATGATTAACATGAAAGATATTCTGCTTTATAAACAGGGAAATCCCTTCTCTATTAAGGACTACATGAGAAAACCGCTTTTCACCTATGAGGGGAAGATGGCAGATGAACTTTTAGAAGATATGAGGGAATCCGGCGAAACTATGGCTATAGTTGTAGATGAATATGGAGATGCCGTAGGAATCATTACCATGGAGGATCTTTTAGAGGAAATTGTAGGAGAAATCCGAGATGAGTTTGATGAGGATGAAAAGAATGAAATCATCAAAAATAAGGATGGTTCCTATAAAATTGATGCGTCCTTGAGTTTAGAGGATATTAATGATCGGATTGGAACTAAGTTAGAATCGGAAGAATATGATTCGCTTGGTGGATTGTTGTTGGAAGAATTGGGAAGGTTACCAGAGATTGGAGAAGAGATTACAAAAGATGGTTATCATTTTCAGATTCTTCAGATGGATAAAAATCGAATTCGTCGGGTAAAAATGAAAAAATTACCCAATAATATAGAATAAAATGACGAAAACAAGTAAAAAAAAGTTGGAAAAACTTGGCAAATATGCTATACTAGGAAACGGTTTGCGAGAGCATTGCCAAACAAAGAAAAATACATGCTAGGCATGAATTTTTAGAGAAACTCGTAGAAAGGAATTTTTAAAATGAGCAAGAAAAAGAGTGTATTATCTCTGATTCTCATTGCTGCTTGTATTGCATTATCTGCGTATACAGCATTGGTCGGTTGGGGAGAAAAACATCACACAGGTAGAGCTAAGAACATTAAGCTTGGATTAGATCTTCAGGGAGGAGTAAGTATTACTTATGAAGTAGCAACCGATGACTTCTCTACCGATGATTTTAACGATACCAAGTATAAGTTAGAGCAGAGAGTCCAGAACTTCTCTACCGAAGCAGAGGTTTATAAAGAGGGAGATAATCGTATTGTATGTAATATTCCGGGTGAAAGCAATGCAGAAGAGGTGCTTGCAGAGTTAGGTAAGCCAGGTTCTTTATATTTTGCTACTGCTATTTCTGCTGAGGAAATTACAGAAGATATGGAGACTGTTACCGTTGGCGATGCTACTTATCAGATTTGGTTAAGCGGTTCAGATATCAAGAACGCTAAGCCGGCTACCACAACAGATAGCACAACTTCAGCAACAGAATATGTAGTAAGCCTTACCTTTACCAAGGATGGCGCAGAGAAGTTTTCTGAGGCAACTGCATACACCGCCGGATTAGGTACAGGTGCTAATTATTTATATATCATTTATGATGGTGAGATTATTTCTAGTCCAAGATGTGAGCAGGCCATCACAGGTGGTAAGGCCCAGATTGATGGAATGGAAAACTACGAGGAAGCAGATAAGCTTTCATCAAACATTCGTATCGGTTCTTTAAAACTTGAATTAAATGAAATTAGTCATAGTGTTAACGGAGCAAGTCTTGGTGACAAGGCATTATCTAGAGCAATCAAAGCTGGTCTGATCGGTACCGCAATTGTGGTGATTTTCATGATTTTCGTATACAGACTTCCAGGTTTTATCTCAGGAATTTGTCTTGTTTTCTATGCATTATTAGACCTTCTCCTTTTGAATGGATTTGATTTAACCCTTACCCTTCCTGGTATTGCTGGTATTATCCTTTCTATTGGTATGGCGGTGGATGCCAACGTTATTATCTATGCTCGTATTCGTGAAGAAATTGCGGCAGGTCGTCCGGTGGATCTTGCAATTAAGGCTGGTTTCTCAAAGGCTGCATCTGCTATTATTGATGGTAACGTAACGACTATTATCGCTGCATTAGTATTGATGTGGAAGGGGTCAGGTACCGTACAGGGATTTGCCCAGACTCTTGCAATCGGTATTATTCTTTCTATGTTTACTGCTTTAGTAATCGCTAGAATTCTTGTTTATGCATTCTATAGTCTTGGTGCAAAGAATCCTGCCCTTTATGGTGAGGAAAAGCATCGTAAGCACTTTGATTTTGTTGGACATAAGAAAGTCTTCTTTGCAATTTCTATTGTATGTATCTTAATTGGTGTGATCACCATGGGAGTAAATACTGCCAGAGGTAAGAAGGCATTTGCGCTTTCTATTGAGTTTGTAGGTGGTAAATCTTACAATGTAACTTTCGATAAGGAATACTCAATTTCTCAGTTTAATGATGACGTTAAGCCAGCAATCGCTGAAATTATCGGAAGCAATGATATTCAAGGAAGTAAGGAAAGAGATTCCAATGCTTGGACCATTAAAATTCCGAAGGATATTAGTGAGTCTAAGGTAACTGAGATGAAGAAACTCTTTGTAGATAACTATGGTGCTAAGGAAGATGAGATTGTAGAAACCTATATTTCATCTACCGTATCGAAGGAGATGGCAAGCAATGCAGTTGTTGCAACGATTATTGCAACGATTTGTATGTTGATCTATATTTGGTTTAGATTTAAGGATATTGGATTTGCTGGAGCAGCGGTTATTGCGCTTCTTCATGATGTTATGATTGTTCTTGGCTTTTATGCAATCTCAAGAATTTCGGTAGGAACTACTTTGATTGCTTGTATTCTTACAATTGTAGGTTACTCAATCAATGCGACAATCGTTATCTTCGATCGTATTCGTGAGAACTTAAAGATTCGTCGTAAGGGAGAGACCAAGGCTGAAATCGTTAACAATTCAATTATGCAGACAATGACTAGAAGTATCTACACTTCATTTACAACCTTTATTACCATTTTCATGGTATACATTTATGGTGTAGCTTCTATTAAGGAATTTGCATTACCACTGATGGTAGGTATTATCTGTGGTGCTTATTCATCTGTATTTGTTACCGGTTCGCTTTGGACAGTTTTCTTAAGAAAAAGTGTAAAGTAATTAGAACTTATATAAGTTAGGAGGATATACAACCTGGGGTGCCTGGGTTGTATATTTTTCCGTTAATGAATGTTAATTTTGGAAGGTGAAACATGGAACAATGGATGGTATATGCCAAAAAAGCAGATTTTGATGGCCTTGGAAAACAATTTCAAATCAGTCCGATCTTGGCAAGGATTATCCGAAATCGGGATGTGGTTACAGAAAAAGAGTTTGATTTCTATTTAAATGGAGATTTGAAGAAATTGTATTCCCCTTGGCTCTTAAAGGGAATGGACGAGGCAGTAAATCTTTTAGCAAAAAAAATTGCTGATAAGAAAAAAATCCGGGTAGTGTCGGATTATGATATTGATGGAACCTGTGCCGGCTATATTTTAGTGGAAGGTATTCGGGAAATCGGTGGTCGTGTGGATCTGGTAGTTCCAGATCGGGTAAAAGATGGCTATGGAATGAACGTTGAGATGGCTAGATGTGCATTTGAAGATGGGGTAGATACCATCATTACCTGTGATAATGGAATTGCAGCGATAGATGCCATTAAAGAAGCGAAAGAACTTGGTTTAAGCGTGATTGTTACTGACCATCATGAGGTAGGCTATACGGAAAAGTGGGGAGAAAAAGAATATATTTTACCGGAAGCGGATGTGATTGTAGATCCGAAACAGCCTGGATGTCAATATCCATACAAAGAGATTTGTGGAGCTACTGTGGCTTATAAGGTGATTGAGGCTCTTTTTAGCAAGTTCTCCAAGAAAGCTTCCGATGCCCATAAGTATCTGGAGTATGCGGGAATTGCAACCATTGGAGATGTGGTAGACCTTTTAGACGAAAACCGAGTCATTACCAAGTATGGTCTGCTTCTTTTAAACAGAACCACCAATATTGGTTTACAGGAATTGATTCGTGCCAATGATTTGGAGGGAAAGGTAATGAATTCCTATCATATTGGATTTGTTTTAGGACCTTGTATCAATGCGGCAGGACGCCTAGAGACGGCTAAGATGGCTTTTGAATTGCTTTCGGCTAAGAATCGTGGTCAGGCCAGATCTCTTGCCAAGAAACTGACCGATTTGAATAATGAAAGAAAGGCCATGACCAATGAGGGAGTAGAGATGGCAAAGGAAGAACTTGCGGCCTTTGAGGACTATCCGGTTCTTGTTATTTACCTTCCGGAACTTCATGAAAGTGTGGCGGGAATTGTGGCCGGAAGAATTCGGGAGATGACCTATAAGCCAACCATTATTCTTACCAATGGTAAGGAAGGGGTAAAGGGATCGGGCCGTTCCATTCCAGGATACCACATGTTTGAGGAACTGAACCGTTGTCGGAATACCCTGAAGAAATTTGGGGGACATGCCATGGCAGCCGGTCTTTCCTTGGAAGAGGATCATATTGATGTACTTCGAAATCTTTTAAACCAAAATTGTAGGCTGGAAGAAGAAGACTTTATTGAAAAAATCTGGATTGATGTGGCTATGCCATTTGAATATGCATCTATGAATTTTGTAAATCAGCTGGAGCTTTTAGAACCATTTGGCAAGGGAAATGAAAAACCAAGTTTTGGAGAACGTAATATTAGTGTAAGAAGAATTCGAATCTTTGGAGAAAAACAAGATGTCATTCGACTTTCCCTGGCAAATTCTTCTGATTGTCAGATTGATGGTGTATACTTTGACAACGAGAAAAAAATGATTCGATACTTAACAGAGGTATTTGGGGAAGGAGAAGTAGAAAAAGCCATGATGGGAAGACCAAATAAGATTCGCATCAATGTAATCTACTATCCTCAGATTAATGAATATAACGGGTACAAGAGTGTACAGGTTGTGATTAAAAACTTTAGATAAGGAGAATAAAATGAAAGATTTAAAGGATTATGTGATTACGATTCCGGATTTTCCGGAAAAGGGAATTATGTTTCGTGATGTAACCGGAATCTTAAAGGATCCGGATGGATTACATGCTTATATTGATGCTATGACCAAGGCCTTAGAAGGGGTTGACTTCGATGTGATTTTAGGACCTGAATCAAGAGGTTTTATCTTTGGTATGCCGGTTGCCTATAATCTTCATAAGGCATTTATTCCGGTAAGAAAGCCTGGAAAACTTCCGAGAGAAACTGTATCGAAGGAATATAGTTTAGAGTATGGTAGTTCAACGCTTGAAATTCATAAGGAAGACTTATTACCAGGTAGCAAGGTTGTAATTATCGATGACTTAATTGCTACCGCAGGTACTGCTAAGGCTATTGCAAGTATGGTAGAGGAGATGGGGGCTTCCGTTGAAAAGATGATCTTTGCCATTGAACTTGCCGGCTTAAATGGTAGAGAGCTTTTAAAAGACTATCAGGTAGAGAGTATTGTTTCTTATGAAGGCAAGTAATGTCTGGCTTGACAAGTTTTTTATACTCGTATTAAAATAGAAAGATGATAGTTGCGAGAATTAAGTCAGTGGGAACTGGCAGATGGGAGAGTGGCATATATGGCAAAGGAAAAGATTGTAAAAAACAATGCAGAAATTGAAATTGACGGACTTCAGGGAGGCCACGAGGAAACCCATAGTGAGAGTAAGGAGGTCTTGCATGATCGGTTGATTGAAACCATCCGCAGATATCGTGCCAACACGGATCTTAGTATGATTGAAAAGGCCTATGATCTTGCTTGTCAGGCCCATGAGGATCAGAGAAGAAAATCTGGGGAGCCTTATATTATTCATCCAATTTCCACCGCTATTATTTTGGCAGAGTTGGAATTGGATAAGGAAACCATTGCAGCCGGTCTCTTACATGATGTGGTGGAGGATACCCCATATACCAAGGAACAATTAGAAGAAATGTTTGGGTCTGATGTGGCTGAACTGGTAGACGGAGTTACTAAACTGACGCGATTAAATCTTGATCATGATAAGGTGGAGGAACAGGCAGAGAACCTTAGAAAGATGTTTCTTGCCATGGCAAAGGATATCCGCGTAATCCTGATTAAACTGGCAGACCGTCTTCATAATATGAGAACGCTTCAGTTTATGAAGCCTGAAAAGCAAAAGGAGAAGGCTCGTGAAACCATGGATATTTATTCTCCTTTGGCTAGTCGCCTGGGTATTAGTAAGATTAAGATTGAATTAGATGATCTTGCCTTAAAGTATTTAGAACCAGAAGCTTATACGGATCTTTATAAGCAGGTAAAAGACCGGGTTGCCAATAAGGAAGATTTCATCTTAAGTCTGGTAGACCAGGTAAAGACTGATATTAAGGAGGCTAAAATCCAGGGAACCGTTAGTGGTCGGGTAAAGCATATCTTTAGTATCTACAAAAAGATGGTGAATCAAAATAAAACCTTAGATCAGATCTATGATATTTTTGCCGTAAGAATTATTGTGGATAGTGTAAGGGACTGTTATGCGGCTCTTGGTATTATGCATGAAAAATATACTCCGATTCCAGGAAGATTCAAGGATTATATAGCAATGCCAAAACCCAATATGTATCAGTCGCTTCATACAACCTTAATCGGACCTACTGGTCAGCCATTCGAAGTACAGATTCGTACCGCAGAGATGCATCGTACCGCAGAATTCGGTATTGCTGCTCACTGGAAATATAAGGAAACCGGTGGTTCCACCCAGCTTGCCAACCAAAGTGAAGAAGAGAAGCTCTCTTGGCTTCGTGAAATCCTTGAATGGCAAAAGGATATGGATGACAACAAGGAATTCATGAAGGGATTAAAGAATGACTTATCCTTATTTTCAGAAAGGGTGTATTGCTTTACTCCAAATGGAGATGTAAAGACCCTTCCGAATGGTTCGACCCCTATTGATTTTGCTTATGCTATCCATAGTGCTGTAGGTAATAAGATGGTTGGAGCAAGTGTAAATGGAAAAATGGTGCCAATTGACTATAAATTGCAAAATGGTGATCGAGTATCCATTACGACTTCTCAGAATTCGAAAGGACCAAGTTTAGACTGGTTAAATATTGTTAAGTCTACCCAGGCGAGAAATAAAATTAATCAGTGGTTTAAGAAGGAATTAAAAGAGGATAACATTGCTCAGGGTAAGGAATTATTAGAGCATTACTGTAAATCTCATGGGATAGTACTTGCAGGAAGGTATACCCCTGAGGACCAGAAGAAGATCATGAACAAGTATGGTTTCCGTGAGTGGAATGCTCTCCTTGCAGCCATTGGTCATGGTTCCTTAAAGGAAGGTCAGGTTGTAAATAAATTAGTCGAGGAAATTGAAAAGCGAGAAAAGAAAAATATCTCAGATGAAGACGCTTTGGTGGCTATGAATAGTGAGAATATTCATCCATCTAATAGGAGCCGCAAGAAGAGTGGTATTACGGTTCATGGCCTAGATGATGTGGCAGTTCGTTTTTCTAAATGCTGTTCTCCGGTTCCGGGAGATGAAATCGTAGGATTTGTTACTAGAGGACGTGGAGTATCTATTCACCGAACGGATTGTATTAATGTGATTAGTCTTTCTGAAACAGAACGGGCTCGATTAATTGATGCTGAGTGGCAGGAAGAGGCCATGAATAATTCCGGTGAAAAGTATTTGGCAGAGATTAATATTTTTGCTAACAATCGTACCGGATTAATTGCAGATCTTTCTAGACTTTTCTCAGAGAGAAATATTGATGTTCAGACCATTAACTCTCGTATTAGCAAGCAGGGAATTGCCACCATTGGTATGAGCTTTGAAATCTTTTCTGTGTCGGAATTAAAGCAGTTGGTGGAAAAAATTCGTCAGATTGATGGAGTCTTTGAAATTGAGCGTACCCGTGGTTAGTTTGGAGCGAAATCTATGAAATTAAAAATAAAAACCATGGTGGTAGGACCTATTGCCACCAATTGTTATTTGCTTAAAGAGGAAGAAAGTGGACACGGACTCCTGATTGACCCAGGGGCAGAACCAGAACGGATTCTTACGGCTGTTTTAGCAGAAAAAACAAGTATTGATGGAATCCTATTAACCCACGGTCACTTTGATCATATAGGGGGAGTGAAACGTCTAAAGGAAGAGTTCCAGGCTCCTGTTTATTTAGGAAGACGGGAAACCGTGATTGTTTCCAATCCTCACTATAATCTGTCAGCTAATATGGCAGAACCTTTTACTGTGGGATATGATTTTCTGGTATCCGATGGTCAGGTTTTGCGATTTTCTGATATGTCGGGTCTTGAAATTAAGGTAATAGCTACACCCGGCCATACCATTGGCGGTGTTTGCTACTATCTAGATGGGATTCTATTTTCGGGAGATACCTTATTTGCTTCTTCCTACGGTAGGGTGGATCTTCCTACGGGAGATGAGATTCAAATCTTAAATTCCATTAAGAATAAGCTTTTATGTCTTCCCGAAGATACTCAGGTATTTCCAGGCCACGGAGGATCAACCGTGATTGAAAGAGAAAAGTTTTACTATAACATTTAATGAAAGTAATAAAAATATATGATTTTAATAAAATTAAGTAAGGACTTATTTGGTTATGATATTGAATCCTTGGTAAGGGCGTTTTACCTAGGGGAGAAAGTAGTTGTAAAAACCTTAAGTGGGACCAGTAAGCAAAGACCAGATATGGTTCTTACCGTAGAATATTTTCCTGATAAGGTTCAGATTGCTACCTATGAGCGTATGAAAGATCTGGAATTTCAAATTTCCGGTCATGTTATGACCTTCCAGGATGAAGCGAAAATTGAAGATTATGATGATCGCTTGGGGGCAAAAAACACGGTGAAAAAGCTTCTTTATCAGATGCTTACCAGAAGAACCAAGATGGAACTTCCTTGGGGAACCTTAACGGGAATTCGTCCCATTAAACTTGCCTTGGATTTGCTTGAAGAAGGAAGCTTGGAAAATGAGGTGAGACGTCGATTAAGGGAGACTTATTTGGTTTCTGATCAAAAGATTGATTTGACCATAGAAGTGGCAAAGGAAGAACTTGCTATGCTATCTCCTTATGATTATGCCAGTGGCTATAGTGTTTATATTGGAATTCCTTTTTGTCCAACCACTTGTGCCTATTGTTCCTTTACCTCTTACCCAATCCACAAGTACCATCATAAGGTGGATGCTTATCTGGATGCCATGTTTCAAGAGATTGATTACATCGCAGAAACTTTTAAGTTTCGCCGTCTCTATACGGTTTATATAGGGGGAGGAACCCCAACTAGTTTAAGCGCAGAAGAACTGGAGCGTCTTTTAAATAAGGTGGTAACTACCCTTGACATGGAAGATGTGTTGGAATTTTCTGTGGAGGCTGGTCGGCCGGATTCCATTACAAAAGAAAAACTTGAGGTTATGAAAAAGTATGGGGTTACTCGGATTTCAATTAATCCTCAGACTTTAAAGGATGAAACACTTCATTTGATTGGAAGAGCCCATAATATGGACCAGTTCTATAAGGCCTTTGCCATGGCTAGGGAATGCGGCTTTGATAATATTAATACGGATTTGATTTTAGGACTACCGAACGAGAATAAGGAAGATGTGAAACGTACCCTTGAAAAAATCGGGGAACTGTCTCCGGAAAATGTAACGATTCATTCTTTGGCAATTAAACGGGCGGCCCGTTTGAATCAGTCCAAGGAGATGTTTGAAAAGTATTATTATGAAACGGATGCTTCCTTAATGGATGAGGTATTAGATGCTTGTAGAAATGAAGGCTATCATCCTTACTATCTGTATCGTCAGAAAAATATGACCAACCATCTAGAAAATATTGGTCTGGCTAAGCTTGGTTATAATTGTCTTTATAATATTTTAATTATGGAGGAAAAGCAGACGATCATTGGAATTGGAGCTGGTTCTGTCACCAAGTTTATTGACGAAATAGATGGAAAACTTCAGTGCACAAAAGTGGATAATGTAAAAGATGTGGATCTTTACATTGAGCGAATTCAAGATATGATTGGCCGTAAAGATGAATATATTAAGAGGCATTATAAAACCAAGGAAGCAGTAATGGATCCTCTTTGGCAGGAACTTCCAGAACATTTGGCGCATGGCATGAATGTAAGTAATTTAGCCTATGAGATTGCGAAGGAATATGGACTTGCCGAGGCAGAGTGTAAGGAAATTGCCGTGGCAGGAATGCTGCATGATATTGGTAAAATCTGCCTTCATCACTACCTGAATGGAAAGACAGCCCTTCAGGTAGAAGAGATGCGGTATATTCGAATGCATTCTACCTTTAGTTATCAGCTTTTAAAGAAATATGGATTCTCCGATTATATTTGTCAGGCTGTTTATCATCACCATGAAAATATGGATGGAACGGGATTTCCAGATAATTTAAAGGGAGATGAGATTCCTTTGGCAGCTAGAATTTTAAGGGTTTGTGATGAATACTTGGCCCTGATTTCTGACCGAGGTTATCGGGCGGCCTTTGATCGGGATACTGCAATTACCTTAATGCTTGAGGATAGTAAGAATTTTGATGTAAAGGTTTTGCTGGCATTTTTAAGGGCTATACATGAAATTGATTTTGAGAAGATTACAATTGAAAGAAAGGATATCATAAAAGATGGCATTGATTAAGACACCAGTTACCGGAATGAAAGATATTTTACCTAAGGAGATGGAAATCCGTAATTATGTCATTTCCCAGATTCAGGAAACTTATGCGAGCTTTGGATTCTCTCAGATGGAAACCCCATGCGTAGAGCATATTGAAAATCTTTGCAGTAAGCAGGGGGGTGAAAATGAAAAGTTAATTTTTAAGATTTTAAAACGTGGAGAAAAGTTGAATGTAGAAGCGGCAACCACAGAAGCAGAGGTGGTAGACGGAGGACTTCGTTATGACCAGACCCTTCCTCTTGCCAGATATTATGCCAATAATAATAAAGATTTATTGGGACCATTTAAGGCTTTAAATATTGGAAATGTTTGGAGAGCAGATCGTCCACAGAAGGGACGTTTCCGTCAGTTTATGCAGTGTGACATTGATATTTTAGGTGAGTCCACAAATATTGCGGAAATCGAATTGATCCTTGCAACTTCTACCTTATTGGGAAAGATTGGTTTTAAGAATTTTACCATCCGTATCAATGATCGTCGTTTCCTAAAGGCCATGGCTGCGTACTCTGGATTTGAAGAAAAGGATTATGATGATATCTTTATTACCTTAGATAAGATGGATAAGATTGGTCTTTCCGGAGTAAAGGAGGAACTTTTAGCTAGCGGTTATGAGGCAGAGTCCGTTGAGAAATATCTGGATCTTTTTGCAAATGTTACAGGAGACTTAAAGGGAGTCAGTTACTTAAAGGAGACTCTTGGAGACTTCCTTCCAGCGGATTGTGCCGAGGGACTTTCTGAAATCATGGAAGCAGTAGACCAGACAAGGACAGCTGAGTTTAATACCCTCTTTGATCCTACCCTGGTTCGTGGTATGAGCTACTATACCGGTACCATTTTTGAAATTTCAATGGATGAATTTGGATCTTCTGTTGGTGGTGGTGGAAGATACGATGAAATGATTGGTAGATTTACCGGCCAGGATGTGCCGGCCTGTGGTTTCTCCATTGGTTTTGAAAGAATTGTTATGCTTCTTATGGAACGTGACTTTAAGGTGCCAACGGCTAAGGAAAAGGTGGCTCTTCTTTTAGAGAAAAATTTAAGCAGTGAAAAGAAGATTGAAGCTCTCAGGGATGCAAAAGAACTTAGGGAAGCAGGTAAGAGTGTCTTCTTAACTGTGATGAAGAAAAATAAAAAATTCCAGAAGACCCAGTTAGGGGAACACGGATATACGGAATTTAAGGAATATTTTAATAGATAACAACTTTTTTCCACGATTCCGGCATTTTGTGTTATGATAGTGCTGTTATAAAGAAGTTTGTTTGGAGGTTAGACATGGCAGAGTCAATGCAGGGACTTTCCCGTACATGTAGATGTGGAGAGCTCAGTGTAAAGAACGCAGGAGATCCGGTGACCGTAATGGGTTGGGTTTCCAGAAATAGAAATAAGGGTGGTCTTGTATTTACAGATTTAAGAGACCGTTCCGGTGTTTTGCAGATTGTATTTGAAGAAGGAAAGACAGATCCTGAGGTTTTTGAAAAGGCCCAAAAACTACGTAGTGAAGATGTAATTGCGGTAGTAGGTAAGGTTTCTAAGCGTGCAGGTGCAGTGAATGAGGATCTTGCCACAGGAGAAATTGAGGTAATTGGAGAAAGTCTTAGAGTCTTATCTCAGTCATTAACTCCTCCATTTCCAATCGAGGATAAGATTGCAACCAAGGAAGAACTTCGTTTGAAGTATCGTTATCTTGACCTTCGTCGTCCGGAACAGCAGAAAAAAATCATTATGAGAAGTCAGGTGGTAAATCGTATCCGTAATTTCCTTGCTGAGGAAGGATTTATTGAGATTGAAACCCCAATTCTTTGTAAGTCGACTCCTGAAGGAGCAAGAGATTACTTGGTACCTAGCCGTGTGCATCCTGGTAATTTTTATGCCCTCCCACAGAGTCCACAGCTTTTCAAACAGCTTTTAATGTGTTCCGGTTTTGATCGTTACTATCAGGTTGCCAAGTGCTTCCGTGATGAAGATCTTCGTGCAGATCGTCAGCCAGAGTTTACTCAGATTGATATGGAATTATCATTTGTAGATGTGGATGATGTATTAGATGTCAATGAACGTCTTTTAGCGAAGGTATTTAAGGATACCATTGGGGTAGATGTTCCACTTCCAATTCAAAGAATGACCTGGCAGGAGGCGATGGATCGGTTTGGTTCTGATAAGCCTGATACCAGATTTGGTATGGAATTAAAGGATGTATCGGAACTTGTAAAAGATTGTGATTTTAAGGTATTTACAGATGCAATCGCTGCAGGTGGTTCTGTTCGTGGTATTAATGCCAATGGACAGGGAGATCTTGCTAGAAAGAAGATTGATGCCTTAATCGAATATGTAAAGACTTATGGAGCCAAGGGTCTTCCTTATATTGCTCTTAAGAGCGATGGAAGCGTCAAGTGCTCATTTGCCAAGGCAGTAGATGAGGATACTGTAAATCGCTTAATTGAGGCTATGGATGGTAAGCCAGGAGATCTTTTATTCTTTGCTGCTGATAAGAATAAGGTGGTTTGGGATAGTCTTGGAAATCTGCGTCTTGAGATTGCAAGACAGAATAATTTACTTGATCCAAAGCAGTTTAATTTCCTTTGGGTTACAGAATTCCCACTTCTTGAGTGGTCAGATGAGCAGGGTAGATACTTGGCTATGCACCATCCATTTACCATGCCAATGGAAGAGGATTGGGATAAGGTAGATACCGATCCGGGTTCGGTACGTGCCAAGGCCTATGATATTGTTTTAAATGGTACCGAGCTGGGTGGTGGATCCATTCGAATCCATATGGATGATGTTCAGGAAAAGATGTTTGAGGTGCTTGGATTTACGAAGGAACAGGCGCATGAGCAGTTCGGATTCTTATTAGATGCCTTCCAGTATGGTGTGCCACCACACGCAGGTCTTGCATATGGTTTGGATCGTATGATTATGTTAATGACAGGTGCTACAAGTATTCGTGAAGTAATTGCTTTCCCAAAGGTAAAGGATGCTTCCGATCTTATGACAGAGGCCCCTGGACTTGTTGATCCAAAGCAGTTAGAGGAACTTGGAATTGCTCTTACAGATGAAACAAGAGAAGGACTGAATGCAGAAGAAGAATAGGTCTTTTGGAATGGAGGATTTATGGGAAGAAGAAAGATGAGTATCTGGCGTAAGCTTTACATTACTTACGAAAGAAATCCGGTATTTTATCTATCAGTATTACTGGTGATTTTGGGAATTCTTACAGCGATTATGATTCCCCTTGAAAATGGGAAGTTAAAGAAAGCAGAAGCTGAGTCTGTAAAGAAGAAAGAATCGGTAAAAAAGGAGTCTTCTAGCACTAGCACCACAACAGGTCAGGTGCAGACAGAAGAACCGGTATTGGTACCTGCAGATCCTGTGGCTGTATTTTCTAATGCCGTATTTATCGGTGACTCTAGAATGAAGGGTTTTTATACTTACTCTGATATTTCCAATTACTGCAACAATTTTGCGGTATATGAGGGATTAGATGTAGGAGATTTTGATTCAGAAAAGTTTGCCGGAGAATCCGGAGATCAGACGGTTTTTGAATATTTAACAGACAAGAATTATGACAAGGTATTCTTGATGCAGGGAATCAATGAACTTGGATGGCCAAGTGTAGATTCCTTCATTAGTCAGTATCAGGAAGACATTGAAAAAATTCAGACCTTATGTCCAAACGCTAAGATTTATTTAATGCAGATTATTAATGTAACCAAGGAAAAATCTGATTCTGATAGTTATATTAACCGCACCAGAATTCGTCAATATAATCGAGCAATTAAGGCTCTTTGTGACGGAGAAAACATTATCTGGATTAATCTGAATAAGGAATTGTCAGAGGATGGATATCTGATTTCGGAAGCAACCACAGATGGAGTTCATTTGACCAGTCAATATGCGCAGGTTATGTTTGAAGAAATCTTACAATTCTTCACAGAACATCCAGATGGCATGGATATTAAGGAAGAAGAAACTACTACAGAAGCGTCTTCTACTGAGGAAGAAACCACAACAACAGGCTCTGTAGCCGACCAGATGGTTACCGAAGGGGAAGCCATAGAATAAGGTTTATAAAAATGTAGTTAACATAGGTGTACCGACCCCAAAAAGTTAGACCAAGACTCGAAGTGGTTTAGAGGTCGGTATAACAAATCCAGTATTTTCAAGGCTTGAAATCATGTTAAAAAAACATGATTTCGGGCCTTTTTTTTGTCGTGATACGATTATGATACTGTTTTTCTCAGAAAAAACTGTATCGGAATTAT
>AUXO016536148.1_pt1 | contig 17177 bp, 15 predicted proteins | sample 768731 | NCBI WGS metagenome assembly AUXO01 (sample SAMN02715735, study PRJNA202380) | gut metagenome | biome: sheep rumen | host: Ovis aries | place: New Zealand: Palmerston North
TCTATAACAGCTCCCACAAAGCATGGATCTGCTATTCTCTGCAATACATTGTCTACTGCAAATACGTTCAGCCATTCGATGTGTGCATTTTGAACTATCTTCAGCATTCCTGTCTTTGCCATGGAAGCATACCAGCCGCCGTTTCCGTTAGGAGCCATAGCGATCCTTCCCTTGCCAGAAAGCATGAGCTTTCCGTTGGTATCAACAGTTGGAAGCTGCTCCTGTACGAAAAACCATACATTATCGCTGCTGTATCCGAAATAGTTATGTGCTTCAAAGAATTCTCTTGTCTCCTTGTTGTTATCAGCACTTGTCATAATAAACAGCGGAACCCATGCTCCTGCCTCTTTTACTACGTCAAGGAGATTATTGATAAGACATTCAAATATATAAAGCTCCTTGTTTACTCCTATATTGTACATGCCCTTGGGATGATCAAATCCGAGACGGCTTCCCTGTCCTCCTGCAAGCAGAACTGCACCTACTTTTCCTTCACGTATCGCTTTAAGTCCTGCTTCTGTATAACGTTCGTGATTCTTTGCTATGTCAGACAGTGTAGTTGCAAAAAGCGGTTCAAACTTTCCGCGCTTCTCTTCGGCATCAATTGCATTAAGTACAGAAAAATCAAGTGATTCGATATGTGATACCATTTCAAGCTGTTCTTCTTTGCTAAGAGACTTTAAATGCTTTACGATATGCTCCTGTTCAAGCATATTCAGCATCTCCGATACTTTGTGCTTCATATATATAACCTCCGATAATACTGAGTTTTTCTGCAAATACCAAATGAACGGTGCATGGATTTCCACGTACCGTTCATTTAATTATACTATAATTGTTATTGAAAGTCAAGTCAAAAACTGTAAGGATATATTACAGTTCCTTCTTGCAGAGATCAAGTGCAGAAGCAATGACTGCATCCATGTCATAGTACTTGTATTCTCCGAGACGTCCGCCGAAGATTATGTTCTTCTCGCTGTCGGCAAGCTTCTTGTATTCAGCATAAAGAGCACCGTTCTTTTCATCGTTGACAGGATAATATGGCTCATCACCGGGCTTCCATTCAGAAGAATACTCACGGCTGATAACAGTCTTTGGAAGGTCATTTCCATTCTTGTCCTTGCCGAATTCAAACCACTTGTGCTCTATGATACGAGTCCAAGGAGTTTCTCTGTCAGTATAGTTTACAGCAGCATTACCCTGGAAGTTAGGCTTATCCAGAAGCTCTGTCTCAAAACGAACGCTTCTGTATTCAAGTGTACCAAGCTTGAAATCAAAGTACGCATCGATAGGACCTGTGTAAACTACCTTGTCAGCAAGTGCATCAAGCTCTGCCTTATTTGCAAGATAATCTGTATTAAGGCGAACCTCTATACCCTCAAGCATATTTGCTACCATCTGAGTGTAGCCGCCTACAGGGATTCCCTGATAGAGTGCGTTGAAGTAGTTGTTATCAAATGTTAAACGTACAGGAAGTATCTTGATGATGAATGAAGGAAGTTCCTTGCAGTCACGTCCCCACTGCTTCTCTGTGTAACCCTTGATAAGCTTCTCATAGATGTCACGTCCGACAAGCGAAATAGCCTGCTCTTCAAGATTCTTTGGCTCACCTGTGATCTCCTTGCGCTGCTCCTCGATCTTTGCTGCAGCTTCCTCAGGTGTAACTACTCCCCACATCTTGTTGAATGTGTACATGTTGAATGGGAGTGAATAAAGCTCTCCCTTGTAGTTTGCTACAGGTGAGTTTGTGAAACGGTTGAACTCAGCAAACTGAGTTACATAGTCCCATACTGCCTTGTTGTTGGTATGGAAGATGTGTGCACCGTAAATGTGAACGTTGATGCCCTCAGTCTCCTGTGTGTAAACGTTACCGGCAATGTTAGGACGCTTGTCTATGACAAGTACACTCTTGCCTGCTTTCTTCGCTTCGTGAGCGAATACTGCTCCGTATAAGCCGGAGCCGACTATTAAGTAATCGTATTTCATAACCCTTCCTCCATTTATATGGTAACAACAGCTTAAATCATTGTTTCAATCATTCTTTCAAACATCTGAATCAAACTATATTCTGGTCTCCATTCCAACTGCATAAGCTTATCAGTTGAAAGATTCATTTTTTAGGTAGGGGCATATCCCAATTTATTGATGTCTGCATTTTCTTCAATCTGAACCTGAATATGTTTCTGACTAAGTGCTGAAACTGCACAAGCCATTTCATAAATGGAGGGATAGCCTGCGGATCCTCACCGATCATGCCGGATTCGTGCGCACCGATGGGATTGAAATATCTCAGCAGAATAACTGATAATGCTTGATTTGCTTTCGCTGCGTCCTCAAAAATCTGCTACATCATGGATTTTGTCCAGCCATAGGGATTTGTACACGCACCGCGCGGCATGGTCTCCAGATACGGAACTGGGTTTGCTTCGCCATATACGGTAGCTGAGGAGGAGAAAATGATGTTGCTCACATGGAACTTCTCCATCGTTTCCAGCAGCGTCAGCGTTGTGTCAATGTTATTGCGGTAATACATGATCGGCTTTTCAACAGATTCGCCGACTGCTTTCAGTCCGGCGAAATGGATCACAGCATCAATTTGATTCTTACCAAAAACTTTTTCAAGAGCAGGCTTATCGCTCACATCCGCCTCATAAAGAGCGATTATCTTTCCGGTGATTTTCTCCACGCGATTTATGGATTCCGGACAACTGTTTGCGTAGTTGTCCACGACGATTAAGTCATAACCTGCATTTAAAAGTTCAACTGCAGTATGCGAACCGATGTAGCCGGCACCGCCTGCGAGTAATATTGTTGGCATTTCTTTTACCTCAATCGATTTCAGTATTCTACAAAAACAGTCCATTGAATCAAATACTCCTGACCCAATGGACTGCTGTTTTACACGTTGTTATAAGTGTATGATACTACAAATTTGCGTGATCTGCCGAGTGTTTATTCCACCGTCACCGACTTCGCCAGGTTTCTCGGCTTATCCACATCAAAACCCTTGCCGATAGATACATAATAGCTGATGAGCTGCAGCGGAATGACGCTCAAACTGCCTGTGAACAGATTGTTGATCGCCGGCACATAGCACACAAACTCCGCCGTATCTTCAAGAAAATAATTCCCCGCAGTCGTCACCGCCATGACCTTCGCACCACGGCTCTTGACCTCGACCATGTTGCTGATCGTCTTCTCGACCAGATTGTCCTGCGTTACCACGGAGAGCACAATCGTCCCGTCCTCGATCAGGCTGATCGGACCGTGCTTGAGCTCACCGGCAGCGTATGCCTCGGAGTGAATATAGCTGATCTCCTTGAGCTTCAGGCTGCCCTCCATGCCGATTGCATAGTCAATGCCTCGCCCGATGAAGAAGGCATCGGAAATATTAATGAGCTTGTTGGAATACCACTGCAGACGTTCCTTGTTTTCGAGGATTTTCTCGATTTTTTCAGGGATCGTGTTGATCTCAGAAAGCAGCTCTGCATAGCGTGTATCTTCGATTTCCTCTCTTGCCTTTGCGAATTGAAGCGCCAGCAGATATCCTGCCACAAGCTGACAGCTATACGCCTTGGTGGTCGCTACAGAAATTTCAGGACCTGCAAGTGTATAGAACACATTGTCCGCTTCTCTTGCGATAGATGAGCCGACCACATTGACGATGCCGAGCGTTTTCACATCCTTATCCTTTGCCATGCGCAGCGCCGCAAGTGTGTCTGCCGTCTCACCGGACTGCGAGATTACGATAACAAGACTGTTCTTTTTCAGCTTCATATCACGATAGCGGAATTCAGACGCAAGCTCCACACGCACAGAAAGACTCGTCAGACTTTCGATCACATACTGCAAGTCCATGCCGACATGGTACGCAGAACCGCAGGCGATGATATACACCTGATCGAGTGTTTTCATCTCATCGTCCGTGAGCGTAAAGGAATCGAAATGAACAATGCCGTCTTTCACCACAGAATTGATCGTATCACGAATGACCTTCGGCTGTTCGTGAATTTCTTTCAGCATGAAATGCTCATAGCCGCCCTTTTCGGCGGATTCTGCATCCCACTTGATCTCGGTCAGCGGCTTCTGGATTTCCTCGCTGTCAATATTAAAGAACGTCACAGCGCCCTTTTCGAGCTTGGCGATCTCCATGTTGCCGATGTAATAGACTTTTCTCGTGTATTTGAGAATTGCAGGAACATCCGAAGCAACATAGCTTTCGCCGTCTGCAATGCCAATGATCATCGGGCTGTCCTTTCGGGCGCAATAGATCTCACCGGGATAGTCCTTGAACATCACGCAAAGCGCATAGGAACCGCGAATGCGCACCATTGCACGGGCGATCGCCTCAATCGGCTGCTGGGAATACTTTTTGTAATAATAGTCGATCAGCTTCACAGCGACTTCCGTGTCAGTCTGTGATTTGAAGGAATAGCCCTTCTTAATGAGCTTTTCGCGCTGCTCCTGATAGTTTTCGATGATACCGTTATGCACTGCGATCACATTACCGTCATCGGAAGCATGCGGATGTGCATTGACCGCAGACGGCTCACCGTGCGTTGCCCAACGGGTATGACCGATGCCGCAGGTACCCTTGACAGCCTTGCCCTGATTGGTCATTTCGGCAAGCACTTTCAGCTTGCCCTTTTCCTTGATGACTTCAGTCTCAGCATCGCCGTCTCTCACAGCGATGCCGGCTGAGTCATAGCCTCTGTATTCGAGTTTAGACAGCCCGTCCAGCAGGATCGGGGCTGCTTGTTTTGTTCCTGTGAAACCTACGATTCCGCACATATTAGTCTACCTCTTAGTAAGTTTTTTATTGTTTAACCAGCATTCTGACAAGCAATTATCTCGTCTAAACAGGAAGACTGGATATTTCAAACCGCCCTCCGTTAATTTGGATCAGTATTTAAATCATCATGAGATGTCTTGCTTTCTTCTGTAACCTCATCTGTATCATGTAGATCCCTTTTCATCTGGCTGCTGCTGATTTCAGGTGTACGCGGAAGATAGACGACATCAATGCCTTCTTCTTTGAGGAAATCAAACTTTCCCTTCCAGTCATCGCCCATGACAAAGGTATCCACATGGTATTCGTGAACATCCGTCCTCTTTTGCTGCCAGCTATTTTCCGGAATCACAAGATCAACATATCGAATCGACTCCAGTAACTGTTTTCTCTGCTCATAAGTGAAATAGGTTTTCTTGTGCTTTTCATTCCAGTTGAACTCGTCTGACGAAAGTACAACAATCAAATAATCTCCCAACGCCTTTGCTCTACGCAAAAGATTGATATGTCCATAATGTAGCAGATCATAAGTTCCATATGTTATAATTCTCTTCATACTAGTTCCTTTCTTGCTCTTTAGCAGTGAATACTCATAATTAATTTGCAAATCAGATGGATTGATCTCTGATTTTTTATCACGTGACATCAGGAAATCCGCTGCTTGTTTCACATCTAACCCATGATTTATGACATTATTCACCATTTCAACAATTGGCATTTCGACTTTGTACGTAGCTGCTAACTGAACGGCAGCCGGAAGAGCATTGATTCCCTCGACAACCATCCCAACTCGATTAACAGCTTCAGAACACTCCATACCTTGTCCGATATAATAACCGCATTGTTGATTACGGCTATGTTTACTTGTTGCAGTGACAACCAAATCACCAATTCCAGCCAGTCCACTGAATGTTTCCCGATCGCATCCCATTGCAATTCCCAAGCGTGTTATTTCTGCTACGCCTCTGGTAATTAGCGCAGCCATGGTATTATCTCCGTATCCAAGACCATGAGAGATGCCGACTGCAAGTGCAATGATATTTTTAATAGCTCCACACAGTTCCACGCCTTCCATATCCGAATTAGTATACACACGCATACAGGAATCCGCAAAGATATTCTGGATGGTTTCTGCAACACTGACATCATTACAAGAAGAAACAATCGTTGTGGGAATATCCCGTGCAACCTCCTCAGCATGGGAAGGTCCAGAAAGTACAGCCACCGAAACATCGGTAACTCCCGCCTTGTTCAACTCATCCTGAATAATCTGTGTCATTGTGAAGTGCGTATCCGGTTCGATTCCCTTTGCCACATTCACAATAATCTGCTGTGTTTTCAGAAAAGGCACCATACTTCTTGCAGTTACACGAATAAACTGAGATGGAACGGCCAAAAACAACACATCTTTTTCTTGACAAACCTCATGGAGCTCGGCTGTAAACCTGATTTCATCCGGAATCACCATATCCGGAAGATTGCACTGCCTGCGCGTCTTAGTCAATGCATTGATCTCATCAGGGAGTGCAGACCAAACCGTTACCTCATGTGAGCAATTGCTCATAATTCTTGCTAAGGCAATTCCCCAAGTTCCAGCGCCTAAAACACCGATTTTTAACATATTAATTCCCCTTTCAGATGGTGCTCCATTTTTTGTATCATCTGGTCTTATTTATATCTTCCAAAGTCTACTTCCATTCTGCCGTGATGATTTCTGTTTGTTTCCGGAGGCGGTGTCAGATAATCGCCGTAAAAATAGGAAAGATATGCATCATAATCCTTGATGCCCGGATATACTCTGTCCTCAAACGTATAATCTACTGTTTCAGAAATCCATTTTGATTTTATGGTCTCACGTTGCAGTCCGTATGTGCCATCGCTTGTGACTAAATTTTCACTTTCATTACAGCCAGTAATCGCATGATACTTAAGTTTTTTGAGAGCATTAATACTAAAGAACAGGGAAAGAAAATGTGCAAGTTTGTAAGAAAACTGTTTCTTTCGTTCATTATCTCCATAACCGCATTTTACCCAAAGCAGGTTTCTGAATAACCAGAAAGATTTGAATTGAAAAAACCTTTTTACTGGAGAGGGATACACATAATCCAATGGAAAAATATCAATATAGATTCCCTGATTCGTCGAAACCTTGGATGAAAAGCTCTCCAAAACCTTTGTGCCATTCAAACGCAACTTTGCGAAATTAAACGCATAATAACGGTCATTTCGGTCAGTCTGCAATGTAAATACACTATGATCCAATTCTTTTTCACTAACCACAAGAAACTTCTCATAGTCACAGCGCTTCATACCAAAATCCATATCATCGTCCCATGGTATAAACCCCTTATGTCTAATCGCACCCAACAATGTCCCTGCGATCATAAAATAATGAATGTCATATTTTTCACAAATCCGTTTCACTTCATCGGCTAGTATGAGATGCAATCCATGCATTTTATCCAGTATCTCTTGCTGTTCCATTTTCTTCACTTCCTTATTCTGTTATTTTACAAGACCCAGCTGCATAAGCTTACAGTCCCATAAATTCAGCGATTCGCTTGCAACTATATCCATCATGGAATTGGAACAGGCGTTCAGACAGTGCAATTCTTTCCTGCCGGTAGTCATCTCTGCCGGCTGCCGTATCTCGAATAAAGTCAAGCATATCCTCAAATTTGAGTATTTCCTTTCCTGCCATCATTTCATGCGGATCCTCCACAACAAAACCTAATTTATACTCTTCTCTGTCAGCCATCACATACGCAATCGGACGATCCAAGTGAAGATAATCAAAAGCAACTGCACTATAATCGCTGATGAGTGCATCCGTATCCTTCATCAATCTATAATTGTCAATTTTCAGTTTCTTGACAGTATCACCAGTCAAGACTTTAATATTGCTACATTCCTTTACTCGGATTGTTTCTTTTTCCTGCATAGGATGGATCTTGATAATAAGCAAACAATCTAGCTTTTCCAGAAGTGTATTCAGTATTTGGAGTTGTGCCTTAGATTCAATGAGTGGGACTCCTAATGGCTGTTCAGCGGTACTATCGACTCTGTTGTGCCCGCCACCTTTGCGGAATGTAGGCATCCAAAGCACAACAGAGTGATAGCTTTGTTGCGTCACTTTTTTTATCTCATTTGTTGATGGTGTATACAAACAATCATGTACGGGATAGCCAAGATATAAGAATTTATCATTCGGAAACGGCAAATCCAATTGATTTGCCATAATAGGCGCATAGTTTTCAGAAGGCGCAAGAACATAATCTATTTCATCAGGAATATGCATCCTTCCCTTGCAATTTTTTAGACTAATCCCACCATGTGTAAAAAAGAATGCTTTCTGATCCGTGCGCAGCTTTGTATTCAAATAACAATCCGATGTCAGAAATTTGGAAATGCTACGATAATACGCTCTGCGAATACTTGGTTTATTGAGAGATACAGACGTCACATTATATGGTAACTTTTGAACACGCTTATTCTTCAGTAGCCAGACAATCCGATAGAACTGATTATAATCATTATCAATCAAATACTGATAGAATGCACCGCCATTGCAGTCAAAATCATTATGACTCTCAATAACGATAATGTCTTTTAGTTTTTTCCTTTTGTTTATTATCAGCATTATCTTCTCAATGATTTGCTGCAGTTTAAATCTATACAGTACCTCAATAGCATGGCGAATACCATTTTTCTTGAGATAGGCAATCGGATTCATAGCACTTTTCCTTTCTTTAAATTGTAGATATAGAATACTGCATAGGATGTCCTTATTTCTTAAACTGCAGCAATGTTTCTTTAATTGTCTTTCTTTTGATGACTGCCGAAACAATCAAAGCAGCAATGATGAGGTATCTAAGCCAAAAAATGCTATAAATCAACGACATCAGCAACATAACAACAACTATTATAATCGAAGTCAACAAAATCGCCTTTTCGTCATAGAGAGATGTGTTCATCTCCATTTCTTTTGAAATCACTCTTTTATAGAATATAAAATGTGCCAGAGTAAGGCATATGTAGCAGATAAGCGTCGTATATCCAGCTGCATAATAGCCGAATAATCCAATGAAAATATAGTTTAGAACCAGATTCAATCCTGCGCATACTGTCGTTGCGATGGCAATCAAGCCGGTTTTCTGATAGTAATACTCAATGGTGCTGAACATCGCATAAACAAAAATAAAGTATACTGATGCAGAAACAGGTGGAATAATATATATCGCATCCATATAATTCTGACCGCCAAACACCAGAATAATTTCCGGTGCAAACGTCATTGTCAGGATACTTAGACCTGCTATCAGTACAAACAGCGGACGTGTAACACGTTTGATGTTCTCACTGGTCTTCCCCTCAATAGATTTGTAGATATAGGGGGTCAAAGCATTGTTAATCGCTGTTATAACCAGATTCATCATCATGGAGATTGTATATGCAACACTATAAATGCCAGCCTCCCCCTTGCCGACCATCTTACCGATCATGAGTCGATCCGACTGACTCAGCACATAGTTAGAAAGGTAGTGGGGCAAAAGCGGGATGTTGAATTTAAAGTTGTAGACCCAGTATTCTTTGTTAAACAGCTTCTTTCCCCGAAACATGACGAGGCCAAAAATAATGCCAGAAAAGAGCACCTTTGCAGCTACATCAGCATAGACACGCGCCTCAAGCTTAATGCTGAAAAGAATGACTGCCACAACACTTCCGAGCAATCCTAGCGCGCTCATTGCCAATGTTACAGCAACGTACTGCTTATACTGATAATCAAACCGCTTTCGTGCAGCCCAAAAATCAAGCGCCGGCATAAAAAGCAGCTCCAAAAACAGTCCCACCATCAAATGTGGTGGAAGATCAAAGAAATCTGTCCAAAATTCAATGTTGATAAAATAAGCACAACTTAAACAAAGCAGTATTAGCGTGGCTTGCGTCAAGGAGGCTGAAGTATACTCTGCCTCTTTTCCTTTAAACAGTAGCAATCCCTTTGTATATCCACTCATAAAAATATTCAGAGAGGTAAAAATAATCAGAATGCTGAACCATGACTGAAATATCGCAAATGTGCCATATTCCTCCTCTGTCAAAAGCCGCGTAAAGATTGGCGTTGAGATTAGAGCCAGTCCTTTTGATAAAACATTGCATACCGTATACCAAAGCGAAGCCTTCAACGTTTCCGATGAATTCTTATATTTGTTCAAAATTTCTTTCAATCCCATAGCCAGCCCTTACTATCCTCAATGAAATTTCTGTTCTCGTTTCAAGCTTTCGTAATGCTCCTTGTCACGATATTTAAACGGAACTGCCGGATGTCCGCCTGCAATTGCATACGGAGGAATGCTTTTGCAAACAACAGAACCCGCTTGAATTATCGCTCCTTCTCCAATGGTAACACCACCAAGTATAATCACATTGTTTCCGAGCCATACACAATCTCCGATTATAACATCCTTATGGACAAATGTGAGATCATACGGAATAGCATCGCCCTCATAATTGTGAAAGGATGTGATGATTTGGCATCCAGGACCGGAATGAAAATAATCACCAATGACGATCTTTCCCTGCCCAGTCATCGACATACCATTAAAATTGACATAGTTTCCAAGGTGTGTATTTGCTGTAACAAATGATTTACCGCCGCAGTATAGACCCGTTCCACATTTTGCTGCTCGTTTTTGAATTTTGGCGGTATAAAATACCTGACAATATTTACTTTTTATAGCTGAGAGAATACCCATATTTTTCAAGTACTCCTTTCATTCTGCCTATCGGATATTCAATTTTCATGATTTCAGGCAGATATGCAATCAGTGACAGAAACAGAAGGATATAATAATATTCAAACGTACTTTCTACTACCATAACCACAATTACTGCCATTAGACATATCCTTGCGAATGCACCAACGGACTTTTCAACTTTTTTTAGCGGCTGTATATAAGAGCGAAGCATCATCAGGAAACTGATGAAGAGAACAATGCCTCCATCCAGCAGAACCTGTATCATCTGATTATGAGCATAATTCATGCCGTCCCTTCCGTTCGAATTCCATTTACTCCAGAACACTTTGATCAAAACACCGTGAACACCATAACCAAACAATTTGCGCTCAGAAACAAGCCGTATTCCTTCTTTCCAGATATGATTTCTGCCATTTAGGGAAAGAAAGTTGAATGGCAACAGCCAATTGTTAAGCATCAGTATTCCAAGCAGCGCAACATTTAGTGTCAAATAGATTATCAGAAATATGTCCGGATTCATTCTAAGTAGCTTTCCACTCTTAGAAATCTTCATATATGTGAGACCAACAATCAGAACAAACAACGACAAAAATGAGCTACTAGTTAATGACATCACCATTGTTCCGACAGAAAATGTCAGCAAAGCAACAGTTCGCCATGACCATTCTCCTCGAATACGATTGAGAAGAAACGCCAGAAAAATTCCCAGCAATCCAAGCTGTGCTCCTATCTGCACATGACCGATAAACATCAAATGAATTTCATCACGAAAGTATTGTCCAAAAAAAAACGAATTGAATACCACTACCGTGAGTCCCAACACAATAATGAGTAGATTACATAAGCAATCCAAAAAAACTCGTGTGTCATGCCTGAGATAATAGGCACATACCATACACAACACCGGCGCTGCAATCATTTTTTGTAGACCAACCCCAAGTCCATGTTGAATCGCCATCGTAATTATAATTGAGAGACCAAAGTAGCTCAGCATATACATCAAACTCTTATTATACCTTGCTTTCCCCTTTGCAACATCAGCGCAATACAATGCAATGATAATCGCTAACGAGCCGTACAGCCAAGCTGTAAAGAAGTTTTTGTACAAGGATGAGTATTCATCAAAACCGCGTGGATGCAGAAATGGTATCATAATAAAATAGCACAACATTGAACTTAAATTAAATGTTGGATTCACGTGAATTTTCTTCAGTTTTAGCATAATTCAGCCCCTTATATTGTCACCATTTCCCTGATAGCTACTTCTGAATACAAATCGATCCGAATTATTGTTGCTGATTTTCTTTGCGGGGACACCCCCAACTGTAACGCCTTCCTCCTTAACATCCTTGACTACAACTGCATTCGCTCCTACAACACAATGGCTTGCTATGGACACGTTCCCCATCACCTTGCACCCAGACGCAAGAAAAACACAATCTCCGATCACCGGTGCTTCAGCTCCGCCGGAGGCGCCTATCGTAACTCCTTCGTGAATACGAAGGTTTTCTCCGATTTTTGCGTTTTCATTAATCTCAATGCAGTTGATATGTGCTATACTCAATCCTTTACCGCAACAATTAGGACCAATAAAAATCCCAAGCCTGACAGACATCTGATGAAAGCGGAATTTATAGTATATTCTAGGAAGTTTTGCAAGACTCCCCCTTTGATTATACCAGTACTCGTATTTACGAAGCAAAATCTCATATTTCCATATTTCATCTGTAAACGGTCTTGGAAATGGGCGATGGATTCCAAGCTGTTGCTTATCCCGTGCAAGGTATTCTTTTAAATCTTGCTTTGTTCGTATCATTTCTCCCCTCATTTCATAACCGATTCACAGCACTTCTTAATTCCCAACACCGTATTCTGAATCGTAAATTTCTCGGCAGTTTCAATACAATGTCGACTCATCTCCGTTATTTCGTGACCCTGGTACATATGAGCGATACGTTCAATAGCATTGCATAATGCATCAGCTGTCTTCTCTGTGGTAATCGCTCCATTGTATCCGTCTGTAATGATTTCTGGAATACCACCTACACAATTCGCAACACACGGAACCCCATAGGCAAGCGCCTCAACTATGGAAATACCGAACACCTCTTCACATATGGAAGGATAAACAAAAATATCGGTCTCGCTGAGATATTTTGCAATATTTCTCTGAACGCCCCTAAAATGAATTTGTTCTGTAACATTTAGACTCTGAGAAAGCTTTTCGAGTATTTCGCGGTATTTTCCATCACCACAAATATTAACCTCGCACTCTATTCCGCGTTTTTTTAGAAGTACCACAGCTTGAATCAAATTATGCACTCCTTTTTCTTCAACTAACCGACCAATATACGTCACTCTAAAAAAACTATCAGTTCTCCCGCTTTTAAAAATTGGCTGCTTCTTAGGGAGTACAATACCATTGTAAACAACTCTTATTTTGTTTTCTGGTATTTTAAAATGCGAAAGATAACTTTTCTTTCCAGCATTGGATACAAATATAATCATATCAGAGGTAGCAAGAGCCCGTTTCTGGTATTTCAATCTTACCCATCGTCTTAGTGGATTTTTGTTAGCTTTATCCCAATCTAACTCAAAGCAGGAATGAGCAGTCAAAATAAACTTTTTCTCTGGATACTGTTTTTTCAAATTAACATAGAGCATTTGAATTGCTAGTGCACTATGATGGACAATAATGATATCATAATCAGCAGCCAATTTTGTTAACGCAAGCATTCGTTTATGATTAACCTTTCTATCTCCACAATCCACAAGCGAATATACATCATATCCTGCCTCTTTCATTTCGTCATACACGATGCCCTCTTCAAATAGAAAAACAAATGAATTCTCATAATCTGCATATGCAGCAATATCCTCGCATAGCTTCTCAATACCTCCGATGTTACCTGCTCCCAACAAATTCAGCACTTTCATCCAATCGCCTCACTCAGTTTCTTTCATATACATTTTTTTTAGTACTGCCGCATTATCCCGAATATCAAAGCCTTTCTGACGAAGCCATGCACATGCATTTTTTGACTGCAACAGACGGTCATCACGGGCAGCAATCTGTAGCAAGCGCTTAGACCAAACATCTGCATCCTCATTTAACGACAGAAAGTTAATTAAATCTGTAACAGCACATTCCTTGGTGATGGTGTCTGACATAATGCATGGCAGACCTGCCGCCTGCCATTCAATAGATACTAATGGGAGTCCTTCAAACAAAGATGGCAACACCATCACATCCATTGCCTGAAGTAGTTCCGCCATCCGGTCAGTATTTCCAGTGAACTGAATTCTGTCTTTGATGCCAAGCTCTTGGGCTTTTCGTTCGATTTCCTCCCGCCTTACACCGTCACCGATCATAAACAGTCTGATATCCGACCTCTGCTTTAGCAATGCCTGATAGATTTTCAGTAAAAAATCATGATTTTTCTGCGGTACAAACCCACCGACATGTCCAATCGTCAAGCTATCACCCAGTTCGTACTCTTTGCGAACGGAACTGCGAATTTCCTCCCGAAATCGAAACCGATCCAAATCCCGGCCATTATTTAGTACAATAAATGGCTTATCCTCGAATAGCCACTTGCCCGCCTCAACTCCACACGCTACTGCATCCGTATACAAATGCCGAAACAATGGGCGTAACAGGCGGTCAGCCCGCTTTTGATCGCAGCGAGTATTATGAGAATGTGCGATACGGCGTTTACATCCGCCAATACAGGCAGCAAGTAGTTCAATTGTTAACGTCGCACTATTGCCATGTACATGAATAACATCAATCTTTTCTTTTCTAATAAATCCAGCTAATTTTATGAAATACGCAGTTGGAGCTTTCCGGCGTGACGGCAAAGCAATAAGCTTACATCCCTCATTCTCCAGTTCTTTGCGAACCGCGTCCTCTGTTTTAATTGTATCTGCTACATAAAACTCTATACCCTCACGATCCATTGCTTTCATGTATTCTCGTATTACACTGGTGATACCGTCGTAAATCAATCCAACTGTGCTGATTACCAGAACTTTCATCGTATCACTCCAAAATCCAAGCTTTTTACTGTAAAAACATCCCTTCAACCAGTTTCTCCAGTCGTTTATTAAACAGTGCATTATTACTGTGAAGAACAGCAGGCGAATCCTTCACCGAACTTTCATAATTTAACAAGACCCCTGCCAATTCACCAATATTTTCCACCACAATGATATTGCCCTGCCGTTCTGCAACAGCTTTAGAAAAATCCACCTGGTGATCATTCACATGCTCATCAAATTCCTTCTTACGTGGAACAACGATTGGGATCTTCCCGACCTGCAACGGCATGATAAAACTCGAGGGTCCACCGTGGGTAATCACAATCCTAGCCTTCTCCACAAGTTCCACCATCCGAGAATATGGATACAACTTACTCCACTCACAATGCTTCGGCTTATATGTGGAGAAACCAGTCTGCATGATAACATCTTCATCATGCTCGGCAGCCCAATTATCCATATATTCCACCAGTCTATTAAACGGCTGCTCATGTGTACCAACTGTAACGAATATCATAGACTCATCTCCTCAAAAGATACTGCCCAAATTGATAGCCTTCTTATAGACTTGCTTCATTTCTTCCCATTCAACAACAAACTTGTCCGCCACAGGATAGCAGACCTTGCCAGATATTGTGGGCTTGTCAATACGATCGAAAACCTCAATATAAATAGTCTTAGCGCCCATCAGTTTACCGATCCAGAAGAACGGAATTGCAGGTGCAGCGCCGGAGGAAATGATAAGATCTGGGCGTTCTTTCCTCAGTATTTTAATTGCACGGTGCGTATTGATAATAAGAGCCTTAATGCTGCGATTAGAAGGATAGTAAACCGGATAAAGCTTTTCACCTTTCAAGAGACTTCTTGCATCCTCTTTATCAAAAGTAGCCCAGAAACGTTCCTTGTTCTCCCAAAACGGTTTCAACATGTAAAGGTGCGTTAAGTGTCCACCTGACGACCCTACTAAACAGACCTTAATTTTCTTACTGGTTTTAGCCATAAAACATCTACACTCTTTCCATATATCTAGTAAGCGTCATGCCATTATATAAGAATCAAAACTAGCCAAACACTCGTCCATCGCCATTCCAAACCTGATTTCTGCAACATGTCTGTACGTTCTACTACATCATTTTCCGCCTAACAATCCGCATAAATCACACAATCCATGCGATTGATATGCTAAAAGCTAACTAACCCCTAAGCACTCCCTCAGGCTCCCCACCATTAGCATATTCGCCTGTAGTAGGTCAGATAGAACTAAATGGATTTTTTATTTATTAAAATCAAACCACCATTCTGACCGTATGATCATAGCTTTAGCCCTAATTTGTAAATTGTTTGCTCAACAAATCAAAAGAATGATGATAATACAAGCACTAAAGCATATTATAATACATCCATTTTCTTTTGTCAAGTTTATATCAAGATTACGAACGCAATTTGTATATATAAACAAAAAAACAAATATCGATAATAACATTCTTAAAGCAAATGCCATCTCCAATTATATATCAGATCGTATAATTTGTCAACCGTTTTTTCATTTTGAAAATAATACCATTTTAGTCGGAAATATTATGTTTTTTCTCTATAATCCGATATTTTTTCAGAAGGAAATAAATTCACGGTTTCACTCAAGGAGATAATAACGCCAGCACTTGATTATACAAAAGGTATATAAGCGGCAGCATATTACAGTTTCGCTATCATACGCTTAGAGAGTTCCGAATATATTAAAGCTAATAATACTATTTTAAAGAATAAAACAGGCAGATACAGCACTCAAAGGATTAAATGTCACGAGTGTAAGTATCTGCCTGTTTATTTTTTCTTTACGGTTTTAAAGATATAATGCCCAAACCTTATTACTTCTTCAGCTTAAGACCGTCTTTGAACGCATCTCCTACTCTTCCGCCGACTTTGTAGTAGCCGTGGGTATACGGATCGAAAGCGATAGCATTAACGGCATCAACATCGACCTTATCGTCCTTCATGACGCTTTCGTCTACAGTAACATTGACCACCTTACCGATAACGCCGAGACCGTACTCGCTGTCCTGATATTCGATGAACTCGCACTCAAGCACAATGGGAAAATCGGTGATAACGGGAGCATCAACAAGTTCGGACTTCTCTGCATTAAGGCCGCTGTTTGCGAACTTATCGGGAGTATCCTTGCCTGAGACAACGCCGAAGTAGTCTGCTTCGGTAACGTGTTTAGCATCTGCGATAGCAACAGTGAAGCCCTTTCTCTTTTTGATGTTCGCAACAGTCTGATGAGTTTCCGTCAGGTTCAGAGCAACGATGTTTCTCTCGACCATAGTACCCCATGCTGCATTCATTACATCAATACTGCCGTCCTCGTTGTAAGTTGAAACGAGAAGTACAGGCATAGGGAATATAGCTTCTGTAGTTTTGATACTTTTTCTCATGATGATTTTCTCCTTTGTATTAAAGTGATGCGTTCAGTATATCGGTGATATCCTGTTCTGTAAGCGGTGCGTAGGCGTTTTCGAGTCCTTCGTTCACGGCGATATGGTGAGCCATTTCACCTATGCGGCTTTCGTCGATGCCAACGTCCTTAAGGT